>Ga0214917_10003632_pt1 | contig 17688 bp, 17 predicted proteins | sample LL_1208_BB_MetaG_FD_177983 | JGI IMG/M metagenome (GOLD analysis project Ga0214917, IMG submission 177983) | Freshwater microbial communities from Lake Lanier, Atlanta, Georgia, United States - LL_1208_BB | ecosystem: Environmental > Aquatic > Freshwater > Lake | place: USA: Georgia | collected... | reverse complement strand
GGTATTCGGTGTAGTCGTAATGGCTCATGATTCTAATCCCTCTAATAACGCCGCAATTTCTTCGGGCCGAGGTAATTGCCCCTTCAATGCTTTGGGTAGCGTCCGGGTAATCTCGTAGGTGGCCACACCGATGGGCTTGTTGGCATCGTGCAGAGTATATTCAACGATGGTGCGGCTTTTCTCTTTGCAGAGAATAATGCCGATGGACGGGTTCTCATCCTGCTGCCGCACTTGCCGATCCAGTGTTGCCAGATAGAACTGCATCTTGCCGACGAATTCGGGTTGGAAGTCGCCCACCTTCAGCTCGATGGCCACCAGACAGCGCAGGCGCCGGTGGAACAGCAGCAGGTCCACGAAGAACTCCCGCCCGTCCACCTCCAGCCGATATTGGCTGCCCATGAAGGCAAACAGACCACCCATGGCGCGTAGGAAATCCTCGACCTTGGCGATGAGTGCCCGCTCCAGCTCCCGTTCGCTGTGCTCGGCGCCCAGCTCTAGAAAATCGAAGGTGTATTCGTCCTTCACGGCCAGCTTCGCCTGTGCCCGCAGATCCGGCGTCAGGGTCTGGTCGAAATTGGTCTGACCCAGCAGGGACTTCTCGTAGCTCTGGTTGTCGATCTGGTGGATGAGCACGTTTTTCGACCAGCCGAACTTGCGGGTCATGCGCAGGTAGAACTCCCGCTCTAGGGGGTCTTTGCACTTGCTCATAATGGCCAGATTGTGCGCCCAGGCGATTTCTCCAACCAATGGTTGGAGTTTTTCATGCTCGCGATACTCCATGTAGAATTGGCGCATGTACCAAAGATTCTGGACGGAGAATCCAGTCACACCGGGGAACTCGCGGCGGAGATCTTGTGACAGTTGCTCGACCACTGATGTGCCCCACGCTGCTTGGTTCTGCCGCTCCACAATCATCCGGCCCAGATCCCAATACAGCCCCACCAGCTCGGTGTTGACCGCCTTTAGCGCAGCATACTGCGCAGAGCGGATGCGCTCCTTCACATCGGCAAGAAGCTGGTTGTAGTCGGCGGGTAACGGGGTCATCTTGGGCATGGCTTACTCCCCCACATCCACGTCGGTTTCACAACCGAACATGCCGTTCGGGCCGAGGATTGCGTCACGGGCAGCGACGACCTGCCAACCACCATGTGCGAGGACTTGAGGTGCCGGTCGTTCGATGCGATGATGTGCAGTGTCGGCGTGCAGACTCATGGGCATGACTTTCGGTGGAACAGCGTTTGGAGGCTTTTTGCGCTCGTTGCTCGTTTATGACAGTATAGCGTACTACGACATGCAATGTAATGCATCAGTAGTAACTCGGTAATGCGTTGGACGCGTTTTGCTGCCGAGCTTTGATTCCAGCATGACAATCTGTGTGTAGCGCACACTGCCCTGCTCGCAGGAGTAATCATGGTGAACCGTATAAGAATTGTATTCTGTACCTAGACCTAGTGATTATTTGGGTCAACCTGATAGATACACTAAATCTTCATAAACCCATCACGGATGACCTGGGCGATTAAGCCACGTCGTACATTCAAAAACTCGTCATACGGCATAGCGTACCAACGATCAGGTAACGCATGCCACTGCATCATTTGCGTGAGTTCGTTAGATGTGAGTTTCTGTATGTATTTGGGCCAGTATTGTTGCGGATCAGAATCCGAAATACGAATATTATCATCCCACTCGAGCAGGGCATAATTTGCAATTTGATTGGTTTGTACAACTTCTCGAATTCCTAATTTTTCGAGGTGCTTTTTGGGAAACAAATGGTGACGTTCGACGGCAGATTTGGTACCACTATGGTTCGGATCCAGCAAATCGCTGACTTTAAGCGTAGAGAATAAAGCTAACGCATCAAGTTTGCAGAGTGCTGCATGATACGCCGACAAGGCGGGACCACGTGACGCCGATGTGGCCAACTCATTGGGCAGCGTGACTGCCCAGTAGTCGTCGGTCAACGTAGCCTGAATATTCCGATTGATGACGCTGACAAATCCAGTGCCATCGTGCACGTCGCGTAGTTGCAACAAATCGCTTTCTAAGGCGGATTCTGGTGAGTTGGTGTAGCGACCAGTTAAACTCGCAAAAAAGTACCAGCGGGCAATCGGCGCACGCAGCGCATCGTTTGGCATGTGATAATCAACACGCCCTATCAAGTAGAGAATATAGGTGAAGAGCAGCGCATTTTGTGATGAAATATCGCGTGCACTGCGGAAGCCTGCGTGGAGCAGACATTTGAGAAAATCTTTCCAATATTGCACATTGAGCGTATGCACTTGTGCCTTTTGTAAGATGGTAAATTGGGTGTTCCGGCTCTGCTCACTGTATTCACCGGATTGCAGGTCTTTGCCACGCAACAACGAATACACGTACTGCATGCGGCCACGCCGAAAGCCGAGCCCAATTGCCACGCGCAACAGTTGGGCGGGGTCGGGTTGTAGGTAGTGGTTGTAAGGGCTGGCCTGTGTGGATGGAATCTTGGCGGATCGGGCAAATTGCTCGAGCTGGTGGCGCCCTTCGTCCCAGTAGACCGACATTAACGTCAAAATAAAGTCGGTCTCGTTGAGGCGTTGACCCTTGCTGTTGATGCGCACAAAAACCTGACTGACTTGTTCTTCGTTGACGTTGGCGAACAACACCATCGCTTGGAACGGATAGTTCATCAGGTTTTGTAGGCGTTGCAGACTATACTGCACCCGACTTGATTGCTCGTGGCTCAGGCCGCCGAGTGTCGCTGAATACTGTGCGAACAAGTTGAACAGGCCGACCTCCTTGGACCAGACGACCGAGATGTCGGGGATCCAATGTTTATCACGGCGGATGGCTGCATCAGTGACTTCGAACTTCTCTTCGAGCGGATTAAAGGCAATATCGATGAACTCGTGTGAGTAATCCTCACGGATGACTTGTTTGCGTTGGAGAACGGCATACAACGACGTCAAGCGTTGTTGCCCGTCGACGATTAACAGACTGGGGATGGTTTGTTTGCCATCGACCCCAATCACTTGTGAACCTTGTGCATTGGCACTCTGCCACAAGAGCAAATAGCCGACGGGGAAGCCTTGGTACATCGAATCGAGCAAATCGCGGATTTTGGCATTCTTCCACACGAACGGACGCTGAATGTCGGGGAGGCCGATACTGCCGTGTTCGATTTGCGACAGCAATGTATTGAGCGTGTAGCTCATCTGCGAGAAGAGCAGATTATTTGATGTCATTGGCGACCTCTCTCCGTACATTCAGAATTAAAACCCGCATTACTCCACATCCCCCACGTCAATCTGCCCCGACAACAAGCGCGGCAGCAACAGGTCGCGCGTGCGGCGGAGGTTGATAATTGAGCTACTCAATGATTCAATCGACTTGTGTATTGGGATAAGTATTTCTTCTATAGCCTGTACTACGTTTATTGGTGGGCACAAAAGAATGATGCCTTGCATTTCATCCTTTGTTACTGAAGCAAAAATAGATCCATTGCCTATCATGTCATCTTCAGTAAAACGATTACGTAACTGCTCCCACAAAAATGTCTGGTGGTTATTTTTATGACGAATAGCAGATAAACCGCGACCAAGAATTATTTTCTTATTGGCAATGTTCATTCGCCCCACAGGAGCGCGTACGCTAAAAAGAATGTCACCAGTTTCTGCACTTCGTCCATCTACAGTGCAGAACAATCGGTCTGAAGGAAATCTGCTACCAAAATCAGTGACTCCTTGGTGAAATGCTACGCCTGTTCCTACATCGTTGTAAAACTCTGATTTTGGTGATTGCCCCATGGTCAGTCGACACACCTCCCCCAACTTCCGCACCTCCCAGCCCTGCGGGATGGGGCCGAGGGGCGAGTCGACCAGGGGCACGGCCTCGTGGCCCGGGTAGCGGTAGTGCACGAACCACTCGCGGTACAGACTGCGCGCCATCGCCTCGAGGATGGCGATGCGCCGCTGGTTGTTCTCGATCAGGTCGTCGTACGCCGACAAAATCCCCGCAATGCGCCGCTGGATGGGGAGCGGGGGGAGGGGTAGTTGGACTTTTCTCAGCTCACTCTGCTTTATTCCAAGTACAGTTGTACCAGACGATCGCGAGCGTAATTCACCTTGGCAAAAATCTGACTGCAATGAGTAGAATAGATATTGGGGATCGAGTAAGCTCGTTTTTGCGCGTAAAAGAATAATTCTTTGTGCTAGTGCAATTCTTTCGTTATTTCGAAGAATTGCAACCTCACCTAGCGGTGCTTCTGTGGTTATAAGTACGTCGAACTTCTTTGGTAAACCGCGTCGCATCCACTCGTCATAATATTCTGGTGCAATATACTCTGCTGGTTCTTTATGAATTTGTCCACCTTTTACGACTTTTGCAGTTACAAGGCGAACTCCAGATTCAGTTTTCGGAGGGGTTTTTCCTCGATAGTCAATTAAACACTCTGTGGCTTCTTCAATAGTGTAAAGCTTGAAAATATTACCCATTCTCACACCCCCAAAATCCCCGCCACGTTGGCGGCAATGGTGCGTTCGAGTTCGCGGGCTTGGGCGTTGAGTGTGGTCAGCTCTTCGTTCAGGGCCGTGAGCTGCGTGGTGAAGTCTTCGTCACTCTGCTCTTCGCCGGGTGCCACGCCCACGTAGCGCCCCGGATTGAGCGACCAGCCCTGGGCCTCGATGGTGCTGATGCTGGCCATGTTACACAGCCCGGGCACGTCGCGGTAGCACGGCTCGGCCCCAAAGACTTCGGTGAGTTTGGCGGCCGTCTCGGCACCGCCCACCGTCAGGTCGGGCGCTTCGCCGCGGTAGAGGCGCACGATGTTGGCAATGAAGCCGATTTGGGCGGGCGTCCAATCGCGGTGGGCGCGGTCGATTTGGCGGTAGATGTGGCGCGCGTCGATGAACAGCACCGTGTCGGCACGGCTGGTGTGGGCCTTGCCCTTGTCGAAGAACCACAGCGTGCACGGCAACGTGACCGTGTAGAACATGTTGGGGCCGACGGCCACCATCACATCCACGGTGCGCGCCTCGATCAGCTTTTGGCGCAGCTCTTGCTCGCTCGCGCGGGCGTCCGAGGCCGAGTTGGCCATCACAAAGCCGGCGCGACCGCGTTCTTTGAGCGTCGAATAAAAGAGCTGAATCCACAGGTAGTTGGCGTTGTCGGTTTTGGGCAGCCCAAAGGGGAAGCGCCGCCCCGCACCGACCATGTCTTTGAGGCGATCTTTGTCGACGGCGTTGACGTTGAAGGGCGGATTGGCCAGCACGAAGTCAAACGTGCCCGTGGCGGTGTAGGGGTCATCGTAGTAGCTGTTGGTGGTGCCGCCGTGGCGCACGGTGCCCTCGAGGCCGTGGATGGCCAGATTCATGCGGCACAGGCGTCCGGTGACGTCGGTCTTTTCGATGCCGTAGATGGCCAGCTCGCGGGCAGGGTCCTTTTGGCGCTCACTGACAAAGCGCGCCGACTGCACGAACATGCCACCCGAGCCACAGGCCGGGTCGAGGATGCGCCCGTGGTAGGGTTCGATGACCTCGGTCAGCAGGGTGACGATGCTGGCCGGCGTATAAAACTCGCCGCCGCCCTGCCCTTCGGACATGGCGAATTCAGCCAAGAAGTACTCGTACACGCGCCCGAAGGCGTCGAAGTCCAGCGTGGCCGGGATTTCGGCGATTTTGCGCAACAGTTCTTTGAGCAGTTTACTGTCGAACAGGTGGTAGGTCTGGGGCAAAATACCGCCCAGTTGCACGTTTTCGTGCTCGATGGCGCGCATGGCCGTGTTGAGCGCCTTGCCCACGTCATCACCTTCGGGGAGGGTCAGTAGGTACTGGAACTGTGCTTGCTCGGGCAGGAACAAGACGCCGGCCGCCGTGTACTCGAGGCGTGGATCGACCATTGACGCCATGCGCGACGAGGCCTGTTTGTGGTCGATTTCGGCCTTTTTTTGCAAAAAACGGACTTCGGCAAAGCGCAAAAAAATCAGCCCCAAAATGGGTGCAGCGTATTCTTGGGAGGTCAGCCCCGAGTTGGCGCGGAACTGGTCGGCCGCATTCCACAGGTTCTTTTCGAGCGTGGCGGCGGCGGCATCTTTGGCCGCGAGGGCAATCCATTTCATGCGTAGCTCTTTTCATCCAGCGTTGCGTATGTGGCAGGTATCTGGTGTTGTGTTTATTATACGTTACCGCTTCCTTTTACGTAATGTTAGCGTAGCGGGAGCATCTTGCTCCCATTTGGATTAATCCGTGGAGCTAGAAGCTCCGGCTACGTTAGGGATGTGGAGTCGTCTGTTTCATCTGAGTGGGGTTGCCGATTGTTACGCACCCCGATCATGCGCTTCTCGCGCGCAATCTCGGCAATCAGTTCTGCTTCGGTGGGTAATATGCGTTGGTACTTAGCGGCAAAGAGTTGCTGACTTTCGGGAATGATCGAGTACTTGACGATTGTTTCATCTTTGCTGTCACACAAAATAATGCCGATGGTCGGGTTGTCGTCCTCGCCACGCTTGAGGTCATCGAACATGCGCACATACATGTCCATCTGGCCGATGTGTTGGTGGGTGAGTTTGCCCGTTTTCAGATCGAGGATGACAAAACATTTTAGTAGATAATTGTAGAATACCAAATCAATGAAAAAATGACTTGTTTCGGTGCTGATGCGCATCTGCCGAGCCACAAATGAAAAGCCTTTACCGAGCTCCAGCAGGAATTTTTGGAGTTCGTCCACAATGGCTTGCTCTAACATACTCTCTTTGATAGTCCCCGATTCTGGTAGTTGCAAGAACTCGAGCACATAGGGATCTTTGATGAAGTCCAGATGTACGGCCTTGGAGGTAGTGCTCGACAGTGTCGCTACTTGTGTGGAGAGTAGTCGCTGAAAGCTTTGAGCCTTGATTTGCCGCTCTAGTTCACGCACTGTCCAGTGTTGTTCCCGCGCTTCTGTACAGTAGTACTCGATGGCTTGGGTTGTATCGACGCGAATGATGAGACGTAGATGGCTCCAACTCAATGCTCTACACACTGTGTAGAGCATCTTTTGGTCAGGAAAAACTCGGTAGAACTGGCGAAAGTTATACAGGTTGGCATAGGAAAATCCTTTGCCGAAATCGGCTACCAAGGCCTTGGATAACTCCTCCATGAGGCGTGTGCCATACTGAGCTTTGTTTTGCCCTTGTAACTCCTCTTGTACGATGCGCTGACCGATCAACCAATACGCCTCGACCATGGCCGAGTTGACTGCTGATCGTGCCTTGTTGCGAGCCTGCGCTAGAATGTCTTTGATGTCTGCGTAGAACGTCGAAAGTTCACTCATGGGTGCTCCTTTGGCATGCGGTCACTATTGTTGCTAGCGCACTGTGCAGAAGGCGGAAGTAGGAAGCAGTAAATTGCATGTTGCGCCTGTGCATCGAGCAGGCATTATTTCGTACTTCAACTTTCTCCTTTATACTTCCTCCTTTATACTTCGCACGGCGTCTTTCGTTTCGGCCTGCAAGCGGAGTTCTTCCGGAGATAGTCGTTGTATTTGGCCATCTTTGAAGATTACGAGGTGAGTATCGGTCTGGATGGCGATTTTTCGGGCAGCCGTTGCCGCACGGATGAGGGCGTTCAGCGCACCGCGTATGGTTGGATCTTTGGCTTTAGTTATGTCGTTGGTTTTCATTGGTTTTCCTCTAGTTCAAGTAGTACTGGTATTTCTCTTATATTTTAAGATCAATGATGTCCCTCATTATTATACTCCACCACTTTTTGCACCATCATGACGCATAAAGGCAGCGATTTTTTTACTATTGTGGGAGCAGATGCCTGTCAATCAATGCGCTATGCTTTTTATCTCACGCGGAGGTGTTCTGCATTTTCAATTATCCATTTTCAATTATCCATTCTCAATTCCTATGCTACAATCGCCTCATCCCGCGTACATTTAATCATCACCCGTCGTGCAACGATGCACACCTATCCAATGGAGGAACAGATGCTGACCCAAGCCCAAGTCGATTTTTTTCGTGAACACGGTTATTTGTTGGTCGAGGGGATGTTTTCGGCCGAGGAAGCCGCCCAGTTTCGGGTCGAAGCCCACGCCCTCATCGAGCGCTTGCGCCGGATTAGTGAAGTCGATGCCACCTGGACCAGTGCCCGAGCGGTGACCGCCACCAAAACCTCGCTCCTGCACTGCCACAACGTGCAATTTCACTCGGCGCTGTTGACTCGCATGATGCTCGACGACCGTTTCACCGCTGCGGCCGCCCAAATCATCGGCTCGCCTAATGTACAGCTCCACCACAATAAGCTTTTTATTAAACCACCCGAAAAAGGCTCGCCCTTCCCGATGCACCAAGACCAGCCCTTTTTCCCGCATGACAACGACAGCATGATTGCCGCCGTGGTCCATTTTGACAATGCGCCATTAGAAAAAGGCTGTATTCGCGTGGTCGATGGTAGCCACAAAAACGGTCCCATCCCACACGTGGCCGAAGGGGGCTGGCACTTGCCTTTTGACCAATATCCGCTGGAATCGTCGGTGGCCTGTCCAGCCAAGGCCGGCGATGTGCTCTTTTTCAGTTACTTGACCGTGCACGGCTCGGGCGTCAACACCAGCACCGAAGCACGCACGACCTTACTCGTCCAGATGCGCGACCCCGAAGATCAACCGACGGTGATTACCCATCTTTCGCGCGGCCAAGGCATGATGTTGCGTGGCGTCGATCCCACCGCCTCGGCCGGTTCCAACGTGGAATGGAGCCTGTCGACTCCCAAGCCCCAGAGTGCGATGGGGGGTATGGGGATGGGCATGGGAATGGGCGGCAACCCCACCATGTAGGGGCGTCATTTTATGGCGCCCCTACATGGTGTATGGCGCCCCTACATGGTGTATGGCGCTGGCGATGCCGAGGGGTTGGGGGCATAAGGGGAGTTGTGCAGTGCATCCCCCCGCGTAAACTGTGGTACTATAGGGGCTGAGGATTTGTCACAATCGGAGTATGTCATGAAGAAGCCTTGGACTTTGATTGCACTCGCAGTCGGCATCTATCCATTTTTTGCAGTCGGTCTCAAACTCATCCAAGAAGAATCACTTACCACTGCTGCAGTGTACATCGTCGTAATAGCCGTGCTTGTAGCCGGGATTGTATTGGCACTGCGCCAACCAGCCCAGACGCCCAAAGCCAGCAAGCCAGCGTGGGAAGAATCACTCAACGAACGGTAATTACCGTACTACACACGGACCGTAACGATGCCGTCACGGTCTGTTGATGCGAGCGTCGCATGCTCAATCGATTTTTACACAACCCCCAACTATCCCCCGACGAAGCCCAATCCCAACGCAATCAACGTAGCGTGATTATCGATGGTGTGGGTGTCGGGATTGTAACGGGGATCGCCACGTTTTTGGCGGTATTTCTCGCTCGCCTCGGGGCCTCCCCGCTCCTCGTGGGACTACTTACCTCGATGCCCGCCTTTACCGGCTTACTGCTCGCCATACCGGTAGGGCGCATGCTCGAGCGCCAAACCAACATTGTCCCGTGGTATTCACGTGCCCGTATCTGGGTTCAAGCCACCTATGCCGTCACCGGCATACTGCCCTTTTTTATGCCACTCGAATATATTCCAGTGGCGATTATTGTTATCTGGGCGATTGCCACCATCCCCCAAACCATCGTCAATATCACCTTTACCGTCGTGATGGGTGCCGTTGCGGGTCCCCAGCGCCGCCAGCAACTCATGAGCTGGCGCTGGTCGACCCTTGGTGCGGCGTCAGCGGTGTCTGTGGCAGGTGCAGGGTGGCTACTCGAACAATTTGTCTTCCCGCAAAATTATCAAATCGTGTTCATTGCCTCATTTGTGGGCGGGATGCTGAGCTTCTTTTTTAGTTCACGCATCACCATGCCCCCCATCGTCACTACCAGCCAACACAAACCAGGGCTCAACGCCCTGCTCACCGATAGCATCGCCATGCTCCGCGATGTGCCGGCATTTGGGCGTTTTGTCTTGGCCACGTTTGTCTTTAATTGTGGCATCTGGATGGCAATGCCGCTCTTCCCGCTCTATTGGGTGCGCGTCATGCATGCCAGCGATTTTTCGATTGGTATCATCAATACCGTCAATAACGGCGTATTGTTGATTGCCTATTTTTTGTGGGCCAGAATAACCAGCCGCAAGGGCAACCAACCCGTGTTATTTGCCTCGACGATTGCCCTCGCCTGTTATCCGTTTTTGACTGGACTCACCCAATCCGTTAATTTGATTATTGTATTTGCCGCACTCGCAGGCTTTATTGGTGCCGGCAAAGAATTAGTGTTCTTTGATATTGGCCTCAGTACCATGCCCAAAGACCACGTCCCCTCGTTTGTCGCGCTCCAGCAACTGACTGGCTATATTGCCACATTGGTGATGCCCCTCGTCGGCACATGGATGGCACAGCACCTCGATTACCAGATTGCCTTGTTTGTGGCTGCCGCGATCCGCATGATTGGGGTCGTGTTGATTTATCTGCTCAAAATCGGGCGTACACCCGAATCAGAAAAAATTCTTGTTACATAACTATATTAACAATCCCAATCGATGTATGTCGCATGAATAACACATCCCCCACCCGTTTCCACAGGTGGGGGATATGGTCGTCACGCATCAATCCATTTAGGCAGCCACAATGTAGTTGGTCAACACACCGATTTTTTCGATTTCGGCTTCAACCACATCGCCAGCCTTCATGTAGGCCGGTGGTGTAAGGCCCATGCCCACACCTGCCGGGGTACCGGTGCAGACAATTTGACCGGCTTCGATAGTGGTACCCAACGTCAAATATTCAATACTTGACGGAATATCGAAAATCAAGTCGCCGGTATGCGAACTCTGGCGCAATTCACCATTCAAACGCAACTTAATCGCCAACGTGGCCGGGTCAGGGATTTCGTCGGCCGTCACGATGCACGGACCAATCGGTCCGCTATTGTCGAGGCTCTTGCCCTTAAAAAACTGTTGGTGGCGGTTTTGTAGGTCACGTGCCGAAATGTCGTTGAGAATCGTATACCCAAACACATAATCCAACGCATCCGCTTTTTTGACATTTTTGGCGGTGCGCCCAAACACATACGCCAGTTCGACTTCGTAGTCGAGTTGCGACGTCACATTGGGGTCGAGTGGCACACTATCGCCATCACCACAGACAGTGTTGAGGGCTTTGGTGAAAAAAACGGGGAATTCGGGTAATTTGATCTCACTACCCCGAGCGCGTAGCGATTCAATGGCATGTGCCACATAGTTCATCCCTAGACACATCACGTTTTGTTTGGGGCGGGGAATCGGCGCCAACAAGCGTACATCGGCGCGGGCTACGACGTGAGCCGCCGCGGCCACGGCTGATTTGGCCTGTGCCAAGGCCGCAGCACCACCATCAATCAACGCCAACATCGATGGCGCGACACTGTCAAGCACCACGATTTCGTGATCGTCAGCGCGCAATGCCCCGATGTGCATACTCCCTGTTTTGGTTTGAAATGTCACGAGTCGCATAATCAGCTCCTTTGTCGATTGCGGGTAGGGCTATCCTACCATATCTTGGCGGGGTGCATGCGCCATACCAGCAACGCTCGTAGCAATTGCGTATATGTCTGCATGCGCGTCGCCCGTAATGCCCGCTTGTGCCCCACCAGCCATTTGCTCGCCTCAAGCAACCATTCACCGCCGTACATCACCACCAACGCCAGCCGCACCAGCCACGCCACCCCCGCCCCATAGGCCAGCGTGGCATCCCGCAAGCGGCTTTGAAAAAACCACACCAGCCGTTGGGTGGGAATCTGAGCACTACTCTGCCCTTCAAAGTGCGTGACGATCGCCTCGGCCACATACGCCATCGCATTGGGTTGGGCGGCAGTCAACCGCCGTTGCCATTCGATTTCTTCTGAGTAGAGTTGAAACCCTTCGTCAAACAAGCCGCGTTGTTGCACCACACGCGTACGCACCACCACCGCCGCCCCTACCAACCAATCAGCCCGACAACTCGTAGCCGCAGGCACGTCGGTCATCAAATAACGCTGACGCCATGGGTTTTGGGGCCAGTAGTGGGCCAAGGGCGTGCTTTCGCATAGATATGAGCCGATGGTGGGGAAGCGCCGCCGCGATGATTGCCACTGGCCATCACCATAGCGCAACTGCGGCCCACACCCCACCAACGTGGGATCGGCATCCATTGTTGCCACCAACTGCCCCAAGGCCCCCGGCACTACCACCGTGTCGGGATTGAGGGTACAAAGGTAGGCAGGAGGGGTCTGCGCGAGCAGATAGCGCAAGCCGATGTTGTTCCCTTTGGCAAAGCCATGATTGCTGGCTTCGGCAATGCATTGCACTTGGGGAAACTCGCGCTGGATCATGGCCGCACTCCCATCGTGCGAGGCATTGTCGACCACTACCACCTGCGCCACTACCTCTTCGGCCAAGAGACTTTGCACACAATCACGCAACAACGCACGCGTGTTCCACGATACAATCACCACTGCCAATGATTTGCTCATGCAGACCTCGTCTGATTGATGCGCCACAGCTCCACAAAACTCTTCATGGCAAACCACGCCATTACACTGGCCAACACTAGCCCCACCCAGCCATCGCGCCAGCCACCATTTTGCAGGTAGCGATAGTAGAATTCACGCAACGGCGCCCCCACAAAGTTGCGCCAGCGCGCGCGCCGCCCCGCTTGGGCCATGGTAGCCGCTTCGCGCAACGCATAGGCTGCTTGCTTTTGCCATAGCTCCGCAAAGGTCTCGATATTTAAATGCAAAATATGTCCGTGCAACTGTTGGGTCGTACCCGCCACCGTTGCCACCTCGTGCACTTCGATTTTTTCATCAAAATACGCACCATCACGGCGTACCACCCGCAATTGATAGTCGGGGTACCAACCACCACCCTGCAACACCCGCCCAAAAAACAAATTGTGCCGCGGCACCCACAACCCTGCCACCGTAGGAGCAAGTGTCGGGATGTGGGTGGTTAATTCGGCCAGCAAATCGGCTTCGACCCGCTCATCTGCATCCAAAAAAAAGACCCACGGAGCCCGACAATATGCCAATGCCAAATTGCGTTGCCTAGGGAAGCCTCGCCACGCTTCGTGATAGACCGTCGCCCCCGCTGCCTGTGCAATCGCCGCCGTCGCATCACTCGAGCGCACATCTACCAATACCACGACTTCGCTGGCCCATGGCATCACACTTGTCAAGGCAGCCCCGATATGGCGTGCTTCGTCTTTGGCGATTATCGCCACACTAATGGGTAACTGCGTGCTCATGCCCCGACCTCGCGATACACCGCCACTTGGGATTGATAATCGGCATGGCTCAACTGACCACGCTGGTACTGCCGCCAAGCCAGCCAGCGCTGCCGCCACATCCCCATGCGCAACCAAAACAGATGCCACCACTGCTCGCGTGGGGAACACCACCGCTGCCAATATTGCCGCCGACTGTGCCACAAGGCCCGTAACATGGCAGCCCGGAATTGCCGGGATGACGCCCCACCCACATGCGTCACCACCGCCGCTGGTACTTGCCAAATCACCCAACCAGCTGCCCGCACCCGCTGGCACCAATCGACTTCTTCGGCATACATAAAATATGACTCATCAAGCATGCCCACCGCCGCTAGCACCGCCACCCGAGTGACCATGCACGCCCCCAGCGGATGATCAATGGCATATGGTGCGCTTCCTGCCACTTCTTGGGCATACCGCCCGTTCCACCAAGAATCATACAACCGCCCAGGGGTGACTTCACCCGGCGGGAATAATTCGAGACACGTCATGCTCGGTGTAGGGAAGCGGAACGCCGCCCGTTGCAACGACCCATCACTATTCAACAAGCGCGGCGATACCACGCCTACTCGCGGATGCGCCTGCAAAAAATCAAGCAACGCCGCGAGCGCCCCGTCATGGACTTCGGTGTCGGGATTAAGCATCATCATATATTGCATCGCAGGGTGCGCTCCACACAAGGCCTGCATCGCCACATTTGTCCCCTTGGCAAAGCCAAGATTGCCCTCAGGCACAATCACCTGTACCTCGGGGAATTCGCGACGCATCATCGCCACACTCTCGTCGCGCGACCCGTTGTCGACTACGGCAATCGCCGTCGCCACCGGACTGCGCCGTAACGACGCCAAGCAAGTCCGCAACAAATCGCAGGTATTGTATGACACAATGGCAACCCCTAGCGGTGCACTCGGTGCATTGACCTGATTTAGCATACACCCTCCCCAAAAACACACCTTGAATATGCATAAAATGCGCTTCAAGGTGTGTTTATTACATACGGATTACAATCCCCAAATTGTGGATAATGTGGATAACTATGTCACAAAAAATACACAATATTCAATTTAATCTTAATTTAATATTACATTAATGATCTGTTTGTTGATCAAGGTCGATCCAGCGCATCCCAATGTCACGCGACGCCGATGGTACCACAATCGGACCACTATCATGCAACCACGCAATCAAATCATCAATCGAAAACCAGCCCACTGCATAGCGGGTGGTATCTTTGGGATTCAGCCAAAAGCGAATCTCGCCATCCATCCACTGCCAACGCTCGAGGGTGCGCCACTGGTGGCCATGATCAGCCAAGGCAATTTTGGTTTCTTCAAACAGCGCCAATAATTCATCGAGCCGCATGGCTGGGGTACGCCGTAGCGCGAGCAATCGTTGGTTGATGTCGTCACGCAACGCGACCAAACTCGCATAATCGAGGTGGGAAATGTCGATGCCAGTCATACACGCACCATCCTTCCAACTCACTACGCATACGAGAAACAACCCCTCTCAGAACCGCGTCGATTCCGAGAGGGGCGCAATGGAGGCGACGACCGGATTCGAACCGGTGGATGGAAGTTTTGCAGACTTCTGCCTTACCACTTGGCGACGTCGCCATACCACAACCGCATGGTAGCACATGCACACCCCAATGTCAAAAAACTCTGCTCAGATGTCTCGCACAGAGCACACAGTTATGTTCGTCATTGGCTCGCACAGGGCACGCATTTAGCTCGCTCAGGGCACGCAGAGGACACAGAGGTTTTTTGTTTGATGTGTGTCGATGAATGCCTATTTCAATTTTTCATTCTCCATTTTCAATTTTTCATTCTCCATTGTGAATGGGGGATGCTTGCGCGCGCGCAAGTAATGCTCAAGTAATGGTCCACACCGAAAATAAGGTCGGATTCGTATTTCAGTAAAGGAGTTGACCATGTGGTACCGTTTTTTGAGTCTGTTGGTCGTGCTCGCCTCATTAAGCCTTGTCACCAGCAGTTATGCCGCCAATGACAACGATGTGACAGGCAATCTCTCTCCGGCTGCCGCTCGTGCCTTGGCGAGTAACGACTACGAGCAAGTGGCATTGGCGCTTTTTTCGGCACAAACACCAGCCGACATCGCCGCCCTTACTCCTGCGTTCGAGCGCCTCCGCGCCCAAAAAATGACCCCACTCGGTTTGCGCAATCCACAAGGTGCCTTGTCTGATTGGACGTTGGCAGGAGCCCTCTTTCTCAAAATCACCAATGATGCAAAACTATCCAATCGCCTCAGCAGTACCTACTACAACCGATTACTCAAAGGCGACGTGCTACTGCGCCGCACTGGCCTGCAGGGCTGCAAATTAATCGTCATAGTACCTCTCTGTCAGTTTTGGGCCTTTATGTACGAACACTCGGGGATCTATTACGGCAAACGACTAAATGGAGATATAGTGGTGTACGAATCAACCAATGATGGTGGGGTACAATTTATGCCACTCAAAACATGGAAAGATCGCTCATTATATGTCGGTATCCACCGTAGTGCCGTCGATGTCTACCGCATTGCTGCCATATTTGAGCAACTGGTCAACAAATATGGCTACCGTGGTCAAACTCCCTACAACTTTAACTTGGCCAACAAATATACCGACAAAGCGCTCTATTGCTCACAACTGGTCTGGAAGTTTTATTTGATGCTCGGCGTTGACGTCGACAGCAATGACCCCATGTATGCCGCCTGGTTGCGCCTAATGTACGGCAACACGATAGGCAACTACATCAGTGCCAATGCAGTCGCCCCTGACGAGGTCGGGCTGACCAGCAAACTCTTCCGCGTAGCTGCCGGTTGGAACAATTAATTGAGACTTCATGTCGCCCACCCCGATTACCTTGGGGTGGGCTGCTTCTAGAAAGCGAGCATTCCAATGCGTTACACACTCGTTATTGCTATGTTGTGGGTATTGTGTAGCTGTGGACAAATTCAAGTCTTACCAGTAGTAATGCCCGCCAAGCCGTTATATGTGGTGGCCGGTGAAGATGGTGCCGTTGGTGGTTTTGGGCAAACCAAAATTTCTTTAGTCGATCGGAGCAATTGGCATGTAGTGGGTGCTCGTAATTTAGCCACGACGTACATTGAAGACGGCACTCATGATGGCAAAAACATCTGGCTAGGGTTGTCGCGAGATAGTAACGAAGACAAATATATCGTATCAAAAATCAGTTACAACCTAGCCGAACAACACGACTACATCACCTGTAGGGAGCCCTACGCTTTGCACCGTTACAAAGATTCGCTCATTGTCGCCTGTCAAGAAAACGGGTTTGTGGCGGTGGTGATGCGCATCCGTTTGTCTGATGGTAAAGTCATGGCCCAACGCGAGCTCCACACCAAGTGGGGTGACATGTTTTTGGAAAACAGCATGCTGGTAGAAGACGAATTACTCGTGCAAGGTAGTAGCCACGCCGCCCAAAACATCGTCGCCTTTGAAATCCAGGTGTTGGCCGCCGACACCCTCGCATGGCAACGCAACCTTGATCAGAAACAAACGTTGTCATTGCGGGATTCGCTGGTTGCCAATGGCACTACCTATATTTTTAACGGGACAAGTGCGTTCCCTCAAGAAAACTTCCTGCCCTTTGCCGATGTCTATACGTATCACGCAGGAGATTCGCATTTTACGCCGTTGCCATTGATCGCCCGCAACCCGCAACACGGCGCAATCGTAGGTGATGTGCTCTACACGGTGCATAATTGTTGGCCAGCCAATGTCGCCGACAACCAAAAGATTTACATTTACAAAACCAACCTCGTCACTGGTGAATCGACGCACTGGGAATACGATTACGACACTTGGAATCATATCGGCGATATGGCGGCCATCGATGGCCACATCATGATTACGCGCTTTTGGGCACACAACAGTAGCGACGACGGCTTGTATGAGCTCGACACCATCACTGGCGCACTTGTCCAACGCGCCAACATCGAAGGAGCGACACTAATTATCGATAGTGCGAATCCGTAATTGGCTCGCACAGGGCACGCATTTAGCTCGCTCAGGGCACGCAGAGGACACAGAGGCTTTTTGATTGATGTGTGTCGATCAATGCCTATCAATGCATACTGCCGACGCCTCCATTTTCAATTTGTGATCTCGCTCAGGGCACGCAGAGGACACAGAGGCTTTTTGATTGATGTGTGTCGATCAATGCCTATCAATGCATACTGCCGACGCGTCTCCATTTTCAATTTGTGATCTCGCTCAGGGCACCCAGAGGGCGCAGAGACGTTTTATTCATTGATGTGTGTCGATCAATGCCTATCAATGCATACTGCCGACGCGTCTCCATTTTCAATTTGTGATCTCGCTCAGGGCACCCAGAGGGCGCAGAGACGTTTTATTCATTGAGTTGTGTCGATCAATGCCTATCA
>Ga0214917_10003631_pt1 | contig 17692 bp, 16 predicted proteins | sample LL_1208_BB_MetaG_FD_177983 | JGI IMG/M metagenome (GOLD analysis project Ga0214917, IMG submission 177983) | Freshwater microbial communities from Lake Lanier, Atlanta, Georgia, United States - LL_1208_BB | ecosystem: Environmental > Aquatic > Freshwater > Lake | place: USA: Georgia | collected... | reverse complement strand
GGCTATGAGGATTATGCAGCTAGCGCTGTTGAGAAGCTATTGATGCAAGAGCAGCCTCCCCCAAATATTGAAGCTTGGATACGTCTTGTGGTTACCAACATGATGTATGACCGCAATAAAAAGATACGAGCAAGAAAGCCTTCATTAAGAGGACTAGAGCCAGATCAGTTAGATGCCATGCTGCTTGGACAAAGGAAAGCCTCGCCTAGTACTCAAGTGGTCAATCAAGCACTACTTGCTGATCTTCTAGAAGATTTAAGCGAGAAAGATCAACGACTTTTAATCCTTGATGCCGCTGGGATGAAGAGCAAAGAGATTGCCGAGGAATTGGGCTTTGCCAATGCCAAAGTGGTAGCGACAAGGATTCAGCAGGTACGTAGGAAGATAAGAAAGGCGTTGGAATCCGAGGTATCTAAAGAAGGCGAGTAAACCGAAAGATCAAGTTGAAAATTCTGTAATCCATGTCAGTACCCCCTGCTAATCTTCTAGACATGATGAGAGAAAGTACGGCGATCTAGTCCCTTGCTAAACGGGCATGCCTGGGCAGCCCCCTCATCTGAATAACCCGATTTATCTGCCTCTCGCTTGAAGAAACCCCTTGAGAGGGCCCCTTAAAAAAAGAAATCCAGAGAAGTCGATTGACTTTTGACCCCCTTTTTCGTTTAAGAGGTTGTGGGGGTAATTAATTTCAAAGAAACCCTCTATAAAAAGGAGAAATAAATGCACGTTAAAGCACATCTAGATCTTGATCTAGTTGCCTTGGAGGCAGCTGATCAACTCACACTTATGCTCGATCTAACTGCCCCCATCTCGGATAAGGCGAAGAATCGAGCTCCCCAGGCAATTCAAGTTGTTCTCGATCGCTCCGGATCGATGAGCGGTGAACCGCTAGAGAGCGCCAAAGGCTCTCTTCTCAAACTTGTAGATCGCCTAGCGCCACAAGACTTCTTTGGTCTTGTTGCCTTTGATGATGCAGCACTTGTCGTAGTACCTATGCGACCAGTTCAAGATCATCACATCCCATCTCTTCGCCAAGCTATCCGCCAACTTAACACTGGTGGATCAACAGATATCTCAGCGGGATATCTAATGGGGCTACGCGAATTAACTCGTGTGACAACGGTGGGTGCATCAACACTTCTTCTTATCTCTGATGGCCATGCAAACTCTGGAGAGCAAGATCCGAAAATCCTGGCATCAATTGCTACCAAGCATGCGACTCAAAGAGTTACGACTTCAACAATAGGTCTTGGCAATGGCTACGACGAGATCATTCTCGAAGCTCTTGCCACCGGTGGAGGCGGCGCTCACCGCTTCGCTTCAACTATTGATGAAGCTGTCGGCGCAATTGCAGCAGAGGTTAGTGATCTACTCGATAAGAGCGCAGTGAATGCATTACTTCGAGTCAAGCCCGTTCAAGGCCTTACTCAACCACCACAGATCCAAGTTATTCAACGTCTTCCGTTCTGGAAAGATGGCGAAGATTATGTAGTTCAACTTGGTGATCTCTATGCCGGCGAGAATCGTAGATTCATTATCGGCCTTGAAGTTCCAGGAATAGCTGCCCTTGGCCTAGCCAAGGTTGCAGATATTGTGGTGGAGTATCTAAATCTGGCTGAGATGACAGAGATTTCTGTAACTATGCCAGTTCAAGTAAATGTTGTTCCAGTAGATATTGCAGCTGGTCGCATCCCAGATCCAATTGTTCGCGCCGAACGTCTAATTGTGGAAGCGCAATCTGAGAAGGTCATAGCTACGGATGAGATCCGCTCCGGTAAATCAGCTATCGCCTCAAAGCGCCTTCGGGGAACAGCTGAGAGATTACGCCGAGAGGCATCAAATATCCCAGTTACTGATTCTCGTAGCGCTGAGTCGCTAGAAATCATTAAAACTGAAGCAGAAGAGATGGATCGTCTAGCTGGTATCGCAGAGACAGAAGATGACCTCCACTCTGTAAAGCGAATGCATGAGTCTTATTCAAGAGGGACTCGCTCTCGCAAAGTCCGTGAAACCCAGATCGATATATCCAATACCGATCCCGATTACCTCAACTAAGGAGAAATAAATATGTCATATGAACCAACATCTCTCTATTCAGAGATTATGGAAAATCTTTTTATGGGAGGAACGGATGACAATGATGTCATCCACCTTCCTGCAAATCCATACGCTCGTCGAAACGATCTGCCATTTGATTCGATCGTGACTATGTATGCCTGGGCAAGACCTGCTGATTGGAAAGTCCAGGAATATCGATATGGAGTGCCTGATGCGCAGATCAGCGATATGGATCTCTCAAGACTTCGCCAAGCTGTTAACTGGGGATATAAGCAATGGCAAAGAGGCGATCGCACTCTAATCCGTTGCCAAGCAGGGCTTAATCGCTCTGGTCTAGTCACTGCCTTGATTCTTATGAAATCCGGAATGAGCGCAGAGAGCGCAATCAAATTGATTCGTAAGAATCGAGCAGATATAGCTCTCTTTAATGATCATTACGTTAAATGGTTAATGACAAGTGGGGAAGATTTCATTAACCAGCCATCAAGCCAGCTACCTGCAAGCGCCTAATAGAAGAGAGTGAGTGAAGCGATGATTAAAACTGTTTTGGTCCATGATGATCAATATGCAAACTGGGTACTGGGTGTTAATCACCCTACCCAGGGTCGTCGCTTCATTAACGCAAAGAATCTCTTTATTGAGGCGATGAAAGAAGCAGATAAAGAGTTTCGGCTTATAGCTCCTCGAATAGCAAGCGTTGAAGAGCTTGAGCGAGTTCATAGCAGTCCCTATGTTGAGCAGATAGTTAAAGAGGGCATCTCCAGTGAATGGAGCGGTGAGCGTTTAGATTTATCAGAATTAGCCAGAGTCTTTGCTGGAGGAACGCTTACCGCACTTGAAGAGTTACTAGCAGGTCGCGCACTAACCGCTATTCACTTTCCAGGAGCTAAGCATCATGCTCAGATGGATCAATCATCTGGATTCTGTGTCTTTGCAGATTTTGCTTTAGCTGCAGATATTGCATCTAAAGAGTATGGAAAGAGAGTGGCAATTCTAGATATAGATGCCCATCATGGGGATGGTACTGAGAATCTCTCAATAGAAAATAGTGAGGTTTTAACATTTTCTATCCATGAATTTGGAATCTTTCCCGGAACTGGCAATTTCTCGATCCCTGAGAAGTCTGCCTATAACTATCCCCTCTTTAGTAAAGAGGAGGGCCATGATGAAGGAAGAGATGATCAAGCACTCCTTAGGGGAGTAGAGCAATTCATTTCTCTTTCAAAGGTATTTAATCCAGAAGTTATCTTTATAGCTTGTGGAGCAGATGGTCATAGCGAAGATCCCTTGAGCTCTTTGGAATTCTCACTAGAGGGATTTAAAGCAGTTGGCCAACGGATACGCGAGGTCTTTCCAGATACTCCGATTCTTATCGGCGGAGCAGGTGGTTATCTTCCAGATACGAGAACCCCAGAGGTTTGGTCATCATTTGCTCAAGTGATTTCACTTAACTAAACCAAGAGAGAGGTACTACAGATGTGGATATTTACTACAAGTGGATTTATCAGTGCTGTTCAGGACCCAGAGGATCGTACGATAATCGTACGATCGCGAGATCGCGCCTCTTTGGATTCTATTTCGAGCCAATTTAGTTCTTTGGTCATCGCTACCCCCCTCGCTGATTACCCCTATAGATTAAAACTGAATTCAGAGCAATTATCAAAGTGGCTAGCCGATCAGGCTTCATGTATTAACTACAGAAACTTTAAATCTGAAGTCTATGCAGTACGAGGTTCAAAGTTTTCAAAGACGCTTAGCAAGGTCTGGTCAGTAATGCACGACGTGGAAGATGATAGAACTAGGAGAAGAGATGAAATTTGAAAATGTAGATGAACTGATTGAAGACATACTTCATGTGCCAATCAATGCCTTAGAAATTGCGGAGCAATGGCTCTCTATAACTAAACTACTTGCAGAGATGATTTCTAATGCTGACGATCTCTTAATCATACAAACCTACTCACAGAGATATACAGATTGCGATCCTTACTTACAAATCTGCTTCGAAGATGATCGAGCTATCACTATAGAAGCTGTCAGTAATAAGTTTTTAACACCGCCACTATCGGTGGATGCTCAGAACACTATGTTGGAGCTAGGTTGGGAGTTATCAGATGATCCCAAACTCCCAAATTACTTTAAGTTCCTTCATCGGGAGAATGCAGAGCCTTACCAGGTTGCACAACTCTTCACTGCTACTTTAAGAAATGCTTATGGCATCAGCCCTGATGATGAGCTGGAGATAACAACGGGGAGAGGGGTCTGGTCAGATGCTAAAGAGGATTAGCAAACTTAATTTCGTTAAGAACTATGTTGTGAAGTCGAAGCCACTTCGCGATTCGACGATTAATGTTATCCCAAGAGAATGCAAAAGATTCCTGAGATCTTGAGCAGGAGGACTTGGAAGCAAAATAGCGGGATTCATTTTGGTTCCCTCCAGTCTTGCCAGATTGGCATAATCCAGAACCTGCCCAATAGCGAGCCTGACGTACTCTCTTGCATTGGATGCTTTAGCTTCTATCACTAATTTTAGATCAGGCACCCAAAAGTCTGGCTTCAAAGTACCTTTGCAGTCAGCAATCATAAAATTGTGATTAAAGGGCGTATGTCCTTGGCTAATCAAGTATTTACCAAATTTAGCTTGAAGTTCATATTCAACTAAATTAATCAGAGAATCTTCTTGCCCCACTTGACTCTTTGTTAAAGATATGAAATTTGGTGGTGACCACTCAAGATTCTCTCCCGTGACTTGCATCTGATTAGGCACATCGCTTCTAGGGTTTTTTTGCGAAGATACAGGGATTAAATTGAAGACAAACACTTTTCTCAAACTTCCTTTTCCTATATCTGGGGCTAATTTTTCAAAGTATTGTGGATCACCTAAAGCAAAACGTCCCATATAAGTGCAGAGCCCATCTTTTGATTCGATCAAATGTATAGGCAATAGTCTTTCGTTGGCTCGTATCAGTCCTGAGTTAGAGCGTGATAACTTTTGATCACCTTTTATTCCTTGGCCCGTGTAGTGAAACGATCCATCTGCTTGAAATCCTTGCCAACGATCATAACCGAACTGATGGTTACTCTTCTCATCATGGAAAAGCAAGAAATCTGACTTATTGTTTGCTGAGGTCATCCCATGACGAAATGAACCCCCAAAAAGTTTGTGTAAATCAGATCGCTTGAAAGATTCCCCTAGTAGATAGGGGAATACTTGTCTTCCTGCTTCTTTATCTTTCAACATAAACTTCTAGGGTAAAAGAACTGTAGGGAGGGAGTGAATGAAACGTTGTATTATAAATCTACTTCTCTCTTCTATTTGTTCTTCATCCCAATCATTGAGATCTGCAGCAAAATCATTTCTGATATCTCTACAAATTTCATTTAGAGTTCGGTCTCCAGATCGTTGTGCAGAACTCAGAGATCTCGTCAGGACTCCTTTATCGTTGCCATACAAATCCTCTTTGGCTTGCGGTTGCTTGTTTGCATAGTGCTTAGCTTGACCATTCACTAGGGTTAGATTGCCAATTCCAAAAAAGTACTTGGATTCACTCTTGTCGGCCAGCAAGGCGATTTCATCTTTATTAAGTATTAAATCCAGATCAAAACCGGTGTGTTTGTTTGGCCGATACTTTTTAAGAAATTCACTCAATTCACACAACCCATTTTCAAAGCTTAGTGAAGCAGTAGCAAGGACAAGTCGAATTCTTCTATCGTCTTTTGGTGAATTTAAATCCAAAAGTCTATTTTCTAAACCTAAAAGTTTCCCTTGGTCCAACTGAACTCCAGGAACACCACGTGTAGCTAAATCTATCTCTTTTTGAGAAGCTGACTTGGGAAGTTCAGAAATCTTTTTCGCCCAACGAGGAACCATTGACTCAAAGTCCTGCGTTCTCTCTTGGGAGAGAATGTAGACAAGATATCTACCGTTTACTAGTTCAGAAAGATAATTGTACTTGTCAAGGTGGCTACCTGCCAGAAGCACAGGAATGTACTGCGTTCCAGTGAAAAATTCAGCCCCAATCATATTTGTGTTTACCGCGCTTGATTCAATCAACTTGTTACCGGCTATGTAACTAAAAACTCTCGCCTTTTCTTGAAGATCTTGCAAGAATGTATTCACTTGATTTGGATCTTCGTCAAACTTTGTCTCCCAATATTCATAAACTCCAAAGTCTCCACTGATTTTCTCACCATTATTTACAATTGCAAGATTTCTTAGGAAAAATTCTGGAGTTTTTAGTTTGCTGCGAGATGAGTCTGCGCTTCTAAGGGCTTTAGTCATTTCAGTCCACTTTTCAGACAAATCGTCATATTGATCATCATCTACTTTTTGGAACAGATAATTCTTTAAATAATCTGCGCCTTCTAGATCCTTACCACGCGAATTCATTTTAAAGAATATGTCCAAGGCTTGTCTTTGATCACCCACATTGGTCTCAACTAAAAAAGTGCCTTGCAAAACCCCTTGGATAAATTCGCCTAACTGACTTGATTCAATATAAGTCTTATCTAGGTGATCTTTACACTTCTCGTAAGCACTCCAAATATTTACTTGTGTAACTGACACAAGCTCTAGCGCTCCTTCTTCTTTTAAAGCCATAGCTGTCAATAGAGCATTTCCATCGCCATATTCCATATTGATAGGGACGGTAATTTTTGCGTGAGCATCGAGAGAAATCTTGCGAGTTATAGAATTTATCGTTTGATAGAGTGCTCTAAAACCTTCAGGAGCCGAAGAGATAGATCCGAACTCGAGAATTAACTTTTTTTCCAGTACGTCTCGAGCAGAGATAATCAGTGTGTATAAGGTTATTGTGCGCTGCTGACCGTCTACCACCGCATGTGAACTGTCCGGAAGTAAGTAGGTAATAATAGAACCAAGAACATAATTATGCTTATTGCTTGCAATAAAAGAAGTTAGGTCCTCAAGAAGTTGTCTTACCTCTTCATCGGCTTCCCACGAATACTCACGTTGCCACTTGGGAATACTCAAGATGATCTCTCGTTGAAATAGTTCACTAACACTCAATAGCTGAGGAAGCTCGGGTCGCTTAAACAATCTTGGCATTGACTACCTCTAATCTAATATTTGCAACGGGATAAGAGAGTAGACGCACCGTAAAGGGTACAACTACTATTCGTCTATGATAGATGAGGTCGGGGACAATGAACATGTAGAGATTCGCCCTGGTGTCGGACTGTATGCACTCTTTCCATCACTCCGCTATACCCCCTGGGTAGCGCTCGGAGAGATGGTGGACAACTCTATACAATCATATTTAGAGCACCAAGATGAGTTAAGAGCGCTACATGGACCTGACTACCGCTTGAGAATTGATATAAATTTTCAAGGGGGGTTAAATCCCACAATTCAAATCGTGGATAATGCTGCAGGAATATTCACAAAAGATATTTCAAGAGCTTTTACTCCCGCAATGCCACCCCCAGATAAGTCAAAAATTTCACAGTACGGAATTGGAATGAAGAGTTCAGCATGTTGGTATTCAAACTATTTTACTGTTAGAACTCGAGCTCTTGGAGAACCATCGGCAAGAATCGTAATATTTGACATTAAAAAGATAATTAAAGACGAAATCTACTCTCTGGATATACAAAAAGAGTTAATAAGTAGCCCAAAAACTCATGGCACCAGAATAATTTTAAGTCAACTAAATCAACCTATTCCAACAGCTGGTTCTGCATCAAGATTAAGAAGTTATCTGAGGTCGATGTACCGCGACTTCCTCAAAACTGGTGAATTGATTCTAACTATAAACGGTGATCTACAAGAACCTATAACCTACAACTGGTTAAAGGCTCCCTATTGGCCAAATGATAAAGGCCCCGTTTCAGAAGAGACTTTTGAATGGTTTAAAGACTTTGAAGTAGAACTTAGCGACTCTTTTGTACCGGAAGGTGAAGATAGAAAGCCCCCCGTTATTCGTGGAAAAATTGGGATTCTGGACAAAGGGGATACCAAAAGAGCCGGACTAGCCCTACTTTGGCGAAGAAAAGTCGTTCAAGGTGCTGGAAACTTAGCCGATAGTCCTGATGATCTATATAGACCGGCTTTGATATTCGGAGGAGCAAATAGTTTTGAAAGACAGAGAATTATTGGGGAGTTAGATGTGTCAGAGTTAAAAGTGACATCATTTAAGGATTCGGTAGTTTGGCGTGAGGGCCAAGAAGAAGAAGCTCTCAGAAAAATCAAGGACATTTTAAATTCAGAGCCAAATCCAGTAATAAAGATGGCTCGTAACTACAGAGCTACTGACAACTCAAAGGCCTCTAAAGCAAAAGTAGCAGCCACCCTAGAGGAGGTAGTTGAGACTACGACTAAAGCTCTAATTGAGGGTGGAGTTGACTCTCTAGGCGAAGGCTTTGAAACTCCATTGCTAGAGGAGATTCCCGAGCCTCCACGAAGTGCTGAAACAAAGGTAGTCAGAAGTAATATAAAATTAATACCTCAATTCAAGTCGGACATAATTTTGGAGGTTAAAGATCAAGCAGACGACTTTTCTTGGCTCCGAGTTTTTCCAAAAGATGGAGACAAATGGGTAATTACGTTAAATCGAGAACATCCATTTATGAATTCTTTCACTGTTGCAGATCCGGACTCTTTGGAACCAATACTCAGAATAGCTTTAGCCTTAGGAATTGCTGAGATTCAAGGTATTAGTGCCGGTTATGAATCAGCACAATTTTTGAGAATTCAAGTAAATGAAATATTACGTAATTTCCTTTCAAGCCGTTCGGATGTAGATCTAATTTATGAGGGTGACAATGATTAAAACAGATGGAGAATTTTCAAACTTTATTAAAAGCCAGAATCTTCCAGCACACTCTGAAGAAAAACTGATAGAAACTACTAAAAGAATTTTGCAGAGAACTGATCTTTTGGATGGGGGCGCTTCATCCAATTGCCAACTAGTTGTCGGTCAAGTCCAAAGTGGAAAAACCATGTCCTTTACTGCACTTATCGCGCTTGCGCACGAGAATGGATTTCCCTTAGTTATCGTTTTAGCAGGAACAAAGAATATTCTTCTTAACCAAACGGCTGATAGACTAAAGAAAGATCTAAAAGCTGATGGTGATGGCGGGGCAAACCCTTGGATTATTGAGCGAAAATTAAGTCGAGCAAAACGGCGCGAAAATGCAATAAATATCATGAAGTCTCTTTCAATCTGGACAGAGAGCAGGGCTCCGAATCTCTTCAAACCAACGGTAGTAATAACTTGTTTGAAAAACCGCGAGTCAATTGATGAGGTTATCCATATCCTCGAATCACTTAAGGGGAGATTTAACATCAACAACTATCCTGTTTTGATTGTGGACGATGAGGGAGACCAAGCAGGCCTGAATTTGCTCCATATGGAGGATAAAGAGTCACCAATCTATGCAGCAATCAAGAGAATGCGCCTGGCCTTACAGAGGCACAGTTATGTCATGTATACGGCAACTCCACAAGGCCCTCTGCTTATTGGGATTGAAGACACTCTTTCCCCTAAATATGTAACGATTCTTGAGGCAGGAAGAGACTATTTAGGAGGAGAAGATCTTTTCTATGATAAGAGCTTTTTCGTTAAATATATACCTAATACAGAAACTCAAGCAATATTTGATAATGATCAGTCGGCTCCGATTCCTAACAGCCTAAAGGAAGCTCTATCCTTCTATCTACTCGCACTCTATATTGCTCAAAAGAGATCTTTACCAAAACCTATTTCAATGTTAGTGCATCCACATGCAAAGATTAGTTCTCACTTAAAGCATTTCCATTGGGTAAATAGTGTTTTGGAGTCTTGGCAGACAATTCTTCAAGATAAATCCGAGCCTTTATATCAATCAGAGAAGGAAAAATTCTTTATTCCCGCCCAAAAAGAATTAGAGAAGACTTATAATTTTCCTCGCGATTGGAATTTGGATGCCGCGCTAGAGGAATTAAGGTGGTGGATATCTAAAGTTCAAGTGCGAGTTGTAAACTCAAAAAAGGACGAGATAACTCCAGACGAGTGGAAGTCTTACGCAGGCTGGATTGTGATAGGTGGCAATAGTCTTGAGAGGGGATTTACAATTGAAAATTTGGCAGTCACATTTATGCCCAGGTCTATTGGCGTCGGCAATGTTGATGTAATTCAGCAACGAGGTCGCTTTTTTGGATATAAAAGAAGCTATCAAGATTTACTTAGAGGATGGTTCTTCCAGGATAATGCTCAGGCATATGTCGACTATGTCATGCATGAAAAGTCAATTAGAAAAGAACTTGAAAAAATCGATAACTCAAAAGGGAAATTGTCAGATTGGCGACGTAAGTTTCTGCTTGATCCTCAATACAACCCGGTGAGAAGGCAAGTAATTTCTATGGGTATATTTCATAAGAGTTTATCAACATTCAAGCAACAAACTCTTTTTGACCCTAAATTACAAGTAGATAAAGCAGTTTTTCTTGAGAGAATTTACTCTTTGTGCACAAAGCTTGATCCTATGAATAACGACCACAGAACAAACTTTAGAAATTTTATTTCTGAAGTTGACCTAAGTGATGCCCTAGAATTACTGGCAGATTGGCCTATGGCGCCTAGTAATAAAGCAGAACTTAGTGACATAGTTTGGGCTTTAAGAGTTATAGCCGATGAAAAAGAGATCCAGAAAGCATGTATTATTTTGATGGATTGGAATCCAAAAACACAGACACAATATGTTCGTGAAAGATCAATGTTACGTTTTAAGGCAAACCCAGAACTTACACCTGACGAACAGAGAATAGCAACTCTATGGCAAGGCCCCACGCCTCGATCGGGAGGTAATTATCCAGGAGATTCCGAGATGTTTCTCAAGAATTTCCTTACCATTCAGGTGCATAGAGTTAAACCGATCTATGAAAAAATATCAAAGCCAGACGTGGTAGCTCTTGGACTAATTGTTCCGAACAGAAACCAAGGGATCTTGGGCCAACTCTTCAAGCCCGGAGAAAGAGAACATTAGGAAATCAACTTTTTAGTTCTCCTCTTTTCTTTATTTGCTATCCACCCTGGAGCCTTAGGGGCTTGTAAGATCGAACTCAACAACTTTGGATTTGTAACTTTCAGTATTTCTTCATCTCGAATCGCTGCCGCCTTTACAACTTGGTAAACAACACCGACAGCAACCCCATTTCCAAGTTGTTTGTATGACAACGAATCTTTTTGGTTCAGGAACGTAAAGTCCTTGGGTAGACCCTGTAATAAGGCCGCCTCGCTAGGAGTTATTCTTCTCTTGAGTGGACCAACGATAGTAGTTTGTGTAATCGCTACCAATGCAGGTACATATGTTGCTCGTTTAACACGTATACCTGATGGCCGGAAATGAATTAGTCCATCCCAAATACTTCTCATATCTTGGGCTTGCCATTCCAACTTTCGTTTTGAGGGTGGAGCACTTCTGATTTTTGGGTGAAATTTAAGCCAAGAATCTATAACTTCCTTGTGCTCTAGATAAAACTGTCTATTCTTAAATTCAAAATCGAGCTTCCAGTCGGGTGAATCATCTTGATATTGGTAAATAGGTTTCTTGCCCCAAATATCTGACCAAAGGGGAAATCCTGGAAGTCTAATTCCATCCCTATCCTCGAGCATAATCGCTACGAGATCATCCCATGCATTGATAATCTCTATCTCTTCATTTGATAGTCGATATTTCATAAAGTCTTGTGAATTATCACTAATAGGTAGGTCATTAGTAAGGTTCCACACATTTGGATCCCACCGATCAAAGTCGGTTGGAAAATAAAGTGGAACATCCCAAAATCCCTCATTAGGAGCTTTAAAGTGGCTAGGAAGTTTAGTTGCCACTATAAAGACACGTTCGCGTGCTTGAGGAGTGCCTCCATATGAAGGAGGGACGCGATGTGGAGAAGCTACAAAGGGCTTGTTAGACACCCTATAACCAAGTTTTCTAAGTTTTGAAATTATAAAAGTCCACTCGTGTGCATGTCTTGGTCCAGATAAATTTCTTACATTTTCAAGAACAACGAGAGAAGGATTGGCCTTCTTTATTACATAAGCAATGTCATGAAAAAGTGAACCTCTGTCTTCTTCCATTCCAAGTTGCTTACCACTTTTGGAAAATGGTTGGCATGGAAAACCAGCGAAAAGTACATCGTGTTTAGGGATTGCTTTTTTAACCTTCGATCTAGTGAAGTCGTGAATATTACCTAATGGATTGATTCCCCAATTATTTTCATAAACGTTTGCAGCAGCTTGATCCATTTCATTTGCCAATACACATTTCCAACCGAATGCACTACCTGTCGCGTGAAATCCCCCAATTCCAGCAAAGAGGTCGATAAAGGTTGTGCCCACTTGCACAAGATAGCTTGGAGGTAGGACAATTACTTGATATGAGCCAAAAAGTTCCTCGAAAAGCGGAGACTATTCGACAAATTTCCGAGTTAATAGGTATCCCCGAATATCCCTTGAACAGGGGATCGTCCATCCCTAGCGCTTTTTTTACTAGCATTGCTATCGAGATGGGAATACCAGTAGTCAATGGAATGCCACAGATGGCGAGGAAAATCATTGAATCATCACACTTTCAGTGGAACGAAAAATTCTCTAGCGAGTCAACTCCTTCTGGCGGAGGGGGAACCGTCACAGCGATTGGTCTTCTTCAGGTAAAAAATGCGGTTTTGGAGTGGCTAGGCAAACCCATCGAGCCACTTCCGCCAGAAGTAATATTTGACGAGTGGGCTCCCAATGCAGATTGGCAAGAATTGCGACGTACGTTACCAAAAGAGTTGCGAGAGATAGCAAGTCGACCGGGAGCATCCGACTTTCGTGAATTAGTTCTTACAGAATATGACCTTAAGTGTGCCATTACCGAGAATAAGACCATAGAGGCTATTGAAGTTGCTCACATTGTTCCTTATTTTGGTCCTGAGAGTGATGAAGTCCAAAACGCAATTCCTATGAGAGTTGATATTCACCGACTTTTTGATAGAGGCCTAATACGTATTATTTATGATCATGGGGACAAAAAGTTTCGAACAAAAGTGCATGAAGATGTATTGTTAGATTATGCAGAGCTGGACAACAAAGAATTGATACTTCCAAGAGATCCACTTTCAGCCCCAAGTAAGTTAGCGCTCATTGAGCAACACAAATTACACCAAGAACTTTGGGCTATTATCTAGAAGTTCTACTTTATATTTGGTGGAATAAATGATTCGGAAACCAATTTTCAGGGGTAACTTGGGCCAGATATCCCCAGTGATCTTCAAAGTAAGCGGCCAAAGTTCCGTCAGACATTATGCGTAAGCGACCACCAGTTGGTTTCCGCGCAATTAGTAAGCCTCCTAGACTTTGAGATATTTCGGGCCTTAGTTGACTCAAAAGATCACTAGTCTTTCTATCTCTTATCTCTCCTGTTAAATGCAATACGTAGGAATAATCCAAGAATTTTCCATCGATCAATTCACCAATTGCTCTTTCAACTTGGGGTAAAACATCTTTGATCTCCTTCACCATGTTTGATTCCTTACCAGTAGGGCTTTCTGCTACCAGGGGTATCTCAACTTGTGGTACATCTGGCTCTACTCCATCAAGTTTTGCAAGAAGTGAGTCACACTCCATGAGAAGTGGCAATTCCATCTTTTTTGCGATTGGGTATACATTTAGTATCAGTGTTTTTAGGCTTTGAGTGCTGGGAACCAAATTGTGATGAATCCAATCATTTCTATCATCTAGAATCACTTGAAGGCGACTAAAAAAGGCCACAAGTTCTTTCTGGGCAACTTTTTCTCTTATCGGCTTTCTTAGAGGGGAGGAACTGTTTCGAAGCAATTCTTTCAATAGAGAAGACGGGTCATTAAAATTATAATTTAGATAGACTAAATTAGTCTTTCTATAATCGGTTAACCAAGTTGGACTTTCAGTTTTAATAAGAATTTGATCAATGCAACTAAATAGATCCATGCCGAGCAAATTCAAAAGCCCGATCCCCGTTTGTTGAATCTGACCCTCTTCTGAGAGGTTTGGTGTTGCTAGTCTCATAGTGGAGTAATCTACTACCTTGGCAGGAACTGAGTTAGGTGGTTGTAGACGCCTTGCCAATTTTAGATATTTTTAGACCGAACAACGATGATCTTTATATTTGGGGCTTTTCAAACGCAAGCGGTGAATGATAATTTTAGCCATGGATGATGAGACTTTTCCAAGCAATATAGAACTTTCTCTTTATGTAGTTAAAGCCCTAGAAGCCCTTGGGGGCAGTGGGAGTAATGAGCAGATAAGGCAAGAAGTGGCTAAGGCACTTAACCTTAGCAACGAAGCTACTCAAAAAATTCATTCTGGAAGGAGAACAGTTTTGGAGTACAAACTTGCATGGGCCAGGACGATTGCTAAGCAAAGGAATTTGATTCAACCAGTGGGGAGAATGAATTGGAAACTGTCGTCAAGTGCCTACCCAATGAATCAATGACCCATCTTTATTTTATTGCCCATACTCTTCGCCAGACCTTCCGGACAAGATTATTTACCTCCTGACTTTTTACCCCCAGGAGACCAAATCTCTACATGAAGTTAATGCTTAAATATTGATGACCATAAATCAACCCCTGTAGTCACGCCGAGGTGTTCCCTTTGTAAGCCGCTAAATCTATAATTTTCGGGTGGTCGACAGAATAAGCGTGGAAGTCTTAATGGAGAAGTGGCAAGAAATCCATGGCAAATTAGACGTTTTCCAGAAGGACCTTTTCGTGGAGCATATTTCAATTCCGAAGCTTCAAAATTATGAAATGGTTGAAATCGAAAAAGCATTACATATAACTCCGAAGCTGAGTGATGCTCTAGTTCTGCTCGAGGAATACAATGATTTGGACGAACGTATCCCTGATATCAATGCATCTCTTGACGATATATACGACTTCGAAGATTTTGAGAGTCATGAGGTCTACGAACTAGTTGCTCCTGCTGAACCTGCAGAGGATGACATTTTGGGACTGGAATTGGCACATGACCAGCAAGACCAGACTATTTACCTTTGGATCTAGTGAAAGTACAAATGAAATGGATCGATGACTGGTAACTCACTTAAACGTCCAAGCTCCTTGAATGCAAAGTCTAACAAAATTCTTATGTTCGATTATCTTCTATTGCTAGAGGACGAACCTGGAAGTTCTGAATTTCATTTTGATCGATCGGTTGTAATACTCTTAGTGAACTAAATTCTTTCCATATTTGATCCCTACTTTGATCGCATTTACAGACTCAAATTTAGTTAAACCAGAAGATATAGCAGCCTCAAGCAAGCTTTCAGAAGCGAATTTTTCGTCCAATGAGCCCATACCAATAATCTTTCCAATGTAAGTCGCATGCTTTATAAGAGACTGATTTCGGCGCCCTTCTGGAGTATTTCTAATTAGGGTGCATCTTTCTGAAAGAACTTGCTGCGCAAATTCATATGAAAACTTCGGACTATTTGAAATTCTTGATGCGGGATCGGAAGATGAGCCAAGAAACTTCTCTCTAATAGCCTTTGGTGAGAGTTCGTCCCTTAACCAAGTTGGAAAGTTTAAAACCACAGAATGATTTCCAATTGAATGGTATTGATTCGTAACTCCATTTGCGGAATTTATGAGACGAGAACCTTCGGCAACAATGTATCCACCTTTAGAGCGTGTATCAACGCGCCACCAGCCATTAACTTCCGTGCCCTGTTTGATGGCAATGTTTTGATCATAGAAGTAGAGATGCTTTCCACCGGATGGAGTCCTAACTGAGTATGTCTCAAAGAGCTGAGAGTCACCAGCTTTCTTACAAATCTCCCTGAATACATCTTCACCGTTCTTCGCACCCAGTTCATACCAGGGACTAGAAGGCACAGCTCCTTTAGATGTATCTAAATCAATTACTATTAAATTGGAAACTTCGCAGGCAATCCCGATGTTTGCATTCGGATGCTCAGTCCACCAAGAGTCAATTTGCAAAGGATTTGTTGTCGCTCGGTTCTGCCAATCAGAAATCAATGGCCTCTTAGAGTTCTCAACTAGAGGTATAACATAAAACCCATTCTTTGCGTGTCCTAAAGCTACCGCCTTTAATGAGTTTTGGTCGATGGGTTTAATCAGTCGAGCTGAATGCTGCAGATTTTTTACGGACTGTGTTGCTTGCTCGCTTCGAAAAACCTCTCCAAACTCCCGAATCGATCCACTTGAATCTCTTCCTATCTCAACAATAGTGATGAAAGAGAGTTGAGCTTCTTTGATCTTCTCGAAGTAAGTTTCTTTTGCATTGACAGGAAAGCCCACGGTAAGAAATCCATACTTCTCAAAACTCTTTAGACCAATTTTTTCGCTGAGAATTTTAGCGTCATCATCAAGTGCGTTGAACATATACCCAATTTGAGTGAGTGCGATATCAACATCGTACTTGGCCTTGAGAGATTTAGACATGCCCAGAGTTTCAAAAGTTTTAGAAGCCGCTTTCTTTGGTTTAGTAGCAATAATTTCACGTTTTTGCTTTTGTATATCTTCAGCAATTTTTGGTTTGCCTGTTGCGTATTCAATGCCTCTAACTTTTGTCTTACCATTCCAGGCGATTTCAGTTACAATAACAACTGCATATCCCAAGTCCTCGATGTTCTTTTTGAACTTTTCGATTGATTGAATTGGAAACCCAGCGACATTAGAGGGTCCTCGCAGGTAAGTTTTTATTTTAGATATTTCTGATAGGAATTCGGCATCTTCTTGGTATGTTTCATAGAAAATGCCACATTGAATTAGCACGATATGTCTTGGAAAATCCTCTTTTAAATCAGCCCACTGGTCTAAGAGAGATTTGGCTTTCATTTTAAGATCTAGTAATTCTCTCGAATGTAAGCGTAAGCAGCCAGGACTCGATGTCGTGCTGGGTCGGTTGGCTCATTTATTGCCATCTCCTTAAGAAGTTCTTGAGCGAAATCTAGCTGTCAGTAGTGACAAAAGATACAAAAGTACCTATTGATGAATTAATCCTCTACCAAACCACCGCTATCACTATCGCTGTTAGCGTTAATAGCACCATAGCTAGCCAGGTGTTCTTAGATAGATTTTCTTTCTTCTTTGCTCTATATCCAAGGATTAATACCGTTAGCAGGATTACTAGCTTTATCCCGACCTGGGTGTGATTAACAGAATCCCATCTCATTGGATCTGCCTCATTTAAGGGATAGCGGATCCCCACAAGTCCAAGGCCTGCAACGAGCGCTAATAGAGAGGAGTGGAGTACTCCTTTATTAAGGCTCTTTGAAGAGGCTAAAAGACCTCCAAGAAGGCCTGCCATTCCTATGAAGTGGAGGATAAGAAGGAGAGAACGGGTGATTTCCATAGGTTTAACTCTAGCTGCCGATACCAATTCGTTATCTAAAGATGATGGCTTTCACCCCTATTCAGGCGTAGGTTCTCGTATGTCTGGGGCCCATCGGGGGCCACCGGAGAATAGGAAGTTCGATGTCGAACGAAGTTACCGAGAACGGCGTATCGCGACGCACAGTTCTTAAAGGCGCAGCCCTTGGTGGTATCGGTCTTGTTGGTGGAGGAACTCTTCTAACAAGTTGCGGTAGCGATGAGGCAAGTGGTCCAGTTACTTTCACAGCTAGAACAAATGATGAAACTGGTCTA
>Ga0214917_10003629_pt1 | contig 17693 bp, 21 predicted proteins | sample LL_1208_BB_MetaG_FD_177983 | JGI IMG/M metagenome (GOLD analysis project Ga0214917, IMG submission 177983) | Freshwater microbial communities from Lake Lanier, Atlanta, Georgia, United States - LL_1208_BB | ecosystem: Environmental > Aquatic > Freshwater > Lake | place: USA: Georgia | collected... | reverse complement strand
GTATATGCAATGCCTTTAGTTGTGAGTTGTGCTGCAAGACCTGCTTTAGCAGTATCAAGACCACGGGCATAATCAGTATTCTGAGTAGCCTCTTTTACTTTCTTTGCATAGTCTGGGTCAGTAGGACTAATCTCTTTGATTAATGCTTCGTATTGACGCTTAGAAAAACCACGAGCCTGAATGGTCTGACCATTCTTGATATACCATTGAGTGCTAGTAAGTTCCTTAGCAAACTGGTCTGCTGTCTTTTTCTTATTTACCGCATCAGTTAGAAATTGCTTTAACTCTGGGTCACTAATAAAGATAGTGTCAATATAGCCATATAGTTCTTTGGCTTTGGCTAAAATTTCTTCAAAGGTTAATTTTGGAGCCATTAATTAACACCTATCGTTCTCTTGAATATATCGTAGTAACTAAGGATTTGGTTAGCCTTAGCCTCATCCTTTTCAGCAATCTGTTCAATTAAATATTGTTCAGTATCTAAGCCAGTCTTGGTTGTGCGTGACTTCATATCGCCTTCAATGTCCCTAGTTGTGCTAATGACATTTGGATTCTTTCCCTGTTCCTTCTGGAGCAAAGGACGAAGTTCAGCCAATTCTTTTTCATCTGGCTCACGACCCATTAACTTCTTATAAATAGCAATAATGTTTTTATCTGCTTCAGTTCTACCCATGACAACAGCATCTGTGTATGTTTTAGTAGTGCTTCCAGCGCCACGAGTAGCAGTAAGGAACTCATCCATAGTTTCAAATTCCTTGATACCATAGAACTGATAGTTCTTTAATTGCTTAATTGTAAAGTCAGATGCTGCTCTATCTAAAGCGCCAGTAATTAACTTATCAGCCTGACTAGCAGGAATCTTATTACTAGTTAAATATCCAGATTGATACAGTTTATTAATTAAACCTTGCTTGCTTCCATATTGCTTTACTAGTTGAGCCTCGTATTTATCACGGGCTACGTCTGAAGTTTCAAGGGCTACGCCTTTATCTTGTGATGGTGCAGCAATTACAGAAGGAATTCTTTCATCTCTTTTTGTAGCAGGTTCTACATAGATATAACCTTGGTTAACAACTGGGTCACCCTTTGGGTTAAGAGTATTAGGTGATGACCACTGCATGACTGGACCACCAGGGGCTTCACTGATTCTTGCAGTTGCTAGTAGATTTGCTACAGACTGCTCATCAGTAAGGACTGTCTTGCCAGTATTAGGGTCAACACCAGGCTTAGGCTTTGGATTTCTAATCTCAGCAGCCTCAGAGCGAAGAGTAGCAGCAAGTGCTGCATTACCTGTATCTTCGGCTAAGTCAGCCTCTTTTTCTTTAGCCTTTGCTCTAGCCTCACGAGTGCTTAAATCTTTTTGTTCTTTTTCTGTAGTCTTTTTTGTTTCAACCGCATTCTTAGCAGCAGTTAATTCTTTTTGAACAGTCTTATATTGAGCATCAAATTCATCATACTTCTTTTTGGCAGCGTCATAGTTAGCCATACCTCTACTAGATGAACGCATAATTTGAAGTTGTTCATCACGGGCTCTAACAATATAACTTAACTGTGCTTGTATTTCGTAAACTGGTCTTTGTCTTGCCACGCTTATACCGCCGCTCTATAAGTATCTCGTGAGTAATACTTTAATATTGAATTAAAGATTGCTCTTGCTGCTTCTTTAACCGCTGGGTCTTCTGACGCCAACTGATTGATGATGTTCTCAACACGAGCACGATAGTCCCGCTTAAGTGATGAGGCATTGTAAAGACTACGGACTTGGTCGCTCTTAGCAAAACTCATAAAGTCTTCCATAGCCTGAACCGCTGTCTTCATCTTAAGTCTGACACCATCATTGATGTTAGTTGTTGGGTCTGAAACCATTTGCTTTAGGCTATTAAGCATTGATTCTTCTGTAGCAATTTCGTTACCGCCACCAGTAATAGCACCAAGTAGTAGTGGATTAGACGCTAACAAACCCTTACGAGCCTGTGTTGCAGTCTCGATAATTCTCTTACGCTCTGAGATATAGGTTTGACTAGCAAGGGAATCCTTTTCCCAAGAAGCAATGTCATAATATGCTTGCTTATCTTCAGCAACTTGGACATCTCTGAAGTATGTTTCTAAGTCTTTATCCTTTAGAAGGTCTGCTGCTTGTAGCCAGTTATAAATACCAGCATTGAAATCGCCAGTATGTGGACCAAAGATATATGCTGCTTCACCATAGGCGCCAATTAACTTCTTGTTCTCAATAGCCCAGTTACGCATTTGTGTAGTCTTTGAGATAAGAACCTTAGTCTGTTTCTCATCACGGGCTACTGTATAAACAATCTTGCCTGGGTATTGACCAGTAAAGATGCTTAGAGATAACTCATATGGGTCTTGAACATCGCTGCCATACTTCTTGTTAACAGCCTCATAGATATCCCAGAACTCATTACGCAATCCAGTAATACCTACATCAAGTAGATAGTCTGGAACATCTTTACTCTCTTGCAATGATGCTGTTACTGGAGAGATAAGACCAAGAATAGAACGTAATGCAATTACGTTATGAGCAGATGTGCGAATAGCATTTAAGTATTCATACTTCTCTTGGTCACTAGCAGTAGGCTGTAGGCTTAATCCGTGTGCTGCATTGTATGCAACAGCCTGTTGAGCAGCAGTTACTTCTTGCCTACTCTTCTCATTAATAGGAAGAATATTCCACAGTTTTAACAGTGAACCAGGAACTAAAGCACGAACAACATCTACGTTATCGCCTAGGTTTCCTAGTGCAAAGTTATCAAAGTCTTGTGCTGCCTTTTCTGCGCCAGGGATAGGAACTTGACTTACTAGGTTCTTCATACCAATAACGCTAAGCGCTGCAATAGGACCGCTAAGTAGAGGCTGACCAGAATCAGGTGAGAATGATGGGTTTACGTTACTTAACTTAAATGTAAAGTCATTAAACATTGGTTGCTTGTATTGGCTTTCGCCAGTAAGAGCCTTGATGCTTGTGTCAGTTGCCTTGAATATGATGTTATCCATAGGCATCATGATGTATGGCTCACCATTCTGGTCTTCGTGGAACATACCACTTGAAGATAATCCAAGATGAGCAAGACGCATACGGTATAGAACTGTAGGAGATACATCCTTTAGGCGGTACAAACGGCGCCAAAAGTCTTCAGTTGCACGATAGAAACGACCAACTGTTCGTACCTCTACTGCAAAGTTAGAGCGAATAGATGGATTATCTGCAAACTTTAATACTGTATCTGCAGCATCATTAAGTGCAATCTCAGTAAAGTGCTTAGCAGATTGCTCTTCAACTAGGTTATTAAGGCGAGCCTGTGCCTTATCACCCTTCCATCTGGTTGGGTTTTCAGCAATCATTTTTGCTCTTAACTCACGAGCATAGGCTGCTTGAATACCTGAATACTCTTTACGAAGCCTTAGATATGTAGTCATAACTGCTGGTTGACGTAGCAAACCATTGACTTGCTTATCCATTGCTTCCATCATGGTATTACCAAGACGCTTAAATGCACTATCAAATGTAGTTAAGTCTGGGAATTCAATACGAGTTTGGATTAAACCAGATGGTTGATATCCTTTTGTTAGTTCATCAAACTGCTTAAAGTCAATCATCTGTGCAGCCTTTTGCCACTTGCTGCCAATCTTCCACTTACGCATACCCTCTGCTTTTTGCGCTTTTTCTTTAGCAACTAGGGCGTTGTAGTTAGATTTAATTGCATCATATAGACCTTCGTTATAACTCTTAGGTCCACCATGGAAGTTATCTCGCATATCCATGAGCATGCGCTCTAAATGGACACGAGCAATATCAAAATCTGTCTTACCTTCTTGGCGCATAAACACTGAATCACCAAAGAAACTATTAAATTTCTTAACAGCGTCTATGTTCTGCTCAGTTACTTGCCAAACATCATCTATCTTCTTCATGCCAAGGTAGGTATACATATCGTCCATAGCCTTGGAGAAGTTTTCTGGTGTCTTTAGGGCGCCATGATTAAAGAACGCAATAGCAGGGGCTACTCTGTAGTCATCTGCAATCTTTAAGCCTCTACCATGCTGGCGTGGTGTAGCAAAACGGATATACCAGTTGTCATAGTGAGCAAGGGTTACATACTCTGGGTTAGCATCACGAAGTTTCTCTACTGCATACTCTTCGTATTTAGTGCCAGACTTTAATCCTTCATTCTTAACAAGTTCATCAATTTCTTTTTCGGAAAGATTTTTGCCTTCATACTTCTTGCGTGCCATCTTGCGACCAACAGCATTAAGAGCATTAGATAGTTCACTAAGGTTAATTTGATTGTTTCTAATAACCTCATCAAAGGATGAACCCAAAGAACTTCTTGCTGCAACTGAACTAGCCATTGTGTTCAGGATGTCTGGATTGTAAATCATTGCTTCATTCCAGTGCTGCATTGCTTCATCGCCAAGTTTTTCTGGCAAGAAAATCTTTACACGGTCTGCAATAGCCTGGTTAATTACAAGATGTTGAACCTCAGCAGGTGAAACACCAGCCTGTTCTGCAATTTGTTCAATAATTTTATTACGTTCATCAACGCCAAGGTATTCAGATGATGGACCTTTACCAAATAACTTACGTAATACGCTACCAACTGGACCTTCTGCTGCACTACTACCAGTATAAGCAGCACTAGCACGACCAGTTTTGCGTCCTTCGCCTTTAACAAAGTTTAATAAATCTCTACCAGGTGCAGTAAGTGCATACATAAAGCCTTCATCAATGGCTGAACGAATACCCAAACGTGGGAAAAGAGTAAATACAGACCAGAAATCTGTAAAGTCTTTAGCAAACTTAGATTTAGTTGCACCTTGTGCAGCCTTAATAAGACTTTGCTTTGACTTTATTTCATTTGCCTTAAGTGCAATCTCTTCCAAAGGAAGCGGACCTACACCTCTTGCAATCTGTGATGGTTGGATTGCTCCAGAACCCTCAAGTAATGCTGTGTCATTCTCATACTTAACCGTATCTTTAGAAAGAAGCCCAGCAAACTGGTCATCAACTTCAGTTCTTACTGTAGTTGTAAAGCCAGCACGTCCATTGTGAGTCTTCTTTAGATACTCTTTCATGATTGCTTCATCAGTAATACCAGCACGTTGCATAATTGCTGCGTAAAGGTTTCGCATTACTACAATCTGCTCATCTTCAGTAGATGCTAAAAACTTTTGTGCTACAAAATCTGCCATATCACGGTCAAGAACTAAACGAGCATAGTTGCGAACTGTTTCAATTGTTTTAATAGCATCATCGCCAGTTAGCACTGCTTGTCCTGCTGGGTTGCGGGCTGCCATCTTGCCTGCCCACTTACCAAAGGCGTCTACTTTATTTCTAAATCCCTTGATATCTTTTTCTTGTTTTGTAAATTCTACAATCTGTGGGTTTACAGCCTCATCAGACTTACGTCCTGCGGTTGCAAGAATATCCCACGCATCAGAACCTTTTGCTTGCAGTTCTTCAGCACCACGCTTTACGTTAAAGAAGTTATCGGCCTTAACAAAGGCTTTATCAAAGGTAGCCTCTAGGAAAGACTCAAGACCACGAGTAAGACGGCGTTCTGCACGAGCAGTAACCACACCATTACGGCGATAAGTCATACCATCTAGGCGACCTGAAAGTAATAGATGCACATTTTCTGCTTGAGAGAAAACATCTTCTGCTTTTTCCGCATTAAACATTTTCTTCTTAGCAAAAAAATCTAGTGCTTCATCATTGTTGTAGCCAGGAAAACGTCTTCCAATTTCACGGCGAACAATTGCTTTCTCTGCTTCATTTCTAGTAGAAGCAAGACGCTCAATCTCTGGACCAAACTGCTCATCCCAAAGTTTAATAACACCTTTATCTTTAAATACTTGAGATACACCAGCAGCAACATCATCGCCAGCCTTAGTTACAAGTTCTGCCAACTGTGTTCCACGAGTTGCAGCCTTGCTAGTTCCACCAGTAATCCAAGTAAGTGGGTCAATAGCAAGTTGGTAGATAAAGTCAATTACACCTGATACATTCTTAGTAGTGCCATCAATATAATCACCAGTAAGACCACCATTTTTAGGTGGCTTTCTATCAAAAATTCTAGCAATATCACGACCAGGGCTAAACTGTGCATACTTTGCAGCATCCATTACCTGCTTAAATGCATCTGGATTATTAAATGCTTCTTCAACTGCAGCAGTAATCTCTGGAGTTAAATCTCCATATGATTCAAGAATTTCCCCAGGCTTTTTACCTTCAAGTAATCCCTTTGCTACATAAATTTTTGCTTTACCAAATGTATTTTCAGCCTCAGCAATTGCTTTGTTATCATATAAATCTTTGCCATCCCAAGCATCATGCCAAACACGATAATCAAAAATGCTTTCGCCTTGTGCAACCTGACGAGCAACCTTATATGGCTCATTAATAACACGGTTATATGCGCCAGCAACCTTAAACAATCCAATAAGTGGGCTTGCAAGTAGTTTGCCAGTAAATTTTAACGCACCTAAAGCACGGTCACCAAAATCTGGTGGCTGTTGCATGTATTCAGCCTCGCCAAAAAATGATTTTAAACCTTCTTTAGCATTAGGGTCAAGGGCTTCAAACTCTTTACGAGCATCCGCAGATGACATCTGTGTGAGTTCTCTGTTCTTTTTTACAGCCCAAGACATTTGTTCAACTTGGTTCTGTTCTTTGCCAGTTAGGTTTGCCCTAGTTGCTGCTTGATAAAGCGTAGGTGACGCTTCAGCGACAATGGGTTTTAAAACTCTCACTAATCGCTCCTAAATAAACTTTGAAAGAATAAGTTCTACTTCGCCTGTATCATCAAACATTGCTACTTTTGCAATAGTATCTCTAGGATTTGATTTGTAACGTGGCAAATCCATCATTGCTTCTGAGCCAACTCCTGGTCCAGCATCAATGCCAGCAGTTCCTGGTTCTTCTGGAAACATAGTTGGTGCATCAAGAGGCACAACATTCATACCACCCATTGAAGGAAAAGGATTTCCTTGCATAGGTTCTTTTACTTGGTTGTTGTAAGTTTCTTGTCCCTGTCCGTAGGGTAGTCCTGGGATGTAGGTTGCTGCCTGAGTGGGTGACCCGTCAGTGCGTTGACTAAGACTTCCAGGACCAGATACTGGTGCTGGGTTATTAGGTTGTTGGTATCCACCTTTGCCTGCCATTTAATCCTCATCCTCTTCTGTTTCTTCCGTAGAAAATGTTTCATTGTTATATTCTTGAGCGCATTGAATCATTCCATATGCGTTCCAAGGCGTCATAGCCTCGCTTACCTCTGTATGTAAATATCTTGTTCCCCCATAGTCTGCCCACTCAGATATTAAAATCCAGTTGACACAAACAAATTGTTCGTTGGTTTCTTGTTCAATTAAAAAACGCATTGCATCTTCTATTTTTTCTTGGAATTTGCTACTCATGCGTATTGTGTCCTGACAACAACTGGCAACGCTGTATGAATATCCCACTTAGCAGCAATCTCAATTGCTGTAGTTACAGCAACTTCCGCATCTTCTGGTGAAAAAGGTAGACCTCCATGGCAATAACTCTCCATAACGCCAAGGGCAATGTCACCACCAGAGCCAGAGAAGTAAATACCATTAACATCACGGTCCCAAGAGTAATCCTCAAACACAGGATAAATAACCCCACGAACAACAACAATAAATGACGAATCGTGTTCGGCAGCATCCCCATCTTCTTTCATGTCATAGCCTGCATCAATAAATGCTTGACGCATTTTTGGAATAAATTTTTGAGTCATGAACTTATCTAAGTTCTCATTTACTGTTGGCTTTGGTGGTTTCCAGCCAAACTGTAAAATGTTAGAGCCACGGCTAGAACCAGAACCAGCAATTAAGATTCCATTGTTTTCAATAATCTTATGAGTAGCAAGGTCCATAGGACGACCATTATCGTCAGATGAACGAGAGTCACATCCGATAACAGCCCAGCCATCACCCTGTATTGCAGCAAGTGTTGTCATCGTCCCCTCTTTGCTTATCTACGTATGGATGTTCTTGCGCTTGCGCTTGCCTTACCGCCAGATGTTAATGACGCTAATAGTGTTTGAATGTCTGGTCTACTTGCGCCACCTTGTGGAGGAAGAGCGCCTCCTGCTGGTGCGGCGGGAGCAGGGGACATTTGCTCAACCTGAGGTGCACCAACAGGAGGTTGTTCTGGAGTGAAGACCTCGTTAATAGCGTCTTCAATACTTACACCCTTTTGGCGTGCTTTGATTACATCTGCAATTTGTTTTACCAAACCAGTTGGGTCTTGTCCCTGTGTAATCATCTGAGGAATTGCTTGAGCAGTTGCCTGTAGTGCGCCAACCAAAGTGTTACGCATTTCTTCTACTTCAATTTTTTCTTGTTCCATTGTTACGTTAATTCCAAATGGAAGTTCACGCATAGCCATATCACGGCTAATCAACTTACCGCCAAGGGCTTGTAGCATAAAGATAAGTCCTTGTGCAGGGTTAAGTCCCGCCAACATTCCATAACGAACATCGGCTGAGTAATCCTTTTTAATATCCTTTGATGGTAGATACTCAAGGCTAAACGGTGAGCCAGCATCTACGCCACGAATTGTCTTTTCAAAGTTAAAGAACTTCTCATCAATAGTAAAGCAAAGAGAAAGAACTTCCTTTAGAGAGGAAGCAAAGATTGCTTGAGCAGATTTAACCTGTGTATCAAAACCACCCATAAGCGCTTGAACGCCTTGTCCTGTAATAATTGATGCATCAATGTTTCCAGTACGTCCCTCTGGATAACGTGTACCAGTACGAAGTTCTGCCTGTAGTATTGATTGTTCAGTAAATGCTCCAGGTGGAATGTTAAGGTCCACACGGCGCACACCTGCTGGAGAGTTGGTGCGGATAATCGCATCTCCACCAAGTTGTAGTTCTTGCACATCGCTTGGAACAACGATTGGTGCCTGTACAGATTTCTCTGCTGCTTCCATCGCAAGTAATGCGAACCTATTACGAAGCAGTTGGATACCTAATACATCATCAAATTGTCCACGCATCTCGCCATCAACAGATGGACGTTTTGCTACAACAACCATCATCTTGCCAATTGGATTAGGCGCAGATGATAGAACTAAGTTGTGACGTTCTGGCATATAAATTAAAGATTGGTCTTTATCGTAATAACGAACAATCTCAACTTGAGCATGCAAGTCTTGCTTGTATCCTCTTTCGCCAAGAAGTTGTCCTTCAAACTCTGGGAACTGTGCAACCAGTTCTGCAAGTGGAAGGGTATAGCGTTTAGCAAAGGCAATACAACGCCCATAGCGGTCAAACTCTGGGTAAGCCCCGATTGGACTTTCTATGCGTATGCGAGGTAAGCCTGCTTCTTCGTCTAATTCAATTATGAAAGGGACGAAACCGAATGTGATGTACCAGTCTGCGCCTGTGTACATCTGTACTTGAAAATCAGAATGTATAAAATAGTTAGAAGCAATGCGAGTTCTCTTATCAGCAAACTGACGTGCACGGTCACTGACTTGATTCGCTGCCGAGCAGTTAACCGCTGGTAGTGGAGCCATAACTTCTGATAAGTCCTTGGCGACAATGTCAATAAAGTTTGCAACGACATTTGCATCTACACCTTCTGGAAAAAATTCAGGATAAACTTGAGAGATTTGTCCTTTGCGGACAGCAAGAACGTCTTGATGTCTGCGGTCACGGTCTGCTGAACGCATACGTAATGAATCAATCCGTGCTGCAATCTGGTCAATGCTTAAAGCCATTGTTTTTCCTATCCATAAGTTTCAGCCCACTGCTCTTGGAAGGCTTCGTCTAAATTAACAACGTATCTTTGTTCTCTTTGTGCTCTAGTTACCCAACGGTTATTTGCAAACCTTGTTAGGTTACTTGTCTGTTGCATAAATTCTCTAGCACGAAGAACCGCAAACCATAAAGCCATAACACAGTCGGTCTTACCCCTTGTGTTTGCTTTCCAGGTTATTAGTTGTTGAACTAAAGCCTTAAGCCCCTCTGAGTCCGTGGTTGATGGAAGTTCAATAATGTTGTTGTTTTGAAACTTTCCATCTCGCATGGTGCCAAATAGTGTTGACATAGATGCCACACCGAAATTTGTGTCCCACTTATTTTTACCAGTAAAGTGTGCTTCTAGCCTTACGCCGTAGGTTGCGAGCCATTGGCGCAAGTCCTCATCTAATGAGTAAGCCTTCTGGTGAGCGTTGATTTCCACACGAAATTCTTGTGGCTTATATTTGCCAACAAGTTCTTCAATAGTGTTTCGAATTTTTTGAGGATTCGGTTCGCTCATGTTTATGCAATCAAGCACATAAATTTTGCCATCTGCTCTGTTGTAAGTTAAAACTACAAAAGCAGCATTACCTGCCATAGCAGGGTCAAAGCCAATTACTGTGTAACCTTCAACCGCAGTCGGATGTCCCACCGCCCCTTGCTTCAAGGGACCACGTCTCCTAGTACCCTTGATACATGCTTGAATCAAGGCGGGCGGGAAGATGGAATCTTCTTCGACATCCTCCTGCTGATATACCAATGCCCAAGTTGATGGAGTTACTTCGCCTCTGCGCCGTTGTAAAGTTTTGCCATCCCACTTTGAATACAAACCATTTTCATCTGGTGTATCTTCATCGCCATCCCAAGGTGCATCAGACTTAGCCCAAAGTGTTACCCACTTTTCAGGGTCTTCGTCATACTCTAAAACTGCTGGCATACCCATGTAGGTGAAGGGACACCTACCCCCAGACCAATACTTAGGTTCACGTAACTCTCTATAAAAATCTGTAGCAGCAATTCGAGTGCCAACGATAAGAAGTTTTCCGTTCTTACCTAGACGGGTAATAACTTCCTTCTGTAGCCAGTCAATTTGCTTTTCGTACTCATGGGCGTTAGCCGTGGTAATGCAGTCATCCAAAATGATGAGGTCAGCACGGGCACCGTAAATCTGTCCACCCATACCAAGTGCTTGGATGGTGGGGTCCTTTTCGGAAGAGTTTCTCGCATCACTCCCAAGATAGACAGTATCAACTCGCCAAGTGTCAGAGTCTGCTTTCCATCCACCTTCAGGTCCATAGGTTGTTTGTAACTTCAACCATCTTGGGTGGGAGAGACGTTGCTTGATTGCGTACACGAATTCTCGTGCTTTGAGTAAGGTCTTACTGACCACGATAATGCGGACATTGGGATTGAGAGCAATGCGATAAGTCGAGTAGTTGACGGTAATGACCGTGCTCTTAGCATGCTCAGGTGGCACGTTAATTAGAAGACGAGATTGTTGTCCTTGCTCGTACTTCATAGAAGGGTGGAGCCAGGAAGGTTCCCTACCCTCTAGTAGGTCAATCCAATCTTGGTGATGTGGAAAAACCTTTTGGTCCAAAAAGATTTGAGAGAACTGAGGAAAGGAGATTTCGTCCTTAGCAATTCCTAGCGCTTTCACAGATTTGTTCTTGGCGTCTTCTTTTGCCTCTGTTAGAGCGGCGGCAAATTTTTTGTCCCGAAGCATCCAAATTCTGACCGTGTCAGGTTTTTTGCCACAGAGTTCCATAGCCTTGTGAGGACTATGTCCTTCAGCCACAAGGGCTAAAACCTTAGCCTTGGCATCAGCCATAGCCTCAGTTCTTGGGTTATTAACCCCTTTTTGAAAAGTCACAGAACTGTCCCATCCTCTAACTGTAATTGTTAATTACACAGTTTGTAACAGACAGTAGATACAGTCTGTAACGAAAGCCTCCTAGGCTTTCTAGTTAACTGGGCAGAAACCTGCCCCTATATAGTATTAATCCGTTCAACCAGCCATTCCGAACGGTGCAAAGGAATATATTTTTTTCCTTTGCCCAAAGCAGCCCAAAAATGGGTATAAATTAGGACATATAGTACTACTGTAACGGGTGCACTGTTGTACCAGAAAATAGTTTAGGTAGATACTACTACGCTATTAGAAGCATATTAAACAGTCTAGGGTCGATGAACGACCCACAGAACTGTTTAATGCTGTCGCTCTGTACTGTACAGACTGGAGCGCTACGGGCTACAGTCTTCACGGCGCTACCAGACAGCGCCCCAGTACAGGCTAACTATTTTGTTCTATATAAAAAATAGTTTCAGCCTTGGCAGTGCGTCATGCAGGCTGTCTCAGGCATGCCGTGTCTAAAGCCACGCCCATGCTGTTGAGCCATCAGCATTTACCTTTTCTTGCTATGGCTCTGTCATTGTATCGGGCTTTTCCAGCCCGTCAAGCCTGCCTAATCCCAGCGCTCAGCCCGTCAGCGTTTCACGCAGCCGTGCTACTGGCTGTATAACTCTTGCTGAATTTTTGCAGGCAAAAATTACATCAAGACTTAAATTAGCCTTGTGCTTGACTGCCCGTAAAAGACCCGATGGCTGGAGCGAGCCACAGCCGTGGTACTCACTACTAACAAAGGATATAAAATGAAAAAAGATGAGTTCGTACCAAACGGTATCAACATCACCAACCAATGCTATAACTGCATGTTGATTGATGATGTCTGTACCGACTGCCAAGATTCACGGGACGCCCGTGATACCAACAACGCTTGGCAGATTGTTGATGAGGGTAATCTTCAGTATCCTCATCCAATCTCAATCCAATCCGTTGAGCCTTCTGCCCACGATTGGATTGGTGCCTACACCATCCAAGATGACGGAACCATACGAGAGGAGTTTCTAGAACAAACTACCCTCCTCTCAGACCGCATCTTCGAACTAGATGTTGAGATTCCCCCTCGCTACACAATCTGTGTGCAGTGCCACTATCAAGTCCATGTCCAAGTGGCTTGTCCAAATTGTGAGACAGTATCTAACTAAGTAACAACGGGATTGCCCCCAGCACCCTGTGCCTTGGGGGCAACCCGCCCACAACAACTAAAGGAGACAGAAATGAACGCAGTAACAATCACAGGTAGCATCAAGAATGTACAACTTCGTGGCAAGTCAGAGCGTAAAGTTTTGACAGGCAACTTAGTGCAAACAGGTATCATCAATGAGTGGGGCAAGGTAGGTTGTATCGCAACAATGCCATTGGTATTCCTAGATGAGGAAATTGCCAAGCAAGCGCAAGCGCTTCCAAAAGATGATAACGGAGCATCAGAAACAGTTAAGATTTCAGGACGAATCGTAACTCGTTTTGACCGCCGTCCAGGTGTAGATAACGCAGAGCGTTATGCACCTTACACACAGATTGAGGTTCAATCAATCGCTTAACAACAACAGGTGGGTGGGGGGCTTCGGCTCTCCACTCACCTTTGTTTTTTTTTCGGCGCCGCTGTAACTACAACGGAACCATACAAGTCCACATACAAATCAAAGGAGACAAAATGTTTACACTGTTAGATGTATTCAAAATACAAGAGCAACTGTATTCAGTAACATCATTACCATGTCCACATTGTTATACAACTGTTACATTAGAAATAACAGGTGCTCAACTTTGGCTCTATAATAATAACGCATCTATCCAAGATGTGTTACCAGATGTAGAGATACCAGTGCGTGAAAGATTTATGACTGGTATCTGTGGCGACTGTTGGAATAAACTATTCAACCCAGATGAGGAGGAAGTATGATGGTAATAACAGCACTAGATTTAGTGGCAATCACAATTGCCATGGCTAGTAGCATCACAGTAATGATTCTCTTTTGGCGCCAAAACATAGCGCTGCAACGGGATAATATGAATCTACGCAGACTGTTAAGAGTAGAGCGTGAAAAAAATGTTGTCCGAAACTGATTACTACTACGACCCAGATGAAGCATACGATAGACAACGGGAGGCTAAAGTGTATAAAGAAAGAACATGTTGCAAATGTGACGCAACGATTATGGTTAGAGAATTAGATGAAGGACCAGCCTTTTACTGCACACCATGTGCATGGTCAAAGGTTGGTTATACATACACCCCTGATTACACACCAGATATGGAAAGATACCTATGAGTCACGAACATCATTGGGAATGTAGTGTAGTTCCAGGATTATATAAGTGCATTAATAATGAAGAAGGTAAGTGCACAGCATTCCGCACATACGATAGAGATACAGAAACATATACGGTTGTATATACATATAAAAGATTGGGGGCAACAGCATGAGTGAGCCAGCATGGCTAGATGGTGATGATGTAGCCAGAGGTATTGACCCTATCTGCGATAACTGCGACAATAGACATGATGAAGATAGCAGTTGCGTAGATACGGAACCAGACAGGATGTGGGGAGATGAAGAATGAGTAGAGAATTTGATGATGTTTATACAACTAGGCAAAAATTAGATGATGCATTACAAGCACTTAATGAATGCAACGATATCTTAGATGAACTACTAGCAACAGGAAGGATATACCTTAATCATGTTTCCGATGACGCCTCTTGAATCATGGCTATTTATCATTGGCTTATTTACCCTGATTGGGTATGTAGTTAAGAAGATGTTATGAAAAGAATACTCGCAGTAATAACTGCATGGTATCTAACATTCACTAGTCTTTGGCATGTTCCAAGTGATGCATATGTAGTGGCAACAGCCGACAAGTTATGTGAAAATCCAGCATATGCAAAAGTAATTTGGACAAAGGCTTTATCAAAAGCCTATGCCAAAATTCAAATGGATTCCTTCTATCCAGAATGGAATACATCTGAATATAAAGCGCTGATTAAATTATGGGGTAAAGAATCAGCGTGGAATCACGAAGCACGGAACAAGAAAAGCACAGCATTTGGTATTCCACAACTGCTGAACTTAGACCCTGCTACCCCAGCCCCGCTGCAAATTGAGCGGGGGCTGGCGTATATCAAACACCGCTACGACAAACCATCAATCGCATGGGCGCATTGGCGCACATACGGTTGGTATTAACCAGAACAGGAGACAGACATGGCAAGAGGAAACAACAGAACAATCAATGTCAAGATACCTACAGCAAAGGTAATCAAAGCATTGGAAACTAAGTTAGCCCAGATAAAGGCTGACTATGCAAAGCAAGATGAGAATGAAGCAAAGTATCAAAAGCAAATGGATACTTGGAGAAAACAAGTTACTAAGTTTGCCGTTGCCAATATCTCAAAGGCTGAAAATCTACGCACAAACTATCGTTCATGGAACAACAATCTTAATGTTGACTTTGATTTAAAAGTTGACGAAAAAGATTTTCCTGTTGAACCACAGCGTGAGTTTGAAGTAATGAATCAACATGTATATAACGACATGAAAGAAGAAATTGAAAACGCTATTCGCATTCTTAAAATGACTGACGAAGAGACGGTGTCAACATCAACATACAATTCAATAGCCAGATATTTATAAAGTCGGGCGCCGCCAACTCGGGCGGTGCGCCCTTTAATAAAGGAGACAGCATGATAGATATAGACCAACTTCGTACTGATGTAGAGTCAGCACTTAGTACTCTGGAATATAATCCAGATAATAAAGAAACAAACATCCGCATTGTCGAAGATATTCGCAATGCTATTAATAAGTTGGCTGATGGAGAAATCCCATCTCCTCAACACATTGCAGAGGTAGCCGTTGCTACTAATGAGAACATACAAATCCGTGACTTTTTAATGGGAGTTCAATTAGAAAGTAACATTGATTATGTAGGTACTTATGTAAATCTATTAGGAAATGTAATTAAAAAAGATAAAGCAATCCCATTGGCTACTGTATTCTGTGGACTTCTCTATCAGGAAAATGAAAAGGAACAAGCAAAAGAATTCCTTTCAACTGTATTAGAATTAGCACCAGAATATTCCCTTGCGCTACTACTTAAACGAGTATTTGCTGCAGATTGGGAACCAGAAAACCTCAGACATATGGCTGAAGAACTACATCCAAAAGTCATTGAAAATATCTATGAAACAGCGGAGGCTAAGTAATGACATCAGCAGTTCCTACTAAAAATAAATCTGCATTTGTGCGTAGTGGCACAGCAGTAAAAGCAACATCAGCCAGTGATGTAGCCCGTCAAGCAGGTCTTGATTGGACAGTATCATTGCATGATTTATCAGCCAACTATTTAGTTCCAGGTAATGACAGTCCATCATTGTTACCTATCAAAAATAAATTGGCAGTTGTAAAAACAACGGCATTAGGTGAGACGACAGCAGTAGGTGTAGTTGGTAAGCGATACCAACCATTCCAAAATGGTGAAGTCTTTTCTTCTCTTGATGCCATTATTGATTCAGGTGAGGCTCGCTATGCAGCAGCAGGTGAGTATGACGGAGGTGCAAAAGTATGGATGCTATTGCAGTTGCCTAATGAAATGGAAATCAAAGGCGACCCACATGCAGCATTCATCTTGGCTAAGACTAGTCATGATGGTTCATCATCTGTAGTTATACGCCCAGTAATTGAGCGTTTGTTTTGTCACAATCAGATTAATAAAATCTATCGTGGCAAAAATCAAATGACATATACATTACGCCATACAACTAATGCAGTTCTTAATCCGCAAGAAATTAAACAGATTATGCAACTGACTTATACATCCATGGAAATGTATACACAACTATCTACTGTATTACTAGAGCGAGAGGCTACCCGTGAGCACGCAGTCAACTACTTCAAGAAAGTATTCCCACTCCCAAGTAAAGTGGAGTACTCTCCAATCGAACTCCTTAGCAAAGGAGAAAAGAGTATGCGTAGTAGAGCACTCGCTGCTAGAGATAAAGCATTCTCTATTTACAATGACTCTCCAACACAAGAGAATATCCGTAACACAGAGTTCGGATTATGGCAGTCAGTTATTGAATACGCAGACCATGGCAACAGTCGTAAAGATGCCGCCATTGCGACAATCAGTGCCCGCAATGACGGCTTGAAGTTGCGTGCATTAGAACTGTTAGGTGCATGATGGGTAACAATACAGCCAAAGATTTAGCAGAGAATGTTATTGATATTAAACAATCAATATACATTCATCTAACAGGCAATCATTACCCACCAGTGCCACCAACCATGGTCGAACCATGTATCGAGGCTATCTATGCAGCATCAGACGGCGATTGGGACAGGCTAATAGAACTTCCATCAGGTATTACCTGGAAGGGACAAACCAGTGCACCAGTTAGTGCAATTGTTGAAGCGCATCACCTTGATGTGTGGATTAATTCAGAAGAATAGGAGACAGAAAATGACCGAACAACTATCAGTAACAGTAGAAGGGGCTACTTATAATCATACTAGTGAGTCGCTTGCAGCATTAATTAAACAATCAATAGATGATAAAGCAGCACTTAATAAAATGACAGAAAGATACAATGACAAGTATCAATTAATTCAACGCATTCGTGGTGATGTGTATGAATTATTTTCATCTAATTATTCATCAGGTGATGAAGATATAACATTATCCGTAGAAGATATTAATGAGTTGCTTAGAACTATTGGCGCAGATGAACTTAAGAGATTATGGTCTGCATCAGTAAATGTAACTCTTACTATTACAGGTATTGAAGCATCTAATAAAGATGAGGTTCAAGAGATTGTTGAAAACAATCTTGAGATTTCTTATGTTGAAGATGGAGATTTATTTGTAGATTATGTAGATGTCAGGGAAGTTACTCCTGAGTAATCTTCGCACCACCTGGAATGGGTGATTTGTGATGGTGGGTGGTCCCGCTACCAGCGAACACGGGACACTATAAAGTAGCACCTTCCGTCCTTTGTG
>Ga0214917_10003628_pt1 | contig 17701 bp, 31 predicted proteins | sample LL_1208_BB_MetaG_FD_177983 | JGI IMG/M metagenome (GOLD analysis project Ga0214917, IMG submission 177983) | Freshwater microbial communities from Lake Lanier, Atlanta, Georgia, United States - LL_1208_BB | ecosystem: Environmental > Aquatic > Freshwater > Lake | place: USA: Georgia | collected... | reverse complement strand
CGATGAATACTCCGACCATGGCTTGAGTATCGAAGCTCAACCAATCCAAACGATTGGAAGAAGAACCCAGGGCGTTTGAAATGACGCTAAGGCTTTTAGAGCGTTCGCGTACACCAACTTTATCGCCGGGTTTCAGAATCATGGAGGGGATATTGACAATGTCTCCGTTCACCGTGATGTGTTTGTGGCTAACCAACTGACGGGCACCGTCGCGGGTGTTGGCCAGGCCCAAACGAAAAACAACGTTATCAAGCCGGCTTTCGCAAAGCATAAGCAGGTTTTCACCGGTGATGCCCTTAAGGCTGCTGGCCCGTTCGAACATTTTACGGAATTGGCGTTCTAAAATTCCGTAGGTGTATTTGGCTTTTTGCTTTTCTTGAAGCTGAACTGCGTATTCAGATTGCTTTTTCCTTCTTTTGGAAGGGCCATGCATTCCGGGGGGGTAGTTTTTACGTTGCAACGATTTGGATTCGCCGAAGATGGGTTCGCGAAAACGGCGTGCAATTTTTGCTTTTGGACCTCTGTATCTAGCCATGGTTTTTTTACTAAACGATTCTATTAAATTATACTCGGCGGCGCTTAGGAGGGCGGCAACCGTTGTGTGGCAAAGGAGTAATGTCAACAATTTCAGTAACCTCAATACCGGCGTTGTGAACGGTGCGGATAGCGGATTCACGACCACCACCGGGGCCTTTAACAAAAACCTTTACCCGGCGTAATCCTAAGTCATGGGCTTCTTTAGAGCAATCGGCCGCGGCAAGCTGAGCGGCATAAGGCGTGTTCTTTTTTGAGCCGCGGAATCCCATTTTACCGGCACTGCTCCAAGAAATAACCTGACCATGATTGTTGGTCAAAGAAATGATAATGTTGTTGAAGGTTGCGTTGATGTGGCATTGTCCTACCGCCTCAACCTTAACTTTCTTTTTATGTGTTTTCTGTTTGGCCATGGCTCAATTCGTTAGCGATTATTTGGTAACCTTTTTCTTGTTGGGAACCGTCTTCTTCTTGCCTTTTCGGGTACGGCAATTGTTTTTGGTTTTTTGACCTCGGCAGGGAAGTCCGTTGCGATGCCGAATACCCCGATAGCAACCAATGTCCATCAGGCGTTTGATGTTCAGTTGAACTTCAGAACGCAGCGCCCCTTCCACTTTGAATTCTGCGTTGATTAGGTTGCGAATTGCACCGAGTTCATCGTCGGACCAATCCTGAACTTTTTTATCCAAATTGATGCCTGCGGAATTTAAAATCCGCTGAGCCGATTTTCGACCGATGCCGTAAATGTAGGTCAGGCCTATTTCGCCTCGCTTGTTCCTTGGAAGATCTATACCGGAAATCCTTGCCATAGCATATTTGATTTATCGGGGGGATTAACCCTGCCGTTGTTTAAATTTTGGGTTTTTCTTGTTAATAACGTACAACCTACCCTTGCGGCGTACGATTTTGCAGTCTGCACTGCGTTTTTTTATAGATGCTTTAACTTTCATAGCAACATTTATTTGTATCTGTATGTAATACGTCCTTTCGACAAGTCGTAGGGCGACATTTGCACCCTCACTTTATCACCGGGCAGGATTCGGATGTAATTCATTCGCATTTTGCCGGAAATATGTGAAATTATCACATGTCCATTTTCCAGTTCTACGCGAAACATTGCATTCGACAATGCCTCGATAATAACTCCGTCTTGTTCTATAGACGATTGTTTAGCCATATTTAATCAACGAACATTAGGTTCGAATTTTTACAAATGTTAGTTTCGATTTCAACGTAACTGCTGAGTAAATCAAATTGATTGACACCAACGGCAACGTTGTGCTCAAAATGCGCTGAGGGCTTTCGGTCGGCAGTAACAATGGTCCAGCCATCGTTCAGTTGATTCACCTCTTTCTTACCAAGGTTAATCATCGGTTCTATGGCCAAAACCATTCCCTTTCTGAGTACCGGTCCCGAAAACTTTTTACCGTAGTTCGGAACTTCGGGTGCCTCATGCAGGTTTTCTCCTAATCCATGCCCAACCAATTCGCGCACTACTCCATATCCAAAGGATTCGGTGTATTGCTGAACGGTTTGAGAAATGGCTCCCACCCGATTTCCCTGGATGGCTTTCTCTACTCCTAAATAAGCTGCCCTTTTGGTTACCTTAAGCAGCTGTTTTAGTTCAGTAGATATTTCACCTACCGCAAAAGTGTAGGCAAAATCTCCATGAAAACCGTTTTGATAGACTCCTACATCTACCGAGACGATGTCTCCATCGCGAATGGCTGATTTCCCCGGAAAACCATGCACAACCTGTTCATTTACCGAAAAACAGATGGAATATGGAAATCCATTGTAGTTCTTAAAAGAAGGAACAGCACCGTGGTCACGGATAAAACCCTCGACCAAGCCATCCACCTGAATACCGGTAATTCCGGGCTTAAGGAAGGTGGCGACGGCCGCCAGCGTTTTTTCAACAAGCAAAGAACTCAAACGACACAACTCAATCTGCTCGGGTGATTTTATGGGAATTCCCATAAGGTCACATGGTAGGATTGTAGCCGGCTGTCATTCGCCCGCGTATCCGTCCACCTTTCATCAAACCATCAAGTTGACGGTTCTTCAGGTAAACATCTATTTGGGCTAAGGTATCAAGAACAACACCCACCAAAATAAGCAGGGAGGTGCCTCCATAAAACTGTGCAAAAGAGGGATTCACATTTGCTTTGGTTGCAAAGGCGGGCAAAATAGCTACCACAGCCAAGAAAATAGAACCGGGCAGGGTAATGTGAGAAATAACATAATCGATGTACTCTGCCGTTTTCTTTCCGGGCTTTACTCCCGGGATAAAACTTCCCTCGCGTTTAAGGGCGTCGGCCATTTGCTGGGGATTGATAATAATCGCGGTGTAGAAGTAAGTAAACAAAACGATCATCAGACCAAACACCAAATTGTACCAAAAACCTGTGTAATCCGAAAACGCCATAACAAAGGCATTGCCCTCAGAGGCGAAACCTGCCAATACAATGGGTACAAACATGATGGCCTGAGCAAAAATAATGGGCATTACCCCGCTGGAGTTGACTTTAATTGGAAGGTAAGAACGGGCTCCGCCATACATGCGGTTTCCTGCAACGCGCTTTGCCGCGTGCACCGGAATTTTGCGCACACCTTGAACAAGCAACACAGAAAGAATTACCACTGCAAGCAAGATAACCATCTCGAGCAGGAAAAGTACAAGTCCACCGCCATCGGGCGATGCCTTAGAAAGAAATTCATCGCGAAGGCCACGAGGTAAGGTTGCGATGATGCCAATCATAATAATCAAGGAAGTTCCGTTGCCTATGCCTCGGTCGGTTATGCGTTCGCCCAACCACATTACAAAGATGGTACCTGCCACCAAAATGGTAACAGCAAGAATCCACCAAGAGGTGGTATTTAGGTGAGCATTTGCAGGAACGTAGGTAGAAAGATAACTGGGGGCCTGGGCCAGAGTAATCAAAACAGTAAGTCCACGCGTAATTTGATTCATTCGGTTCCGACCGCTTTCGTCTTTCTGAAGTTTTTGGAAATACGGAACAGCCACGCCCATCAACTGAACGATAATGCTGGCCGAAATGTAGGGCATAATGCCTAAGGCAAAAATAGAGGCCTTGGCAAAGGCTCCCCCGGTTAAAACATTGATTAAGTCAAGGATATTGGCACCCTGTTGTTCATTCACAGCACTGGCAAGAGCGGCGGTATCGATTCCGGGAAGAACAATAAAGGAACCCAAGCGATACACCGCCACCATGATAATGGTGGTCAGGATTCGATCCTTGAGCTCCTGGATTTTCCAGATATCTTTTAACTTCTGAATCAAGCCTTTCATAGGTGGGGTATCAGATCTCTACAATAGAACCACCGGCCTTTTGAATGGCTTCGGCAGCAGATTTTGAAAATGCGTGCACTTGAACGTTTACCGCAGCTGAAATTTGCCCGCGTCCCAATACTTTAACCAAATCGTTTTTGGAAATTAAGCCATTGGCTCTAAGGGTTTCCAAATTAATTTCGGTCAGGCCTTTTTCAGTGGCCAGCGATTGGAGCAGGTCAAGGTTCAGGGGTTTGTATTCAACCCGGTTAAAGTTTTTGAATCCAAACTTAGGTAAACGGCGTTGGATGGGCATTTGGCCCCCTTCAAAACCAATTTTTTTGGAATAACCGGACCGAGATTTAGCTCCCTTGTGACCGCGGGCGGACGTACCACCGCGTGCAGAACCTTCGCCTCGACCAAGTCGCTTGCTATTGTGAACGGCTCCGGCCGCAGGTTTTAAATTAGACAGATTCATAATCAAGCGGTTTTTTCAACAACAACAAGGTGAGAAACTTTGCTAAGCATACCCTCAATTTGAGGAGTAAGATTGTGCTGCACGGTTTGATTCAACCGACGCAAGCCCAAGGCCTCTAAAGTTAATTTTTGACGCTCGGGGCGGTTAATGGCAGAACGAACAAGTTTTACAGATACAGTATTTGACATGGCTTAACCGTTAAAAACATTGGACAATGGAAGACCTCGTTCGTTGGCAACCGTAAAGCCGTCGCGTAAACTGGCCAACCCTTCGATGGTGGCTTTAACAACGTTGTGGGGATTGGAACTGCCTTTGCTTTTGCACAGAACATCCTTAACGCCTACCGATTCCAAAACAGCACGCATTGCACCGCCCGCAATAACACCGGTGCCCGAGGCTGCCGGCTTCATCAAAACGAGCGAAGACCCATATTTAGCAATAACCTCGTGTGGAATGGTTCCTTTGTGAACGGGAACTTTAATCAGGTTCTTTTTTGCATCATCTACCGCTTTGGCAATGGCCTCGGTAACCTCATTGGCTTTGCCAAGACCATAACCCACCACCCCATTTTCATCGCCTACCACAACAATGGCAGAGAATGAAAAGTGGCGACCGCCCTTATTCACCTTAGTAACCCTATTGATGGCAACCAAACGGTCTTTCAACTCAATATCGGTGGCTTTTACTCTTTTTAAACTTGATTGTGACATAATGCAATTAGAATTTTAGACCCCCTTCACGAGCCCCTTCCGCAAGGGCTTTAACCCGACCATGATACAAATAACCACTGCGATCAAACTGAACGTCGGCAATCCCTAAGGCAGCAGCACGCTCGGCAAGGGCTTTTCCTACCACCTGAGCCTGGGCAATTTTTGTAGAAGTTTTATCGAAACCTTTTTCAGCCGAAGAAGCAGAGGCAATGGTTACCCCTTTCAAATCATCCACCAACTGAGCGTAAATTTCCTTATTGCTTCTATATACTGAAAGCCTGGGCCGGGTGGCTGAACCCACCACCGTTTTACGGATGCGGTAGTGAATTTTTTTCCTTCGTATTTGTTTATCCTGTGCCATGATTCAATTATCGTTGTTGCATTATTTCTTACCTGCTGACTTACCGGCTTTTCTACGAACGGTTTCGCCCTGAAAGCGAATACCTTTGCCTTTGTAAGGCTCAGGTTTGCGGAAGCTTCTGATTTTAGCCGCTACCTGACCAATAAGTTGTTTATCGAAAGATTTAAGCGTAACCAGTGGAGCTTTACCTTTATCGGTTTTGGCTTCTACTTTTACTTCATCAGGCAATTCAAAAACGATGTTGTGAGAATAGCCCACAGAGATGTCGAGCAACTGACCACGGGCTTCAGCACGGTAACCTACCCCTACCAATTCCATATTGATAACGTATCCTTCTGAAACCCCTTTCACCATATTGAAAATAAGAGCACGGTAAAGGCCATGCAAGGCACGGTGGCGCGGTTGGTCGGTGGGCCGGCTAACCGAAATAACGCCTTCAGCCACTTCAATGCTAATATCGGGATGAATGGGTTGTTGCATTTCGCCCAAAGGGCCTTTAACAACAACCAAATTGCCTTTGGCAACCTCGACGTTCACTTTGGCCGGAATTTGAATTGGAGCTTTACCTACGCGTGACATAATTCTATTTTTTAGTAAATCTTACATAAAACTTCACCTCCCAAATTCTGAGAGCGCGCATCTTTATCGGTCATCAAACCCTTGGAAGTGGACACAATAGCGATTCCCAATCCATTTAAAACCCTTGGCAACTCCCCGGTGCCGGAATACTGACGCAAACCGGGTCTAGAAACCCTGGAAAGGTGTTTGATGGCAGAGGCTTTGGTTACGGGGTGGTATTTCAGAGCGATTTTAATCACGCCTTGAGGGGCAACATCCTCAAATTTATACGAAAGGATATAGCCTTGATTGAACAAAATCTCGGTAATGCCCTTCTTCAAATTGGAAGCAGGGACTTCAACTACACGGTGACGGGCTTTGATGCCGTTTCGAACCCGCGTTAAAAAATCTGCAATTGGATCCATGTTCTTACCAGCTAGCTTTTGTTACACCCGGGATTTTTCCTTCATTGGCCATTTTGCGGAATAAAACCCGAGAGATTCCGAACTGACGCATGTAGCCGCGGGGGCGGCCGGTTAATTGGCAACGATTGTGCAGGCGTACTTTCGAAGAATTTCTAGGCAATAAAGCCAAGCCCTGATAGTCGCCTGCTTCTTTCAAAGCCTCACGTTTTGCAGCAAACTTAGCCGCCATTTTTTCGCGTTTGCGCTCCCGCGCTTTCATTGATTCCTTTGCCATGTGAACTTAGTTCTGGGAATGTTTAATATTATCGAAGGGAAGACCAAAAGCCAGCAACAATGCGTAGGCTTCTTTATCGGTTGGGGCGGTAGTCACAAATGTGATGTCCATTCCATTGATTTTAGAAACTTTGTCGATGTCGATTTCCGGAAAAATCAACTGTTCAGAAATGCCTAAGTTGTAATTGCCGCGGCCATCAAAACCTTTGGAAGAAACGCCTTTGAAGTCGCGAACCCGTGGCAAGGATATGGCCACAAATCGGTCAAGGAATTCATACATCCGAATACCACGAAGCGTAACTTTGGTGCCTATGGGCATCCCTTTACGCAGTTTGAAGTTTGAGATGTCTTTTTTGGATTTGGTTGAAATTGCTTTTTGGCCGGAAATCAACGACAATTCCTGAACAGCGATGTCAACCATACGCTTATCGCCTACCGCAGCACCTAAACCTTGACTAAGAACAATTTTGGTTAGGCGTGGCACCTGCATAATGGATTTGTACCCTTGCTCTTTGAATAGGGCAGGAACAATTTCCTCTTTGTACTTGGTTAATAGTCGTGGAGTACTCATTACTTAATTTCTTCTGCGGTTTTTTTGGCGTAACGAACTAGTTTATCGCCGGATTCGTTCAATTTGCGTCCAACTCGGGTCACCACATCCCCCAACTTTAATTTCACATTTGAAATATGCATGGGAGCTTCTTTTTCAATGATTTTGCCTTCGGGCTGCTGTGGGCTTGGCTTAGTATGGCGTTTTACCATATTCACACCTTCAACAACAACGCGGTGGGTTTCACGATCAATAGACTTAATCACACCTGAAGCTCCCTTGTGGTTTCCGGCAATGACAACCACGGTGTCACCGGTTTTTAATTTTAATTTGGTTTGCATAGGGCAACAGAATTAAAGCACCTCAGGGGCTAGTGATACAATTTTCATAAACTGCTTTTCCCGGAGCTCGCGGGCAACAGGACCGAAAATACGGGTGCCCCGCATCTCTCCTTGAGCATTCAATAAAACAACAGCGTTGTCGTCAAAACGAATGTAGGAACCATCTATCCGCTTCACTTCTTTTTTGGTGCGAACCACAACCGCCTTGGTTACAGCCCCTTTTTTAACATTTCCTGAAGGCAAAGCATCTTTGATAGAAACAACTATGGTATCACCAATGGAAGCGTACCGGCGCTTTGTTCCACCTAAAACCCGAATACAAAGAACCTCTTTGGCTCCACTGTTGTCGGCAACTTTCAATCTTGATTCCTGCTGTATCATACTTCAATTACTTAGCCCTTTCTACGATTTGAATCAGACGCCAGTTTTTTGTTTTGCTTAAGGGACGCGTTTCCATAATAGAAACCGTATCCCCAATATTGCACTCGTTGCGCTCATCGTGCGCATGAAACTTCGAAGTCAGTTTAACAAACTTTCCGTATTTCGGGTGTTTTACCCTACGTTCAACAGAAACTACAATGGATTTCTCCATCTTGTTGCTAACAACAACTCCTGTTTTTTCTTTTCTGGTTTTCCGTTCAGTCATAACCGGCGGTCGATTATATATTTATTAAGCCCCCAATTTAGGGATTGCAAAGGTGCAGTTTTATTTTTAAAATTACAAGCCAAGCTTTGATTTTTTATTTACAAAAAAGAACCGCCAACAGGAATCTGCAGGCGGTACTCCTAAAAAAGTTGCCTTTTTCTTATTTAAGCTGACGTTGACGTTGTTCGGTTTTCAGCCGAGCTAGCAGTTTACGTTGAACTTCAATGGATTTTGGATTATCCAAATTCACCACGGCATGGTTCATCTTTAACTTAAGCAGTTGAGTGTTCTCAATGCTCACCTTGTCGTTCAGCTCTGAATCAGAAAGAGCACGAATATCTATGTTTTTCATGATTAAATTTTAGGCCTCGTAATCGTTGCGGGTAATAAACTTGGTTTTAACCGGAAGCTTTTGTGCGGCCAAACGAAGGGCCTCTTGTGCCACCTCCAGCGGAACTCCATCAATTTCAAAAAGGATATGACCGGGCTTTACCACAGCCGCCCAATATTCCGGGTTGCCCTTGCCTTTACCCATACGCACTTCTGCTGGCTTTTTGGTGATGGGCTTATCCGGAAAAACCCGAATCCAAACCTGACCTTCCCGTTTCATATAGCGGTTCAAGGCGACACGGGCTGCTTCAATCTGACGTGAAGTCATCCAAACCATGTCAAGGGATTTAAGTCCGAAAGACCCAAAAGCGATGGTATGCCCCCGTTGGGCAATCCCTTTCATTCTGCCCTTCTGGACTTTCCTATATTTGGTACGTTTAGGTTGTAACATAACTTAATTCTCTATTCTGTATCACTTAAATGCGTTTTCGCTTGGAGCGGGGAGCCGAAACTCCGGTGGGAGATTTAGGACCTTGTTTTTGAACGCCAATGTTGGGCGATAAATCGCGGCGTCCGTACACTTCACCCAACATAATCCAAACTTTCACTCCAATACGACCATAGGTTGTGTGTGCCTCAGCATGAGCATAATCAATATCAGCTCGGAATGTATGCAAGGGAATGCGGCCCTTCTTATAAGAATCACCCCGGGCAATTTCAACTCCACCCAAACGGCCGGCTACAGCAATTTTAATTCCTTCAGCCTGCATGCTCATGGTTGAAGCAATGGCCATCTTCAAGGCCCGACGGTAGTTCACTCGACCTTCCAATTGCTTTGCAATGTTCTCGGCCACCAAACGGGCATCCAGTTCCGGACGCTTAATTTCGGCGATGTTGATCCCAACCTCTTTCTTGGTCAATTTTTTCAACTCTTCCTTTAGGCGCTCCACCTCTTGCCCTTGCTTGCCAATAATGATGCCCGGACGGGCAGTGTGGATGGTTACGGTTACCATTTTCAAAGTGCGCTCAATAACAACCTTTGAAATGCTGGCGCTGGAAAGGCGTGCCCGGATGTAGTTGCGAATTTTATCGTCTTCTACTAATTTCTCGGTATATTTCTTTCCGCCATACCAGTTGGATTCCCATCCGCGGATGTAACCCAGCCTGTTGCCGATTGGATTGGTCTTTTGTCCCATGATTGTTATGCGTTTTCTGTATCGGTTAAAATTTCTGCACTGGTTTTAGGGGCAACCGCTAAGGTAACGTGATTGCTGCGCTTACGAACCCTGTGGGCACGACCCTGAGGAGAGGGCTGAACCCGTTTTAGGGTTTTGGATTGATCAACAAAGACCTCGCTAACAAACAAGGACGCCTCGTCGGCCCGCAAGCCGCTTTTTTGTTCAAAATTTGAAATGGCCGATTTCAGCAATTTCGACATGGGCAAAGCGGCGGCTTTTGAGGTAAACTGAAGCACATCCAAGGCTTTGTTGGCATCCATGCCACGAATCAAGTCTGCCACCAACCTCATTTTTCGAGGCGAAGTAGGATAATCCATCAAACGGGCGAAATAGCGCGTCTTGTTGGCTTGTTTTCTGGCATCTGCTGCCGTTTTTTTCCGATTTCCCATAAGGCAATTTCTCTATCGTATTATTTCTTCCCCTTGTCTTTGCGCTGACCGGCATGGCCTCTCCAAGTACGCGTAGGGCTAAATTCACCCAATTTATGACCTACCATGTTCTCGGTTACAAAAACAGGAATATGCTTGTTTCCGTTGTGTACAGCAATGGTGTGCCCAACAAAATCGGGCAGAATCATTGACCTTCTTGACCAGGTTTTTATGACTGATTTTTTTCCTGCTTTGTTCATTTCTACAGCTCGTTTTTCAAGCTTAAAATCAACAAATGGTCCTTTTTTTAGTGAACGTGCCATGCGGATTACTTACGTTTTTCAAGAATGTATTTAGAAGACTGTTTTTTCTTACTTCTGGTCTTGTAGCCTTTGGCAATCAAACCTTTGCGGCTTCGTGGATGACCACCACTCGAACGGCCTTCACCACCTCCCATCGGGTGATCTACAGGGTTCATAGCCACACCACGAACCCGAGGACGACGGCCCAACCAACGTTTGCGGCCTGCCTTACCATGCACGTTCAAACTGTGGTCCGGATTCGACACCGAACCAATAACGGCCTGGCAGGTAACAAGAATCATGCGTTGCTCTCCGCTAGGCATTTTTAATACAGCATACTTTCCGTCGCGGGCAGACAACTGGGCACTGGCTCCGGCACTGCGGCACAAAGATGCTCCACGACCCGGCTGCATTTCTATGTTGTGAATGGTGGTTCCCAAAGGAATTTCTGACAAGGGCAAAGCATTTCCAACATCCGGGTTGGAACCCGGACCGGAATACAATGTAGCTCCTACTTCAAGTCCATTTGGGGCAATGATGTAACGTTTTTCTCCGTCGGCATAAACCAACAATGCAATGCGGGCAGTCCGATTTGGATCGTATTCGATGGTTTTAACAGTCCCGGGAATTCCGGGTTTGTTCCGTTTATAATCAATAACCCGGTACTTTCGTTTGTGCCCTCCACCTACTTGACGAATGGTCATTTTACCGCTGCCATTCCTGCCACCCGATTTGTGGTTTGGTTTGGTCAACGATTTCTCCGGCGTATCGGTGGTGATTGAAGCGAAATCGCTGATCACTTTATACCGGGTACCGGGGGTAATTGGATTGAATTTTCTTAAGCCCATAACTTAGATATTTGCAAAAAGATCAATGTTATGACCTTCTTTCAATGTAACAACTGCTTTTTTATAGGCGTTTTTACGGCCTTTCAATACATTTTTTTTGGTATAGCGAATAACCTTATCCCCTATGTAATTCATGGTATGTACCCGTGATACCTCAACCCCATACAAAGATTGAATGGCTGTGCGAATTTGAGCTTTGTCGGCTTTGGGATCTACCAAAAAACCATACCGATTGAATTTTTCTCCGGCAGCGGTTATCTTTTCAGTAACCAGGGGTTTGATTATTATACTGCTCATACTTATGCACTTAAAAGTTTTTCCAAAACCGGAATGCTTTGTTCCTCAACAAAAACACGTTCCGCATCCATGATTTCATAGGTGTTTAACTCAGCAGCACTAATTACATTGGCTCCCGGAAGATTCCTGGCACTCAAAAAGGCATTGCTGTGGGTTTCTTGAACAACCACCAGAACTTTTTTATTGTCTGCCGAAAACGAGGACAAAAAAGTCAAAAACGATTTGGTCTTCGGCATTTCAAAGTTCATGCCCTCTACAACGGTAAATGCGTTGTTTTGGGTTTTGTATGCCAGGGCCGAGCGGCGAGCCAAACGCTTTAGTTTTTTGTTCAATTTAAAGGAATAATCCCTGGGCTCAGGCCCAAAAATACGACCTCCACCACGGTACAATGGATTTTTAATGCTGCCCTTCCTTGAACCACCCGTTCCTTTTTGCTTATGCAATTTACGGGTACTGCCATGCACTTCGTTCCGTTGCTTGGTTTTATGCGTACCCTGACGTGAATTGGCCATAAACTGCTTCACATCCAAATAAATGGCATGGTCGTTGGGTTCGCAACCAAAAACAGCATCGTTCAGGTTAACTTTGCGGCCGGTATCTTCACCGGTTAGAGAAAAAACTGAGATTTCCATTTCGTAGATTATTTTTCAATGGTTACAATAGCACCTTTGCTGCCGGGGCAGCATCCGCTTACAACCAACAAATTCTTTTCAGGAATAACTTGAAGCACACGAAGGTTTAAGGCCTTAACACGGGAATTTCCCGTTTGTCCTGCCATGCGCATGCCTTTGAAAACCCGGCTTGGGAACGATGAAGCTCCCAGCGAACCCGGGTGACGCTGACGGTTGTGCTGACCATGGGTACGGCCTCCCACACCTCCAAAACCATGGCGTTTTACAACACCCTGAAAACCTTTGCCCTTGGAATTCGCTACCACGTCCACAAAGTCTCCAATCTCAAACAAATTCACATCTATCTGCTCTCCCAAACTTACTTCGTTGGTAAAATACCGAAACTCCCGAATTACGGAAGCCGAATCTTTTCCCACTTTGTTTAGGTGCCCCTGCTGGGCTTTGTTCATGTTTTTAATCTTGCGCTCTCCAAATGCCAACTGAACCGCCGTGTATCCATCGCGGTCTACCGTTTTAACCTGGCTTACAACACAAGGACCAGCCTCTATTACCGTACAAGCAATGGCTTTGCCATTCTCGTCGAAGATGCTGGTCATCCCAATTTTTTTTCCAATGATTCCGGACATAGTTTTCTTGATTTAAGCGCCGCAGCGGAACGCCGAATCCGTTCTTGCAGCTCATCGTTTTTAAATTATTCTATACCTTGATTTCTACCTCTACTCCACTGGGCAATTCCAGCTTCATCAAGGCATCAATTGTTTTTGAAGATGTACTGTAAATATCCATTAAACGCTTGTAAGAACACAACTGAAATTGCTCCCGGCTTTTCTTGTTTACGTGCGGGGAACGAAGCACCGTGTAAATACGCTTGTGGGTAGGCAAAGGAATAGGCCCATTCACCACCGCTCCCGTGCTTTTTACCGTCTTCACTATCTTCTCGGCCGACTTATCAACCAAGTTGTAGTCGTACGATTTTAGCTTGATGCGAATTTTTTGACTCATGACTCTATTCCTTATTGTTCTTAGCCCTGTTTTGGGGATTGCAAAGGTGCAAACTTTAGTTTATAAATCCAATAGCAGGGGGTTAAATAAATTGAGTTTGTGCGTTAATTCTTTTTTCCCTTTACTTTAGCCACCACATCTTCCTGTACGTTTCTTGGAGCCGGATCATAATGGCTGAATTCCATGGTAGAGCTGGCACGTCCGGAAGTTATGGTGCGCAAAGAGGTAACATAACCAAACATTTCGCTTAGCGGCACCTTGGCTTTAACCACTTTGGCATTGCCCCGGCTGTCCATTCCGTCAATTTGCCCCCTGCGGCGATTCAAATCCCCAACCACATCGCCCATGTTCTCTTCGGGCGTTACCACTTCTACCTTCATAATTGGCTCAAGCAATATCGGCTTGGCATTGGGCATCGCTTCTCTGTAAGCCATTTTGGCACACAATTCAAAGGAAAGCGAATCGGAGTCAACCGCGTGGTAGGAACCATCCAACAAGGTAACCCGCAATGAGGTTACCGGGAAACCCGCCAATACGCCGTTTTGCATGGAAGCCTCAAAACCCTTTTGAACCGATGGCACATATTCACGTGGAATATTCCCCCCTTTTACCTCGTCCACAAATTCCAAACCGGGTTGTCCATCGGGCCGTGGCTCCAATGAAAACTGAATATCGGCGAATTTACCGCGACCCCCTGTTTGCTTTTTGTACACCTCACGGTGCGAAACCTTTCCGGTAATGGCTTCTTTGTACGCCACTTGAGGAGCTCCCTGGTTGCATTCTACTTTGAACTCCCGCTTCAAACGATCCAAAATAATTTCCAGGTGAAGCTCTCCCATCCCCTCAATGATGGTTTGGTTGCTGTCTTCGTCGGTATGCACCTTGAAGGTTGGATCCTCCTCGGCCAATTTTGCCAAAGCATTGCCCAAACGATCCACATCAGCCTGGGTTTTTGGCTCAATCGCTACTCCAATTACCGGATCTGGGAAGCTCATGGCTTCCAAAGTAATTGGCTTTTTCTCGTCGCACAAGGTGTCTCCGGTCCGAATGTCTTTAAAACCCACCCCGGCACCAATGTCCCCGGCCTCAATAAAGTCAATGGGGTTTTGTTTGTTCGAGTGCATTTGAAAAATTCGGGAAATACGCTCTTTGTTCCCGGTGCGCACATTCATCACGTAACTTCCGGCATCAAGGCGGCCTGAATACATGCGGAAGAAACACAAACGGCCTACAAATGGGTCGGTCGCAATTTTAAAGGCCAAAGCAGCCATGGGCTCAGCAGCATCGGGTTTGCGCAGTTCTTGTTCGTCGGTATCGGGATTCACCCCCGAAACCGCTTCAATGTCCATGGGCGAGGGCAAATAGCGGATTACCCCATCCAACATGGTTTGGACTCCCTTGTTTTTAAAAGCCGAACCACACATCATAGGTACAATTTCTATGGCCAGGGTTGCCCGGCGAATGGCAGCATGAATTTCCTCTTCGGTAATGGTGGATGGGTCATCAAAAAACTTCTCCATCAACCGGTCGTCGTACTCGGCAACCGTCTCCAACAGATAGTTTCTCCATTGTTCCACATCGGCAACCAAATCGGCCGGAATATCTACTATGGCATACTTGGCCCCTTCCGAAGCATCATCCCAAATAATTCCTTGCTGGGTAATCAAATCAACCACACCCTTAAATGAATCTTCGGCACCGATGGGAACTTGAAGCGGAACGGGCTTTGCTCCCAAACGGCCCTTCACTTGTTCTACCACCGAAAAGAAATCGGCACCCGCTCTGTCCATTTTATTCACAAAACCAATCCTGGGAACATCGTACTTGTTCATTTGACGCCAAACCGTCTCAGACTGGGGCTCTACCCCGCCAACCGCACAAAACAAAGCCACGGCTCCATCCAAAACGCGCAAGGAACGCTCAACCTCAACGGTAAAGTCAACGTGTCCCGGTGTATCAATAATGTTGATTTGATACTGCTTGGTTTCCCCGGAAATAGCCTGACCTTGCTGGGTTGGAAAATTCCAAAAGCAAGTTGTGGCAGCCGATGTAATGGTTATCCCACGTTCCTGCTCCTGAACCATCCAGTCCATGGTCGCCGCTCCGTCATGAACCTCTCCAATTTTGTGGGTTTTTCCGGTATAATACAAAATACGCTCTGAAGTCGTCGTTTTACCGGCGTCAATGTGTGCAGAAATGCCTATGTTTCGGGTGAACCTTAAATCACGTGCCATAATTGTTGAGACAATATTTCTAATTTAAAAACGGAAGTGCGAAAATGCTTTGTTGGCCTCGGCCATACGATGTGTGTCCTCTTTCTTTTTATAAGCTCCACCTTCGTTGTTGTAGGCAGCCATAACCTCGTTGGCCAACTTTTGAGCCATGGATTTGTCGTTCCGCTTGCGGGCAGCCAATATCATCCATTTCATACCCAACGACAACCGACGCGAAGGACGAATCTCTTGTGGTATCTGAAAAGTGGCTCCACCCACCCGACGCGAACGCACCTCTACAGCCGGGGTAACGTTTTCAAGGGCCTTCTTCCATACCTCCAACGGCGATGGCTCATCGGCCATTCGCTTGTGAATAATTTCAATGGACTCATAAAAAATCTCGTACGAGGTTTGCTTTTTTCCGCTCAGCATCAAGTTGTTTACAAACTTGGTTACCAAGGTGTCCTTAAACTTTGGATCCGGCAGAATTATCCGCTTTTTGGGTTTCGATTTTCTCATTTTTAAAAGGTCTTTTCAGCAAGTTTATTTAGCTCTTTTTCACTTTTGGACGCTTGGTTCCATATTTACTGCGGCGCTGATTCCGACCTTCTACACCGGCCGTATCCAAGGCTCCGCGAACAATATGATAACGCACACCCGGCAAATCTTTTACCCTGCCGCCACGCACCAACACAATGCTGTGCTCCTGCAAGTTGTGTCCTTCACCCGGTATGTAGGCATTCACCTCACGCTGATTGGTCAGGCGTACACGAGCTACTTTACGCAGAGCCGAATTTGGTTTCTTGGGAGTTGTTGTGTACACACGAACGCAAACCCCACGACGCTGTGGACATGAATCCAATGCGATGGACTTACTTTTCTTCACTATTTGGGTGCGTCCTTTTCGCACCAGTTGTTGGATTGTTGGCATATCAATACTTTATGGATTAAAGCCTACCCTACATTTAGGGATTGCAAAGGTGCTGTTTATTTTTTAATTATACAACAAAGTCTCCGGAATTTTATCAATACTCTTTGTTTCATTGAGAACCAAAACACTGTACTTTTGCCAAAAAAGTATGCGCATTTTTATTTCCGGTGCCACCGCCGGCATCGGCTTTCATTTGGCCCAAAAGGCCATTTTACAAGGACACGATTTGCTCTTTACCGGCACCGGCATTCAGGGCGTTGAACAAGCAGAAAAATCCTTTCCGGCTATGGCAAACCAATTGGTTTCCGGTTTTGTGGTAGACTTTACCAACCCCGAGCAAACCAAGCATTTCATTTCCAATGCCTTTGCTGAATCGCCCTTGCCCGATGTGTTGGTTTTCAATGCAGGGCAGTATGCCGAAGGCCCTATGCACCAATCAGGTCCCGGACACATCCAGCGGCAACTTAGACTGCACTTTCTCCATGTCGTTGAATGCCTGGAAGCCTGGCTTCCCGCTTTAAAGGAACGAAAGGCAGGCCTTATTATAGGTATAAATTCCATTTTGTCCCTTGAACCCCGCCGGTCGGCTCCGGGTTATTCCATGTCAAAACAGGCTCTTTTGCACTATTTAAGGGCTCTGCAGCCTGAATTACTGCCCTTCGGAATTCGGGTTAGCCAAATACTGCCCTCGTCCACAGCTTCCCGGTCTTGGCAAGGAAGCGGAGTAAACGAAAGCGATTTGATACCTGCCGATGAGCTGGCAGAGTGGATTGCCCAAATTTGGTCCGGTCCCTCAACGCTGATTCCGAGCGAACTGATTCTAAGGCCTATGAGCTCAATGTTTTAATTTATTTTTAAAACTTCATTTTTTGTTTTTGGGGCGGGTCATCGGGCTTTCGCCGGTAGTCCGTCAGGAAAAGCCTTGCGCCCAGCGGCTTTGCACGGGCTCCTAAAGTCGCCTGCGCAGCACGCGGGCGCATGGCTTTCCCTGTACGGGCTACCCTGGCTCAATCCCGCCCGCACCCCCCCAAAACCAACTCAGCCCCAATTCTTATCTCTGAAACACCCTTTCTCTTTACCCCACATTCCGGTGTTTGATGAATCAATTTTGCAGACTTAACATTGGAGTAATATATTTTTAATTTATATTTAGGATTTTAATAATATTTCAAATTTTAAGATCTTATTGAACTTGCATAGTTTTGTTAAAATTTAAAAATTTTATGAAAACACCATCTACCTTCTTGCGAAATGCTTGGTTGTCGGCCCTGCTTGGAATGTTTTTCCCGGTTTGGTTGTCGGCCCAATGCGTGAACCCACCGGCATCTCCGAATGCGGCGGTTCAAAACTCAAACTGCGGACAGGCTGCCGT
>Ga0214917_10003626_pt1 | contig 17710 bp, 21 predicted proteins | sample LL_1208_BB_MetaG_FD_177983 | JGI IMG/M metagenome (GOLD analysis project Ga0214917, IMG submission 177983) | Freshwater microbial communities from Lake Lanier, Atlanta, Georgia, United States - LL_1208_BB | ecosystem: Environmental > Aquatic > Freshwater > Lake | place: USA: Georgia | collected... | reverse complement strand
TAATTATGTAAAAAGGCGGCCCTCACCTGGCGGTGAGGTTCTGACCCAGACGCTTTCGCGTTCTGGGGGCCGCGGTTTTTATGATGCTTACACGATTCGTTCTTTAGAACTTTTATCTTTTTCCGTCTACACTACTTCATCATCTTCAGGGTCTTCACATTCGGTCTTTTCTGCGACTCTTTCTGCCCGCTTTGCCTCACGCACATACTTCTTAATTTGTTTCATCTCTTCCCTCTCTGCCGCCTTTGCTGCGGCTTTTTCGTCACGCTTTGCCTTTGCGATTTTAGAGCGTTCTTGTTTCTTAAAATCATCATAAACCATCCAACAGCTAAAATTGCTGTTTCCGGGCTCGTCGGAGTAGGGGTGATACCACTTAGCAATAAATAACACGCCATTATGTTTTACAATGCTTCCCGCTGGATAATCTGGACCAGATTCCCACTCCGGGGTCTCATGAAGTATATTCACATCGTGGAGAGATGGAGGCATTGCCTCTTTAGCAATCATCTTTTTGAACCGCTCAGCGTCCCGCTGTTGTTTGGCCTCATATTTAGCTACACGGGCGGCAATTATTTCCGCCTTTCTGGCTACCGTCGCTGCGGCCTTCTCTGCGGCCTTTGTCATCTTAGGGCTATCGGTCAGGGAGGTGGTCAGGGAGGCCGGGGTGGTCATCGTCGTCTTACCATAACATACGCCGGACATCTTTAGATGGGGGCAAGAAAATTTTTTCACCCCGACCTGTAGAAATGTCCTGGCTCCCCGCTCCCGGCTTCCCGGGATATTCCATCAGCTCAGAGGGTCAGGCCCGGAATGACAAGACCGGGAGAATCCTCCGCCAACAGCTCTGCCGGGGTTACCGTGTTGTTAAGCCCATGGACCGCGCTATTAACAAAGGCATCTCCACCAGAATCCACCGTTTAGTGGGTCAGGCCTTCATCCCGAACCCGGAGAACCTGCCGTGCCTGGACCACATCAATGGTAACCGCCAGGACAACCGGGTCGAGAACCTCCGCTGGACACCCTACACCGGGAACGCCCGGAACCGGGGTCTAATGAAAAACAACACCTCCGGCCACCCGGGGGTCTACTTCCACAAACCCTCTAAGAAGTGGATGGCCTACTTCCGGGAGGATGGGAAGATGTATTACCTTGGACTCTTCTCTGACTTTGAAGAGGCCACGATGATTAGAGACTGTTTTGCGGCGGATGCCTATGGTGACTACTTCAGAGACACAACATTAGAAAATCTTTAACCGTTCGTCCTCCCAAAAATCTGGAATTTCCGAACGCATAACACACAGAACATTCCCCAGCCTCATGGTGGGAATCTTCCGGGTGTAACGGCCGCGATGGGTGCGCCGTCTCATTTTCTTTCCACAGCCTCCAGGATGCGTTTCTGTGCCTCTGCGTCCATCTTGGTCATGGGCCGGGAGGAATACTCTTTGCCCGTGGCCACATTTCTCACAAAAAAACCCCCTTTCCGCTTTACTATTCTGTAAGGCATCGCGTTCCTTTGCTAAATCCCAATCTTTTTGGCGTAACGGTCCCAGCGCTATTCCAAAGTTTTCCAGTGTCGGCATCTCTACATCTTCCTGCGTTTATTATATTCCTCCACCATTTTTTCCCAATCAATCATCCCTGTTTCTTTTCTTTTTAACGCGACGGCCTTCCGTGCTACACTGGCTGGAATCTGTTGGAGAACCTTTATAGGTCGACACGCCGGGAGACCTTTGCGGGGAGCGTCGGGAGTGAAGCCGCAGGGCTTCGGGTCACCCTTCAGATAACTCTCCACATCTGTCCATTTTTCGCGTCTCCACTTTTCCAGAGAGGGAACCAGCCGGACACCTGTATACGCATCCCGGTTTCCATATTTCTCATTATATAATTTTATATATTGTTTTTGAATCGCCATTGATTTATAAGCGGACGGTCTTGCGTAAACCGCATCTGCGTAGCTAACTGCCTGGGCGTAGAGCTCTGGGTCTTTTGCTTTCTCCGCCATTACTAAGTAATGAGCTTTCTGGTAGAAGGCATCCCCCAGCGCGAAACGCTCCCAGACGCACGCAGAGAAAAATTATTAGCGAAGATGGAAGAGAAGGGTTTGGACTCCTCGATGTTACCAGTTACTCCGGCGACTATCATCGTGGCGGGCCGAATCGGCTCCGGTAAATCTTCCATCATGTATTCATGGTTAAAGAACATGTTCCCACGCTATTACGACGAAGTCTTAATTTTTTGTGCGTCAGAAGATTCCCGGGAGCCGTTCGAGAAGCTGCCTCAGAAGATGTCCAGTTTCTTCACAGAATACGACGACGAAGCGTTTACAGAATATGTGGAGGCCCTGAAGGAACATCAACGCGAGCTGATGGCGGAAGGCAAGCCTCCTCTAAATGTTTTTATTGGGTTCGACGACATCGTTTTTTCCAACGCCATCTCCCGGTCTGGTAAACCGTCCATGGTGGAACGCCTCATGCTGATTTGTCGGCACGAACTTAACGCCACTGTCATGATTTGCGTCCAGCATTCTAAGCAAGTAAACCCGGCTATGCGGAATAACACCATCTACTGGGTCTGTCTGCCTCTCCAGAGTAACGACCTGAACAAAATCGCAGAAGAGCACGCCTGTCACCTCCGGCCAGACCAGTTTGTCCGGATGTATAACGCAACCATGGCCAAAGGCAAACATGAATTTATGGTTATCGATTACAAAGCCCCAGAGCCGCTACGATTCAGACACCGGTGGGACAAGATTATCGCATTGACCGACAGAGATGAGTCTGCCGCGGAATCTTATGGACGCGTATCTTCTGACGATGACTAAACACCCAGACCTCCGGGCACCCGTGCCGGTCCCCGGATTCCTGGAACTCCTCCGGCGTGACGGTCAGGACAAACCCCCGACAGCGGCGGAGGTGAAGCGGCAAAAACAGGAAGAACGAATGGCGGTTTTAAAATCGCGGCTAAAATCATAGAATGGCGTCTGCTCTCACTTCTCCCTACAAGGATGACACCATCGCCGAAGTTGTCCCAAATGTCGCAAAGATTGCCGGCAAGCTGGCCCAGTCTTCAGTTATTACGGACCGCCGCCGCGTCCGCATTGTCCCCCAGTCAGGCCAGACCTACTCCCTGGGAGCTGGCGGCACGGGCACGGTGAACTTTCTCATTCAGGACGGTCAGGCCTACGCGGACCTCCAGACGGCTAATATCTCTTTCAGTGTCACCATCCAGGGCGCTGGGGGTAACACCGCCATCCTGGACGATGGTGCCTGGTCCGTCTTCCGGCGTGCCCTGGTCTCCGTGAACTCGACACAGGCGGACGACATTGACCGGGTGGCCGTCCGTGCGAACCAGGAGATTTATTCAACCTGTTCCCAGTCGTGGTATGATGGCCCCGGCAGCCTGATGGGTCTGTGGAAGCACGGCCTTAACGGCGTTGCGACGGCCGTAGCGTCCAACCCTATCGGAAAGGATGTTGTTGCCTCCAAATACAACCCCCTGGTGAAGGCTCTGACGGAGCCATCAGCGTCCCAGAATGCCGCGGCGGCTACCACCCGCTACAGCTTCCCGGTGTCGCTGCTGTCCCACTTCTTCCGCTCGGAGATGCTGTATCCCTGCCGCAATGCGGGCCAGCTCTACCTCCAGCTCCAGCTGGCTTCCGCTGCGGAGGCTGCGTTTTCCTTCGTAAGTGCGACGGGTGTGGCGGCTGCTGCGCCCACTGTCACCATCTCCGATGTGACCCTGGAGATGGACTATGTCACCCTCCACCCCAGCTACCTGGAGATGATGGACAAGCTGATGGCGGACCCCCAGGAGGATGGTGTCATGTGGGCCTACGATGCCCACACGGTCGGCTCTGGTATCCTGTCGGCTACCGCTGGTGACCAGTCGGTGGTCTACACAAAGGCCTCCCAGAACCTGCGCTCCCTCCATGTTGTGGCCCAGCCCCAGGTGGCTGGCTCTGCTACGGGTGCCTTCGGTAACCAGTCGACATTCTGTAATCCTGGCTGCGTGAATATCCAGACCCGTGCTGGCTCTCTGTATTTCCCGGCCTTCCAGTCCATCGGCAACGCCCGCATGGCTATGGACCTGTTTGAGTCTTTCGGCTCCCCGGCTGCTGTGGATAAGGCTTCCATCGTTGATAACAACAACTACAACGCCTACTCGGAGCCTGCGGCGGCTGCTCTGACGGCTGCCTCTACGGTTAGCACCGATGGCGTTCTGGCGGCGGGTCTGAACCAGCGCGCCAACTCCGATGCCTGGTCTTGGGGCTACTGCTATGACCGCCTTAAGCGTGCGAAGTTCGAGGGTGCGGACCTGGATGGTATCAACACTCTCTCCACTTCTGGTTCCCAGATTGTGGTCCAGATTGGAACCGGCACTCTGCCCTCTGCCGCAGTCCTCACCGGTATCCTCCGTTACACCCGTATCCTGAAGCTCCACGGCGGCTCGACCCAGATTCTCGGTTAGACATTTACTAAACACACAACAACAATTGTTGTTAATTTAGTATTTTATGACATAATTCAGCGTTAAATACGGCTGAACCAAGCTTAGAGGCTGCTGCGCTCCAACCGCTACACCATTAACAAACATGTTTGAACTGGTTGTGTCTGCTGTCGTCGCCTGGACCTTTGCGGGAACTGTAAATGGGTTACCCACTGGCGGGATGCTCGGGTAGTCACCCACCCTCTGGATGTGGTTGTGGACGGGCAGCTGATTGGCTGACAAGTCGACACGCGTAGCACCGCCGCGGCTGCCTATCGTGTCATAAGCAGAAAAGAATGGAAAGTTTGCTGAACCACCAGCCCCAATGGGGAATCTTGCCCGCAAATCTGGAACGCGGAATGACCCGGACGCGTCTGACACATCATTAAACGCTGTCCCGATTGTTCCGAACAAGTCAGAAAAATCGTTAGCGTTGTAAGAGGTTCCGTCGCATAACAAGTAGCCCTGAGGGACTACACCCATCGCCATCGGTAACACAGAGCCGATTGGGACAGCGCTAACAGTTGTAGCTCCGGGAAGTTCCCCTGTCTGGTTGGGGATGTATCGCGGCCCAATCTGCGGATTATCCATCTCTATTACTTCTTAATAATCCAGTTGAGGACTAAAAACGGATTCATGATGTTAACTGGGTCAGGTGGGTTAGGGATTGCGTTTCCATTCGCGTCTGTCATCGGAGTGGTCGTGTTACGACTTGTTAGAGTTGGATTCACCTTTAACGATGGGAAGGCACCACCACTAAGCAGACCAGTTAGAGTTGTTCCAATCGTGGCTGTGTGCTGATGCTGTGGAAGGTTCCGCACATCGAGAACTACATCTGTGGCCCCGCTGACTTCGTAGAGAGTCGCAGTCGTCTGGACGCTGCGCCCACGCATGTCTGGGACACGGAACTGGCCAGCAGGGTCACCGGGCTGATTAAAATTAGTTCCGATGACGGCAAAAAGTTCCGCGTTAGCCGCTTCACTGATTAACTGACCGTTACACAAATACCAGCCTTGCGGCACAGCTGGGCCGGCGATGGAAATCATCATGCCGCTAATGTAAAGTGGACCTGTTGGAGGCTCAGGAGTGAAGTCGCCTAACTGATTCCCATAAGCGACATCTCCACTATCGGGAAGATACGGGTTTGACATCCTTAAAGCTTGATGAGATAATTCGCGGACATGTAAGGATTCCGCGTCGGAATAGGTAAGTTCTGAATGGGCTGAATGTTTCCAGCAGCGTCCAAAATATTCATTAAACCAACCTGCTCTGTATTAATTACACTCTGATAAGTTTCAACACCCAAGCCAGTGGAATTAATAACGCCAGGAATATTTTCGAGAATTGTGTGTTTATGCGGTGGAAGAGCCTGTGGAGGGATAACGATACCACCGGAGCCATCTGCGAAGGCAAACGCTCCACAAATGTCTGGAAATGCTGGGTTTACATTTCCAGCACCAAGGGGAATCCGCTGTGTGAGGTTCGGAACCCGGAATGTTCCAGCAGGGTCACCGGGAAGATTAAATGTGGTTCCTATGCGGGTATAAAGAGCATTATACGCACTGGCGCTCTGGGAGTAAGAGGCACCGTTACACCGGAGCCATCCAGAAGAAGGGTCCGACGCATTGGGCCACACAACAATGGTTCCTGTCATCACAAAAGAGGATGTGCCTGTCTCTGCTGTGATGTCGCCTAACTGATTCGGAGGAATCGCCATTCTCTTGCTATTTAATCATATTTAAACACCAGCTCCAACTCCGAAATCTCTTCAGGCTGAACTGGATACGGTTGATACTGCTCATCTAAAAGCTGTATATTTACCTCCCGCAGTGCTTCAGCACCGATAACACAGAAAGACAGCTCTGGAGGCGCGTAGAGCGTCAGACCGCCATAGATTGAGTTTACCGGAATTTTCGCGATGGCCGTGCGGAGGCCATCAGTGGAGAAAGTGTTGTTGAGAACCACATCACATAGGACATAGATGACACGCGTCCGAATCAAGTTAGGGAGAATGGTGGCTGTGTAACTCTGGGCAAAAGAAGGGAAGCCCGCATTCTGGAACCCCAGACGCGTGTTTAGAGCGAACTGCGTAGGCCATCCGCTGCTTGGTTCGATGCTGATGAACATGCCTGGCGTGTTGTGGGCAACAGAGACGCGGGTTGTCGTGGTATTGTAACTGAATGTTATCGGAAATCCCTGTGCGACCGCGTCATTATTCAGCTGGAGGACAAGGTCTGGAATGTTACCAAAATAACGGTTATTCGTCAGGGTCAGAGTCTGGAGACCTACAACAGTGCTTAGACGGAAATAAAAGTTATTCTGATAGTTCGGGATGGGATACTGAGTGTTAGGAATGGAAGCGCGCGCCAGGTCTACAGATGTAGCGCCTGTAATCGCCTCCGGGAGGATACACAGGAAGGTCCCAGGGGTAGCCACATCCGCGTCATCCGCTGAAATTAGGAGGCGCGTGGGTTGATTCGCAATGGCCATCTCTCTAATTTAGTAGCACAGTTTAGAGAATGTCACTTAACGGCCTGGGAACCACATGGCCTTATCTACCGCTTTTGACGGTGAGCGGTTCGGCTCTCATTATATCGCAGGCAGGCGACGCGATTGTGGATTTAAGCGGCACTGGAGGAAGTGGTGGGAATCCCGCGACCTGGTCACAGTATCCAGCCACGCAGCAGGTGGAATTAGGAACCCAAAACCTGAATGATGTTGGAGTTTTACAGTGTGCGGACTCTTATAGCCAGAATCTCTTCATCGGAAGCCCCATAACATTATCAACAAATGTTGGGACCGCACTGAGTGACCTGTTTACCGGACTGGGTGACACACAGACACGCTTAGACCAAGTCCAGTCCGGGGTCTGGACCTATGACCCATCAGGAGGGCCGGGGACTTGGTATCAATACGACGCAGTGACCCTCTCCATTAGCACAGTCTTAGCACCGTTACAACTCGGAGCCCAAGCATGGTATGAATCAGTTATTCCGCTGGTCGATTCAGGTGTTCCTGTTTATTTAATTGTTTCACAGGGGGCTCTAAGTCAGCGTTTTACAATTACTGGGACGGATATGGACCCGGGAGTGAAATATCTTCTTTTTACATCCGCAACGGCGGCCCCTGCGTGGGTCACTGGGCAGCCTACCCAGTTCAGTGCCTACACTGTTAACACGGACAGCGCTCCTCAGTGGGCAACCTTTCCAGCGGTTCAGAACATCAACGCCAACGGATTTTCTCTAACGGGGGCTTCTGCTGTTAGTGCGTCCGGAGACATAACGGCATTTAGTGCCTCTGGTTCTCCAATTACAATGTCTGGCCTACGCACGCGGACACAGTTTCGCGACTCAACAGAGTTTTTTGTTAGCAATAATGGTTCCGATGTGTCTGGGGATGGCTCAATGTTAAATCCCTATGCTACAATTCAAAAAGCGATTACCCAGGCGGAACTGATTAGCAGCGCGGCTAACATCTGTGTCATTAATGTTGCTTCAGGTCACTACACCGAGAATCTGACATTCACAAAGGGTTATGTGATGCTGAACGGTGTGCTCTCTACACAGACCGCCAACGAAGTGACAGAGATTACCGGCTCTATCACCATTTCCTGCGCGGGCGCACCGGACCTCTTCAACCGTCAGGTCGTGTTCCAGGGCTTCAACATCACATGCGGAGTCGGACAGACCATCACCGATAACTCCACTACATCGCATTCCGTTGCCTTCCAGGACTGTAAGATTTTCACAAACGGGCGGACCTTCAACGGTATCAGCACAGGAGCGGATGCGCGGACCTATTTCACGAACTGCGACATCTCACAGACCAATGCCGCAACCACAGACCCAACCATCTATGTGGGACTCGGTGCTGTGGAGATGGAACGCGTGGACATCACGACAGATGGTAACTGCCCTTCCCTCGAAATTGGTGGAACTGCGACTCTTTACCGTCTAACTCTATCTACGCTGGAAAATACGGCAAACACAACGGCCCCCATCTGCCGCATCTCAAGTTCTTCAACAACTATCCATTCTATCGGTCAGAATGCGTTCAACTACAGCAACACCACCCTGAAGGGTGCCGGTGCGGCAGGTATCTACATCAGCAGCGGTGTTGGAACGACTATTGTTCTCATCGGTAACACATTCACTCTTGCTGGAACAAGCAGCAGCGTCCATTTCGTGGTTGGCTACAATGGTGTCAACACACCAGTCATCTCTGGAATCAACAACACTTGCCCATACATCCCGCCACTGACCAGCTACGCGAACAGCATCCAGACGGGTATCACGAAACTGCGCTGGTGGGATGTCAGTCCGATGAACTCAGGGGCCTACAGCTCGACGCTCAATCAGACCAACACCAGCGTGGGTAACTCTATACAATGTTCCATCAACACGACGGAATCTCCCGCAGGTGCTGGTGGTATTACGCTGGCTGCGAACCGGCTGTATCCGACAAACACAGGCACCTTTCAGCTCACTTATACGGCGACCTTCACGAACACGGGCGCAGACGCGGATGTTTATTTCTGGATGAACTTGAACGGCACACGGGTAGGTCGTTCTGCGGCTCGACAGACGGTGGCTAACAATCATACGGAAACCGTCACCAAAACGCTGACCTTCAACATAACGGCGGGGCAGTATGTGGATTTCTATTGGCTCTGTTCTTCTGCGAATGTGTCTCTCGCAACAACGGCAGCAGGCGGCGCAGGGTTACAACCGGCTACGCCCAGCTTCTATGCGTCCATCGTCCAGGTTGCCTAAATCACTCTTTTTCTGCGTGAAATCCTCCATCTCCGTCGCTCACCTGTAACTCTATAGCTAACCGCCCAGGCTGGACGCTGTCGGCGGACGGCTTGTAGGGATGGATGGCGGTCAGGCCGTTGGTGTCCTCAGGGTGGTGAATGTCTTTCATACTGTAAAATTTTGTCTTGTAATTTGCGATAATATCCGGAGGGATTAGTGGACTTATTTCTGCTAATCTGTCATAGGCATCTTTCGAGCGTGACAGAAGCTCTTCTGGGTCTGGTCGCTCTGTGCGTGGAAGTTGGAGGGCTAACGACACATCACGGAATAATTTTCCATAATTTAGGGAAGAAATTCTGTGGCCTTCCTGTCTCTTGGCGAATCCATAATAGGAATTTATGGCCCCTAAAAGTGCTGTTAATAAAGAGACAGCTCCTACACCCACAGACGCGTAGGCACTGTCCCCAAAAAGTGAAGAAGACCCCACCGATACAGCTCCATTAATCACAGAAAGGCAGATAACTGGGATTTCTATATAGGACTTTAGAGAGCTGTATTTCTGCTCCGCCTGTCTGTGACACCAGCTAAGAGAGTTGGCTCTCTCACCCAGTGCCGACAAATACTCTTCTAAACATCCGCTCCAGTGTATTTTCTTGTCTGACATCAGAAAATGTCTCTTAGTTGTCTCGGAGATAATCCTTTTTTTCAAGTTTTGGAAGCAGCTCCAGCGGCTGGAGTGATTTATCTAAATGAAGGAACAGGCCTTGTTGATTTATCGGGATTAGTGACAGGACCGGAAGGATTGCCGGGAATTTCTGGAGAGATGGGCGTGGTGGGGGACTTAGGGCCAGTGGGGGCAACTGGAGACGCTGGTTCCGTCGGTAACCAAGGCCCCGTCGGTAGCGTGGGAGCGGCTGGGTCTGTTGGTCCACAGGGGTCTGTGGGAGCTGTTGGAAGCATAGGCCCACAGGGTCCATCCGGTAACAGTGGAACCTCCTGGGAATTCTCACCATTTCCAGTTGAGCAGCCAGTAGGGTCTCCCATCACAATTGCCGCTCCGGCAAATCCTACAGCCTACTACATTACAGCCAGCCCACAGACAGGCGGAACAGATTTGAACTGTCCCATCTCTCTGACTTCGTCGAATGTCGGCATTTTATGGCGTATTTATAATGGAAATGATGTTGGGAATAATAACATGTTCATAACTTTTTCTGGTGCTGCTGCTGGAACAGTTCAGCTTACGCCCCATCAGGCATTAGACGCAATGCTCTGTAATACAGCCATTGTTGGCGGTGTCGTGCTGGTCGTGCGTAAATATCTCCCAGGAACTTAGAGAGATGTCACTGAATGGCCTTGGTGCGCTGTTCCCATCAGCCCAAACACTGGAAATTGTTGGGAATAATTTAGTTCTTTCTCCCGGTAACAGTGAGGTTCCGTTAGCATCTTTCGGTGGACCAACTGGACCGCAGGGAGTCCAGGGACCTACTGGCCCACAGGGTGCGACAGGACCACAGGGGCCGCAGGGAGACACAGGCCCAACAGGTGCGACGGGTCCACAGGGTGACACAGGAGCAACAGGGCCAACGGGTCCGACCGGAGCAACCGGAGCGACAGGACCCACGGGAGCAACAGGCCCACAGGGACCTGCGGGAGCTCAAGGGTCTGGAATTTATACGACACAGAGTTTAACAGTTTATCCGCCTGTAGGTCTCACACAGCCGAACGCACAGAGCGGGGCTGGAAACTTCATGTGGGTCGTTACAGCAGACCCGCAGACAGGAGGAACCCCGCCGGGGGCACTGGATGGAAGTATCGGAATTAACTTCCCCGACGGCCCAGACCCTTCCGTTTACGCGGGGCAGACTTTTGTGATGGCGAACGGGAATGATGTGGGGAATAACAACATGAACATGTTCATAAACCGCGGTCCAACTATTTATCTACAAGTTCAACTGAATCCCAAGCAGGCTTTAACCATTACCTGGATTGATGCGACGCGGTTCATCGCGATTAAGTCTAATGGGTTCTAATTATGTTATTATTTTTTAGCGTCATAAAGATGGTTTTTCTCACGGGTCAACGCTGGAAAAATCGTCTTTAAAATGTTTGGCTATTGTAGAATGGATAACATAGAACTGGTTGTGGATGAAGATGTTCGACCAAGCAAGCGGACGGCAGCCAAGAAGCCACGCACCCCGGCACAGGTGGAGGCGACACGGAAGGCCCTGGCGGCACTGGCGGAAAAGCGGAAGGAGACCCTAAAGTCTATCCCGGCAGACATCCGGGCACAGGCAGCCCAAGCAAAGATTGAGCGTGACGCAGCAGCACGGGCAGCCATAGAGGGAACATCCCTGAGCGTAAAACGGGAAATCGCAGAAATTAAACTGCTTCTGGCCCAGCAGGAAATAGCGAAGCAGAAGGAGGCGGCCGCAGCTGTAACAGCCGCGAAAAAGTCAAAAAAACCCCGTGTGCGTATCGTGGAGGAAGAGTCCTCTGAGTCAGAGCCTGAGGAAGTTGTGGTGGTCCGGAAAAAGAAGAAGCCGGAGGCCGCCCCTGCCCCTGCTCCTGTCCCTGTTGCTGCCGCCCCTGCTCCTGCTCCTCCGGCGGCAGAAGTGAAGCCTAAACCAGATTACCGTGGACTCTTTTCGCGGCACTAAGGAGAAATATGGCTTCGCATGCTGCTCTAAAGGAGTATTTCGCCACACTACCCCAGGCAAAAGTCCCCGATGTTGCTCCTCAGTTCGTCAGCAATGCTGGGGCGGGCCTGCTTGAAGAGAAGCCCGCAAAGGTCGGCATTTATCGCCCTCCTAAGGTCATGCGTGGTCTCGATGTGGCGACAGTCAATGATTTCCCGAAGCATCCCGGAGCGCTCCTGTCACTCCCTGGCCTGCCTACGGATGACATGACCGCGGCCATCAACAAACTTAGCCGACGCGTGGAAGACCTGACAGCGAAGACCGTGATGTTCCGTCGCCCACCGATGGTTCTCCGTGCTGACTTCCGTCCTGATGTTGCTCTCTCCGATATTGTCGCAGCATTCCAGCAGGCACGCAGACAGGAACAGGAGCTGTTATTCCGTGAGGGTCTTCTCCGTCGTGGTGTTACACCTGAAGAGGTCCGCACACTCGAAGCCCAACAGCGTATTGCCCGGGCACTTGGAGAGATGGGTGCTCTTGCTCCTCCAGTCGTGGAGGCGGCTGCCGGTCGTCGCGGTCGTCGTGCCGCAGCGTTACCAGCTGCTGCTGCTGGTGGTGTGGAGGCCGCTGTGGCCGCACGCGGAGCAGTAGAGAGACCCCGTGGTGGTGGTGGTGCTCCCCGTGGTGCTGCTCTGCCTGGTATTCCGGGAGTAGTTGTTGAACCACCAGTGGCTGGCCCTATGGATTTGTTTGCCCGTCGTGGTGGTGCGGCTGCTATTCCTGTTCTTCCAGCTGGTTGGAACCCAATGGTCCGGGCAGAAGCCGGTGCCCGTGGTCAGGACCGCGCCGCGGTTTTGATTGAAAATCCAATGGTTCGCCAGCGTCTGTTACTGGCTCACGGACAGCGTGATTCTTACACAGCGGACCAAATAAATGCCGCGGCCAGAGAATTGGGCCTGGGAATGTAGAGATGCGACTCCTGAGCCTTAAAAAGTCACAGAAGCCTGGAAAAAAGTATGATGTGGTCTTAGCTGACGAAGCCGGCAAAGAACACACCGTTAGTTTCGGTGCTGCTGGTTATTCAGATTACACAATCCACAAAGACCCTACGCGTCGGGAGAGATACCTGCTCCGCCACAAGGCCAGGGAGGACTGGACACGGTCGGGGATTCTGACTCCGGGGTTTTGGTCTCGATGGCTCCTGTGGAATCTTCCAACGCTGGAGGCGTCTCTGGCGGATGTGCGTCGACGGTTTCAGATTTAGGGAGAACTTTAACAACATCTTCCACGGGTGGAAGCTCCGGGAAGCTCCCTCCGGAACTGTCACGAACTTCCACATCTCTCGTTGTGTATTCCCGGTAAGGACTGAAGGCGTAAGAGGTTAGCTGGACTATGTTCTTCTTTGGTGCTGCTAACACCTTGTATTTTTCCACATACCAACGAGGCTTCGGGATACGGGACCAATCGGGGTCGTCACGCATGGAATTGAGGAATTCCTCCAGCTGTTCCCGGGTTGACGCCATTTTTCTACAATATTCACACATTTTAGGAACGATGGCCAAACCAATGTCAGTCGATGAGTTCATGGCGTTGTCCCGGTCGCAACGGTATTATCTGACGCACCGGGAACAAATTCGGTCGAAAGCGTCGGAGCGTTACTGGGCTGACCCCGAAGCCGCAAAAGCCTCCGGGAGAGCCTACCGGGAGAGGAAGAAGGCAGAGAGGAAGGCGGCAGAGTCTAAAAAGTTAAATTCTATAACATTAACAGGAGAACATGAGCAAATACACGGAAGCGCATCGGCGGTGGTATCTGAAAAACCGGGAGAGGCTGCTGGAGGAAAGGCGTGCCTATGCTGCCCAATACACGGCCACGCATCCTGAGAAAATAGCGGAATACCGTGAGAGAACAGCAGAGGAGCGACGACAGAAGGACCGGGAACGCTACTGGCGTAAGAAGGCGGAGAGGGCAGCGGCTCTGGGGGCTACCCCGGCACCCCCCTCCATGCCCGGGGGTGAGCCTGGAACCCCGGCACCCCTGGACCCCCTGGCGGCCTCCCCGGTGACCCCGGAACCCCCTCCATGCCCGGGGGTGAGCCTGGAACCCCCGGTGTGAGGGGGGTGGGGGGGGTCGTTCCGGCCTAAAAACTTTCTGTGTATGTTATAGGAGAATGAAATACACAGGGACCCGGTCGGAGGACTATGAAGTTTATCGCGAAGCGTATCTTAGCAAGCTAATCACGCGTGCGGCCTACTCGGAAGTGCTGAAGGACCTGAACCGGCGGGAGAAGATTGCCCGGGCAGCTGCTAAGCGTGCGGCGGCCCGCGCAGCAGCAGCAGAGGAGAAGCGTCTGGCGCAGTTGAAGGCCCTGGCGGATGCCTTCGAAGCGTCACGGAAGGCACAGGTAGCAGCACGCAAGGCCGCAGCAGCAGCACGCAAGGCCGCAGCCGCTAAGAAGCAGATGATGGCGGTGTCTGTGGAGACAAAGTATTATGTCCGGCGTAAGCTGGAGAATGATGTTCTTTCTGACCCTTTTTGGCTGAAATACACGGTGGAATTTACTGTTCCCAAATCTGATGTAACAACCCGCGCTAACAAGGAACTACAGGAAGGAGAGCTTTATTTGATTCAGGAGAGTGACTTGGTGGTGATAGCTGTTGAATACAAGATTCTCTCTAATGTTCCTATTAAGAAGACTGCTAAGCCCAAGACCCAGACCAAGATGAAGCAGGCTGGCGCGCTGTTCCTGGACGGTGAGGAGGTCCACGACTTTGACAGTGGAGCCGGCACATGCGTTTTTGACTGGATTATCTCACGCTATGGCGATGTCCGCGGCTGTAAGAAGGTAGCCACGATGGAGGCTCTGGTGGAGCTGCTGGGAGCTGAGGCACTGGAGGCCGGTGTGTCACCGGTTGACCTTAACCGCGTCTGCGATGCTATGCGCTGCCGCCAGTATTGCTTGGACGAGACTAATGAACTTATCCACACCTATACGCCAGAGCGGCTTAACAACAATGTTCCCCCGCTGGTGTATCGGATGAAGAACGGCCACTTCTACCCGATTGTGAAGGAAGCCGCGTCTGTTTGTCAGCTGGGCCGCGCCACGGGTCTCACGCATGACAAGGCCAAGAAGGACACGCCAGTGGAAAAGGAGGCCTTGGAAATTGTCATGCTGGCCGTTGATGCTGAGAAGTCAAAGGTGGAGCAGATGGTGGCGGTCTGCCGCGCGCAGAACTTGGAGGTCTACGGCCGTGGCTCTGTGCCGCTTAACTTTGGAGAGCATGGTCTCCATTCGTTCGAACTAAATGGAAAGCTCTACATGTGGGAGGAAGATGAAATGGTGAAGGCCTCCCGCGATGTTGTGACGATGAACGGTGAGGCCTTCACCGGTCAGACCATTCCCGGCATGGTTCTCCACCAGGTTAACGCGCTGGGTCTGACGGAAAAGAGCACGCTAAACCCGCATGTAGCCTCTACATTAGAGCAGGCCCGTTTCCGTGTTCACACTGGCCGCCTGATGGACAAGCAGGAGGGAGAATGGGCTGCGGACATCATCAAGTGTTACTCCTCTCTTATCATGAACCCTGTCGAGGACTGGCTCATCTTTGACACTACCAGCGAATGGACCGCATGGGATGGTAAGCTGGAAGCCGGTCTGTATTTTGTGGAGACGGATGACATGCGCCTCTGTCACGGCTCCAATATCTACAGCCGCGCCATGGTTGAGCGCGCACAGCGTGCCGGCGTGTCAATGTGTATTCCGTTCCAGCTGCGTCCGTGTAAGACGCTCCCCCGTGATTACTTCCGGCCACTTGTGGAGTGGGTTCAGGGTCGCTGCTCTATGGATTGGAAGCTCATGAAGAACTTTTTTAATATTCTGGTCGGTATGATGGGCAAGAGCCGCCATACTTCTGTCTCTGCCCGCATGGATACGGATGCGAATACTGTCTGGACGGAGTTCAATGCCGACAAGCCCGGGAAACCGTTCATTATTAACGCAGATGGTTACTATGTCTACGGGCGTAAGTTCGCCATGGAGTTGGCGGAGACCAATCGGCCAATGTGGATTCAGATTCTGGACTGGTCGAACATGAAGCTCTTTGACCTTGTGGAGGAGGTGGAGGCCACTGGCGGCATTCTGGTGGGCCGGAAGACGGACTGTGCTATCTTTGTCGGTGGCTCCATCGTGGAACGCAAGGTGGTGGGCGGTGTGCGTGTGTGCGATGTCCCGGAGCGGATGAAGATGGCTAAATCTGTCACAGAGCGTTCTCTCTGTGCGGAAATATGTGAGACACCTAACTGGAAGACCGCTGACATCTGCTCTTCTTCGCAGGTAACCGCAGCTGTTGACGCGTTGAATGCCGCTGGCGGGATGCTCCTAACTGGCTTCGCCGGCACGGGTAAGACCTGGATGGCTACGCGTGTGGCGGAGGCGTTTGATGGTGAAGTGGTTCGCGTTGCGCCTACTAATAAGGCCGCTCTCAACATTGGCGGCCGCACCATCCACAAAGAATTTAAGATTGATATGGCTGGTAAGTTCAATCTCCGCGGAATCCGTCAGAAGTATTCTGGGAAGCGTGTTCTCTTTGTTGTTGATGAGGCATCCATGATTGGTTCCCACCTCTGGCGGATGGCCGTTGAGGTGAAGAAGGCTCTCCCTAAGTCTGTCTGGCTGATTCTGGGCGATGAGGGCCAGTGTCGTGCGGTCAGTGAGGAGCAGACCGACTTCTTCCAGTCTTCCATGGTGAAGTTTCTGGCGTGTGGTCTGAAGGTTGACCTAACGGAGATTCAGCGCTATGAGGCTGAGTTGGCGGAGCTGGCGCGCCGCATCCGCATGGGTGAGGCGTTCCAGAAGCGTTCCGGCCGCGTGATGGAGGGCCGCCATCTGTGTTACTTCAACCGGACCCGGAAGTGGCTCAACAGTCTTCTAAACAAAAAGGTGGGCGTGTTTGTTGAGTATGATGGGGAGGAGGAGGGCCCCCAGAATGCGTGGCTCTCTGCTGGTGTCCCGGTGATTGCCTGGCGTAACTTCTCGAAGGGGTCAGAGTTGTTCTGCGTGAATTCGGAGCAGTTTGTGGTGAAGTCTGTAGATGAGGAGAGGTTGGTGGTGGTGTCTCAGCGTCCTGAGGGGGAACATGTCTGGGAACTGCCTACGGCCGATTTTCATCGCTGGTTTTACCTCAACTACGCGTCCACGGTTCACAAGGCACAGGGCGACACCCTGGAGGGGCCCATTACCATCTGGGACTCTGACGCGATGGACCAGCGTATCCTCTACACCGCTGTAACCCGTGCGAAGAAGCTGGACCAGATTTGGTTCGCTTAAGTAAGGATGTCTACCGCATTTGTCCGCCAGGCTGTGTTAACTATTTGTCAGAAGACTGGAACATTCTCGGTTAGGTTGCCGATGGCCGGGATTATTCCAGATGTTAGGGCGTTACAGTTTGAGAGAGGACACATTGGAGAGGGTTATTTGAATTTAATTGGAAATATGAAAGAGGACGGGTGGGCCAGTGAGGCGGAGAGGCCAATTAAACCAGAAACGGAAAAAGATAAAAGTTCTAAAGAACGAATCGTGTAAGCATCATAAAAACCGCGGCCCGCCTTTTTACATAATTATTAATTCCAGATTAAATCGGAATTAATATTTAATATTTTTTCGGTCACGGCTCCCCCCCCGGGGGGCAAGGAGGGGGACCCCCCGGGGGGATGGTCGACCGCCCAGCAGGCCCGTTTTTTCACTGCGCTGAGTTCTCAGAATTTCCTATCGCTACGCGAGCGGAATTTTCACGGGCTGAGCGCAGCGAAAAAGCGGGCCGCCTGCTGTTGGTTGG
>Ga0214917_10003622_pt1 | contig 17715 bp, 18 predicted proteins | sample LL_1208_BB_MetaG_FD_177983 | JGI IMG/M metagenome (GOLD analysis project Ga0214917, IMG submission 177983) | Freshwater microbial communities from Lake Lanier, Atlanta, Georgia, United States - LL_1208_BB | ecosystem: Environmental > Aquatic > Freshwater > Lake | place: USA: Georgia | collected... | reverse complement strand
AAAATACTGCCGACCCTCCATGAGCCACGCCAGTCTCGATAATTAAATCAGGCCTAACATCCCAGATAATCTCTTGCACCGCAACCAAATCTTGCGGATATTGGATTATCGGTCGTCCCATCCACGAGAAGTTAAATGAATACCGCGCACCAACTGACTGCAGCATGAAATCTTTGACTGCTTTGCGCAATTCAACTGACATTGAATTCCAATCTGCTTGGGGGAAGTTTGATTATCTAGACCGTAAGCCTAGTCAATTAGTCAAGTCAGAGACTCTTCAATCCGTCTGATAACGAAACTAAAGGACTCCAATTTAACCGTTGCTTTGCTTTTAGATTGCTGGGGTTGCGCAAACTGATTTTCTCGGGTGACGATTCTAAAACTCTCGGAGTTGTACTGTGAATTCTCCTACTCTCTTCTATAATTTGACCAAGAGTTACTGTGCTATCACTTGAAATATTAAAAATTTCAAAATCGGTCTGCCCCACAGCAGCCAAAATGCCGGCGCAAATATCATCAACATGAATAAATCGCCTACCTGCTTTTAGTGAGCCAACAACGACTTCTTGTTTGTTTTTAACTGAATCAAACAAACTCTCAACGGCCGACCAATTGCTCGGCCTTGGACCATAAACAATTCCGAAACGAAGAATTGTGACTGCCAAATCTTCTCTTAATAGCCCCAAATAATGCTCCCCAATAGCCTTGGTAATCGCATAAATCGAGTCAAGTCTCTGAATATGTATTTCATCCGACTCCTGCTGCTCAGAGTCATTAGAAACTTGACCATAAACCCATTCGCTCGAAGCGAAGATTAACTGACGACAATTTTTTAACTTTGCAGATCGAAGAACATTAAGTGTTCCCTCAACGTTGACTTTGTTAGCGAGGCTCGGATTTCTCGCACAATCAGGATCGCGCGATATAGCAGCAAGATGTATAACAACAGAGTCAAACGGGATTATTTTGCTCAAGTCGACATCACAGATGTCTATTTTCGAAATATTTGAGTCTTCGCTTGCTACAACGTCTACTCCTCTGTATGAAATCTTTTTATCTTTACAGTGCTTAATCAACCTTTTTCCTACGAAGCTCTCAGCCCCGGTTATAAACAAATTTTGGATCTTATTCATATCGATACCAGAACTCTCGCTCCAAATGGCGAGTAATTAAAACTAACGGGCGACATATCCGAAAGAGATCTCGCGACGTTTTCTTGGTCTTCTTTTTTTGCCAAAACGTACAAGAATCCACCACCACCAGCGCCCGCAATCTTTGAACCGATCGCACCATTATTGATCGCACGCGCTACGCCATCGTCAAGTAAGTCTGAACTTATCGTGCTAGCAAAATTTCGTTTGTGAACCCAACTCATGTTTATAATTTCTCCAATTTCAAACACGAGTTTCTCTGAATTTAAGATTACTTCACGACATCTAATCGCTAGCTTTGACATGTCGATTAGAGAGTCAATTCGGTCCGGAATATTCTTCTGTTGCTCACTTAAGATGTCTTCAGCTTTTCGCTGAACACCTGTCCAAAATAAAATACTCGCATCGAAAATACTTTGAGTATCGTTTCGTGAGTTCCACAATGACTCGACCCGCACTCGTCCGTCTTTTCTAAACTCATAAAAATTGAGTCCCCCAAAGGCGGCGGCATACTGATCTTGTTTGCCAATCGGCTTACCTAAAACTTCAATTTCAATATGACAGGCCTCTTCAGCTAGCTGCCCTGCTGTAACTAACTCTCCTCGCAAGTTATGCAACGCGAGCAACAATCCAACTGCAAAACTGCTCGATGAGCCAAGACCGGACGATACCGGCAAATCTGAGGTAGTAGAAATGAAAAGCGGTGGATCTACATTCAAAAATCGCAAACACTCGCGCGCAATATCGTTCTCTATCAACTCGATATCATCAACGTGCTCAGTTTGTGAATAACTCAGGCGATACTTCTCTTTAAACAATTCACTATGACGCTTCACAGTCACGTACACAAACTTGTCAATTGTCGCACTTACAACAGCGCCACCATTCTTTAAATAAAAATCCGGAAAGTCCGTTCCACCACCAGCAAAACTGATTCGTTGTGGGGTAATTGTCGTAACAAATCTGGGATTTTCAGCCGACATGACTTCTATTTTTCCCAAGATTCATATTTATTAATGATAGTTGGGACTAGGTCCATGAAGGTCTTCCCGATCGATTCAACTCTCACGCCTACGTCTTCAATCTGCTTGCCAGATGAAATCAGAACACACTTACAACGTGCGTTTTTCGCGGCAACTGCATCACGAATGTCGTCCCCGACATAAATTGAATGATCAAGCCGAAATTTGTGATCGATTGCCGCAGCAAAAAACATTCCGGGGTTAGGCTTTCGAAACTCACTCTCGCTATTCCAGTGATCTGTGCAGACATAAATTTCAATAAGTTTTAATCCGAGATTTAAGAATTCAGCGTGTATATATTCATTAATTTTGTTTAAGTCCTCAAGTTTTGTTGCCCCAGTTGCCACACCTGCTTGGTTTGAAATGATAATAAAACTAAATCCTCTTTCACCAAGAGTCCTTAGTGCATCACGACTTGACTCAATCCATTTGAATTCATCTATCGAGTTGACATATTTACCTCGCTGGGGCTTCACATTTAGAGTGCCGTCTCGATCTAGCAATAAAATTCTGTGTTGTTTCAGAAAAGCCTCAGTTCTTGAGAGGCGCAGCGGGTCGGAAATACTCATGTAACCAGTTTTGACTTGAACGGCAGAAACTTGTTGATCTTCAGTCAAACTCTGAATAACCGACGAAAAATTCTCGTGAATGTGTTCGTCTAGACCAGCAATTATCTTGCTCTTTGATATCAATGAGTAGCCAATTTCAACAAAGTCTGCGCTGCTTTCTGATCTGCTCGAGTCATATTTGACCACTGAACTATTAGCATCCAACTGGATATTGCCAGGAAACTTTCTAACGACACTTAATGTCATTGCTGAATTACTTTCTCTATTAACTTGAGCCAACTCACTTAATCGCAATTGCGCGAAATTGTCTGAGTACAAAAGCAAGAATTGTTCGTCAATCTGATTAAGTGCTTCGTGCATTCGCTTCGTAGTTGACCACTCGACCGGCCCATTTGAGTAGGAAATCGACCATCCCCAAGACGATCCATCACCGAAATACTCAACTATTTTTTCACCAAGGTATCCGGTCAGTAAAACAAATCTATTTATCCCGTTTTCAGCCAATTGTTCAAGCAAGTATTGAAGAAATGGGCGACCATTGACTGAAACCATCGGTTTTGGCAATTCGTTGGTTAGTGGTCGAAGCCTCTCGCCACGACCACCACAAAGAATTACGGCTTGCGAAACCGTCATTTATCAAATTTTTTCTTCAACGCTTTGACTGTCTCCGCAACACCTTGTTGCAGAGAATACTTGGGCTCCCACCCAACATCTCTCTTTATCTTTTCCACCGATGCAAACATACCAATTGGCTCACCTGAGACATGCGTGCGAAAGGTCGACCCTAATTGGGCTGAAACTATATTGACAAAGTCACCAATCTGGGTCAACTGCCCACTACCGACATTAAATATGCCTTCAACTTTGCTCCGAGTTGAAGTAAGGGCTATCGCTTCAGCCACGTCAGAAATAAAAACGAAGTCTTGCGCCGAATCTGGCGACTTAATTTTCGGTAATTGATGACTCTCCAGCGCAGTCACTACCGTTGGTAAAAGAGCAACAGTTCGTTGCCCCGGACCGTAGCTGAAAAATACTCTTTGCCAGACAAACTCTATTCCTGCGACCGAAGATTCTTTAACAAATGATTCACATACTTGAACTTTTGCCATAGCAAAGTGGCTTCTAGGTTTAGTATCTTGGGCTTCTGATACTTGTCCTTGAACATCGCCATATTCCCAACAACTGCCTAAAGCAACAATTCTTCTAACATTGGCTCTTCGTAACACTGTAAATAGATTTGCACTCATCTTCACATTTTTTTCTGAGACTTCTCTCGAATAATCTGGCAAACCCTCCCATGCAAGATGAATGCAAACCTCAGGCGCGAATTGCATTAACTTTTCTTCCCATTGATCTGTCTGCTCTAAGTCACCAAAAAGCCATTCAACTCCAGCAAGCGAACTCAATTTTGGTTTTCTGCGAGTCAACGCCAAAATTTGATTCCCGTTTAACTCTCTGATCAAGTAACGCCCAATAAATCCACTGCCCCCAGTCAGAAAAATTCTCACTGATGCGACTCGTTCAAAAGTTTTTGCACATCTAGCGCTGGCAAATTCTTATCTTTTTCAGATATCACGACAGGCTCAAATGGCCAGACAAATGAAAACTGTGGGTCAGAGAAGTTAAAACCAGAATACGAAGCAGGTGAATACACTTCGCTCATGTAGTAATGAATTATCGAGTTGTCGTCGGTTGTGAGATAAGCATTTGCGCAGCCTGGAGGCACATAGAGACTGTCCCGAGTCTTAGCGCTCAAATTAACCGACAACCAGTTGAGAAAAGTCTTCGAATCTGGGCGGAGATCGACGACGATGTCGAAGATTGAACCGACAAGACAAGTCAGGGTCTTTGCCTCTTGATTTGGTGCGACTTGATAGTGAAATCCGCGCAACGTACCCGAGAGTGAATTTTCCGAAATGTTTCCCTGAAGAACGGTTGGTATTAGTCCATTTGTTTTGAATTCGTCAGCACAAAATGAGCGGCGAAAAACTCCACGATTATCTTCGATTAGTTCTGGCTCTAAAAGCCATACATCCACAATCGAAAGTTGTGTAAACCTCATTAGATTCGCTCAATGTGAGGGCTTCCAGGAAGCGGAATAATCACCTCACCGCTGAAACCTGCATTTTTTAGTTGCGCTAAAAGTTCTGACTTGAAATTCCATGCAAGTAACACAACGACATCTGGCCGTAACGACAGTGCTTCGTCAACTGAAACAATTTTTATAGCACTCCCTGGAGTCATCAAACCCTGCTTCCAAGCGTTGTTGTCGGCAATCGCCAAAATGTGGTCACCGCATAATTGGGCAGCATTTAACAGAGTGGAGCTTCGCGCCGAAGCCCCAAATCCGATGATTCGCTTATTTTCAGAAATTGCGTCCACAACCATGTTCCGAAATTTCAAAATATGGTCAGTTGCATTTTCGGCAAACCTTTGCCACGCATCAAGTGTGCCAATCTGCAAACTCGACTCATGCTCACGTGCTGCTTTTAAACTTGACGACTCAGCCAAAATAGAAAGCGAAAAATATGCAACAAAAGAACCGCCACTAATTGGGCTTTCATCAACATCAAAAGCCAAAAGTCCATAACGGTTGGCGATATTTTCAATCGATTTTAATGAGTGCAGATAAAGATGCTCATGATAAATCGAGTCATAGTGAAGCTCATCCAAAATCATGTCAGCTCTATGAAATTCAAAAATTGCAATCCCATCAACAGCAAGTGACTCTTTTATTCCAGCAATAACGCTATGTAAATCAGAAACATGCGGCAATACATTTCTGGCGATTACCACATCAAACTTTTGGTGATTTTTGACTAAATCTCGTGCAAGATTAACGCTGAAAAAATCAGAAACTGTGGGTACCCCAGATTCTCTAGCGACTTCGCCAATATTGACTGCAGGGTCAACCCCTAAGACCTTGTGTCCGCGTCTTTGCAATACTTTCAGAAAGGTTCCATCATTGCTTCCAACCTCAAGGATTGAGCAAATTTTACCCGTAGTGATTCTCTCTAAGCGATCAGCAAATACTTCAGCATAATTAACCGCCGTTTTTGCTGTTTGCGTCAGCCATACATACTTTGAAAAAAGCTGTTCAGGGTTCACCGTCTCCAACAATTGAATAGTCGAACATGAGGCACAGCGTCCAATTCTCAGCGGAACTCGACTAGGTGGATTTTCGTTCTGTTTATAGAGACAATTCGCCGGTGGCTGGTCACCTAAATCAAGAATCAAATCAACTTTTTGATTTTGACAAATCCGACACCTGTCAATCGCTTCAAACTCATGAACCTCAACAGACGGCGTGTTTTTCGACATATTTTTATTTTCTAATTTCTGCAAAATACTTCTTAAGTTTCGGCAATCGATTAGTTTTCGGTCCACGAAAGTCATCTTCACTGAAATTGATTGCTTTAAAGAACTCCACTAGCTCACGACCACCCGAGTCAAGATTCCATTCTGGTTTATACCAACCGCTTAATTCTGACAGAATTCGTTTAAAACTGACTTTATACGTACGACTGTCTCCGCCGTGTTGGTCCATGAATTTGAGTTCAGTTCCAGGCACAACTCTCTGCGCTGCTTCCGCTAGATCTCGCACGCTGAAGTTGCCGTTGGGAATCCCTACGTTGTATGACCTCCCAGCGACTAGGTCAAATGGAGCCTCAATACCAGCGATAAATGCTGAACAAACATCGCGAATATGAACCACCGGTCGCCATGGGGTTCCATCACTTAAAATTTCAATTTTTCCAGTTGTGTATGCGCAGGCTACAAAATTATTAAAAACAATGTCACATCGAAGTCGTGGGCTTACGCCAAAAACTGTTGACGGTCGAAAACAAACAACCGAAAAACTGTCTGACTGCAACTCTTTTAATGCGATCTCGGCTTCCCATTTTGTTCGCGCATAGGTCGTTAAAGGCAATTTCTCACTTAAATCTTCATCTAGCTCTTCGCTACTCGACGAAATTCCATACATACTTTGCGACGACGCATAAATAAGTCTCTTCACGCCTGCCGACTTTGCCAGTCGACCAAGCTTCACTGTCGCATCTAGGTTTATCTGCTCAGTCAACTCAGGTTGAAGCTCTCCGGCAGGGTCATTTGATAAACCAGCGAGGTGAATTATCGCATCAAACTCTGCGACATCTTCAGAGGATATTTCCCTGACGTCCTTTGCAATTCTCCTATATTTTTCGAAGGCCGGAGTAAGCAAACAATCTGCAAAATAACCGATATCTAAACCCGTAACTTCGTAATCTCTCTCTGCAAGCAATGGCACCAACACTGAGCCGACATATCCAAGATCTCCAGTAACTAGTAGTTTCATTTTTCTGATTCCATAATTCTTGACAGGCTTGAAGTGTAAGATGATTAAGTTAATTACCTAAAAAGAGACTAATTTTGCAAACTGAGCCAACAAACAAATTTACCATCGAGATGCTCAATGCTCATGGACCATACGATCATGGTTTGTGGGACCCAACGATGAGTGGAGTTACCGCTCACCACAAACTATCAAAATCAATAGTTGAAACAATTTCCGCGGAGATTGCATCAAAATATTCAAAATCAAAGTTGGCCGAAATGGCAATTCTTGACGTCGGCGGCTATGACGGTTGGATCCTCGTTCAGTTGCAACAAGAACTTAACTTCAAACTTGCAGTGTGTGTAGAGCCTCGACTAAAGAATATACAAAAAGGAGAATTCGCACGAAAATATTATGGAATTGAAACCGATGTCAAATTCATCCAAGGCGAACTCGACTCACTAGATCAGGTTTTAGACAACCAATTTGATCTGGTGCTCTGTCTCAATGTATTGCATCATGTTGATTCAACGCCAAAAGCAATACAGTTACTCTCTGATTTTTGTCTAGACAGAATATTTATTTCTTCAGCAATTATTGAGAGACCCAAAAAGTCGGCAAAAATACTCAAAAATCTCCTCAATTTCAAGGATATCGCATATCTGAACTCAACCAAAGATTTTGCGACTGCCGGTTTCAAATTTGAGTCGCCTTATTTCGACGGAAGTACAACCAGGTCAGTGATTGTTAACCTTCCAGAAGAAAACTTAATCAAAATGTCATTAACCGCCAACGGATTCAATGTTGAAAAGGCTATAACAAGTCTGGCTTCAACGAGTTACAAGTTTTTTACAAAATCACACGGCGAACTCTGGGGATTCATTGTCGCAAACAAAACACCAAGTGTGCTTAATGCAAATGACAAATATCTCGCAGATCGAATCGAATACGAAAAGCGATTTTTATTTGCTCTTCTAAAAATTGAAGTCATAGATTTGTGGCTGGGAAAGATACATGCCATCGATCACAACTCTAAAAGTGCAAGTCTTGATTCCCCAATAAAACCAAGGATCACTGACAGATTACTATTTGCTGCATCTAGGCGACCAGATAAATTTTTTTCGAAATTTATGCTTCGACAATCGAATCTCAATTCTAATGAAAAATCTATCTTGCAGAATGTTTCAAAAGCTCCAACATTTAAGATTGGCTTTGAACTTGCCAAACATTATCTAAAAAGAGGTCAATATAACGAAGCTAAAATTTTGTTTAAAGACTTGACGAACAAACCAAGCTGCGACTGGCGAGTATTTTATCGATCGTGCTTTTTTTTGACCGTGATTGCAAGAATCGAAAAAGACGAGCTCGCGTTCGTTTACTACCGACAATTACTTGACATTGCGAATCCACACTTTGCAATTTCGACTGAGATCGGCATGCAGTGGATAATTAATCAAACGCCAGAATCTTGAACAGTAATATTCAATAAAGCTTTCAAAGATTGCCGATAACAGATGTTTAAGTAAAATTTGAATCTCGATTGCGTTGATGTTTGAGTGAAACTAGGCCAGTTCTCACACGGAGATCGTCTTTTCCATTATCGGTTAACAAAAGTGGCGACAGACGTTGTTTAACACAAAATCCAAAGAACGCATTCGACCAGTCAATATCATCAACTACGAGCAGTGCATCTTGAGACAATTTTTCTGATGCGAGTTCGAGCTCTTTCGTCAAGAACTTCATTGAATGCTCACTGTCGTGTACAAATAGGTTAAATTCCTGACTAAGTTTAGGTATAACTTCGTGGCTATCACCGATGAAAAGATTCCACTGATTCGTGAGATATTCTGGAATCATGAAGCCTGGTTGCAAAGTTGAATCATAAAATTCAGTGTCTGAAACCAACACATGTCTTTGCGAACGATCGGTAGTTTTGATAATTTCTGCATCTGGATAGTCGATTGAAATCAGCGAGCCCTGCCCGTTCTTAAAGAGAGCAAGCAAGAGAAAAGCAGTGTTACCCCCGTAATAAACTCCGGTTTCCAGGATATTTTCTGGCTTATAGTGCCGCGTTATTACATAGAGCAAGATTCTCTCAAATGCAAACCAATCGACGTTTGGAATTGTATCCATACGAAAAATTCCTTTGTTGAAGCCGTTTTTGCGCTTAACATCAGCGATTGTTCTGTTAACTTCTTCGATGAAAAAAAAGTCTTCTAAAAGTTCTTCGTAATAGTGCCTAAGCATCCCATTTGGAACATCGAGAAAACCTTCCACTTTCGCGAGATTCATTAAATTACATTTACGGGAGTCGCTAATTTCCATTAATTTTCTCTATTTGTTTGATCAGACTTCGACTATCTAAGCCAAAAACCTGATGGTAGTAATCGGCGGTGCTACCAACTTTAAAGGCAGCACAGGTCGGACCTGTCGCTAAAACTTCAATATTTAATCTGTTGCGAACGACAACTTCACAAATCGAACTGTACAAGCCCGTGGTTGGGAAGTGATCTTCAACGCTGATCACGACTTCATGTAATTTCAATTTTTCTATTAGAAGTCGCTCATCTAATGGATAAAGCCGATTGATAATGATTACCGATATCTCTTGATTTAGCTTCTGAACTTTAAGACATTCTTGTGAGAGAGAGCCATATGTTACGAGAACTATTCTTGCGTCTGCTGAGCCAAAAAATACTAAGTCAGCGACAGAGTCAGGTTCAAGAGGGTTTCCTTTTGGCACACGTATATATGTTGGCCTACTTTCTTCAAGCACTCGTGAAGTTAAGCTCTCGGCAAAAGCCATTGAAGAAGGACAGAAAACTTGAAAGTTAGGGAAACCCTTCATAACTCCCCAGTCGTCGGTGATGTGATGAGTTGGCCCTAATGGCGCATTGTCAAACCCAGTTGAAGTACCAATCAACGTAATTGGATAATCATGTAATGAAACATCATTTCTAATTTGCTCAAAGCAACGGTGAATCAGAAAATTACTTATTGTGTACGCAAAAGGTCTATATCCCAAGTTTGCCAAACCTGCACTAACTCCAATCAAATTTTGTTCAGCGATACCAACATTCAAAAATCGAGCAGGAAATTTATCTTGAATTGGTTCTACAAGATTAATGCCCATGTCAGCGGTCAAAAAAAACACGTCTTTGTTCACTGACATCACTTCAAATATTTTCTTAATGATTAAATTGCGCATATCAACCCAAGTCTGCTAGCGCTTGTGCGAGAAGTTCATCATTTAATGTGCGGTAGTGCCACACTGGGTCATTTTCTGCAAACTTAACACCCTTTCCTTTTGTTGTATTACAAATAACAACTCCAGGTCGCGATGAAACTCCTATTTCTTTAATTGCGGTGCGTATCTGATCAATTGAATGACCATCAACTTCGTAGGTCAAGAGCCCAAATGCATCAAATTTCTGTGAAAGTGGCTGCAAATTTATTACATCACACGTACGACGAATACTAGAAATCTGGTTATTGTCGACAAGCAATACAAAATTTGGAAGTTGCATGTGACCTACCAGCATTATTGCCTCCCAAACAGAACCTTCCTGTATCTCGCCATCGCCCACCAAGGTTAAAACTTTGCTTTCATAGTTCTGCCGAGACCGTAATCCAATCGCACAACCAACGGCAACGTTTATTCCATGGCCAAGTGCTCCAGTCGAGTGTTCAACGAAAGGAACCTTATGGCTAACGTGGCCTGCGAGAAATGAGTTATCTTTGTGATAACTCTCCAAGTATTCGCTCTCAAGTAATCCAAACTCAGATAAGACTGCATAAGTTGCAGCCGCACAATGGCCTTTGCTAACGATAACCCGCGAACGCGAAGCGCTATCGCTTTTAATCTGATCACAATCAACTGAGCTATACATTGCAATGAGAATTTCAATCACCGACATGTTTGAGCCCAAATGGCTTGCTTTCGAAGAAGCCAGAATTTGTAACACTGACCTTCGGACTCTCTTCGCGATTTCGGTGTGATTATTGTCAGTTATTACTTGTCGCACTTTTGAATTCTACCTAAATTTCGCTCAGTGCGAGGACTGTCTAATTCGCTTAGCGGCGGCCGGTGGCGAAGGCTGAGATGCGGCGCACCAAAAAACGCGGCGCAAGGTCAGAAACAGCGACGAGACCTTTATATAGAGGTCCGGGAACGCTTAATGCGCGACCACGAGCCACATCGCGCAAACCAGCGCGTGCAACATCAGTGACATCAAGCCACGAGAACGACGGAAAATCTCGCGAATACTGCTCGGTGCTCGAGATGCTTTGAAACTCGGTGCGGGTCAACCCAGGGCATAACGCAGTAACACGTACACCCGACCCGCGCATTTCTTCGTGCAACGCCTCAGTCAAGCTCGTGACGTAGGCCTTTGTCGCACTGTAAACAGCAAGTCGTGGTGAAGCTTGGAAACTCGCAACGCTCGAAACATTCACCAAATATCCACGACCGCGAGGCACCATCGCTCGAATCGCCGCGTGAGATAGACGTGTCAGCGCACCAACATTTAACTGAACTTCGCGCGACAATCGGTCGACATCAACTTCGTGCATCAAACCCGACGAACCAAACCCAGCATTGTTAACCACAAGATCAATCGGCGTCTTTGTTGCGTCAGCGATGCGCGCCTCAACCGAAGCAAGGCCGGTTGCACTCGTCAAATCTGCAACCATCACTTCAATATTTTTAAATTGGCTTGCTAATTGCTCGAGTCGATCAGCGCGACGCGCAACCGCAATTACATGAACTCCTGATGTTGCAAGTTGCACAGCCATTTCGTGGCCGATGCCGCTTGACGCTCCGGTCACCAACGCGCAGGTGAACGGATATCTGGCCATGACGATGCTCGCTAGTGAGCCGAACCAGCCGAACTACTTGTGTTACCAATGCCACCAGCAGCCGCCAATCGCGCATGTGCACGACGCAAGTCAGCCTCGACGGTTGCATCATGTTCGCCACGCATCGCTTCTTGCGCTCGCTCTTGAGCAGCACGCGCACGAGCGACATCGATGCTCTCGGCAAGTTCGGCACTGTCAGACAAGATGGTCACATGATCTGGCGCCACATCGACGAAACCGCCGTGAACCGCCAAATCTTGCACCTTGCCATCAGTCAAATAAATGCGCGTGTGGTTTTCGACAAGCGCACCCAAAAAAGTTGTGTGACCAGGCAAGAAAGCAATTTCGCCGCCCTGCAAAGTGCGAGTGATCACTTGGCGTGCTTCACCAGAAAACAAAACGCGTTCTGGTGAAACCACCTCAACTTTGAGCGACTTGTTGTCAGCCATGTCGATTTAAACTTACGCTGCCGAATCTTGCAACGCTTTGGCCTTCGCCAAAACTTGGTCAACCCCACCGACGTTCAAGAAAGCCTGCTCTGGCACATCATCAAGTTCGCCCTTGATGATCGCTTCGAAACTTTCAACAGTCTGCGCGGTCGGCACGTATTCACCCTTAACGCCGGTGAACACTTCAGCAACATAGAACGGCTGGGACAAGAAACGCTGCACCTTGCGAGCGCGCGAAACAGTCATGCGGTCTTCTTCTGAGAGTTCATCCAAACCAAGAATCGCAATGATGTCTTGCAACTCTTTGTAGCGCTGCAAAATTTCTTGCACGCGACGAGCCACGTTGTAGTGACGATCGCCGACAGTTTCTGGCGTCAAGATCGTTGACGTCGAAGCGAGTGGGTCTACCGCTGGGTAAATGCCCAGCGATGCGATCTGTCGCGACAACTCGGTTGTTGCATCCAAGAACGCAAACGTCGTGAACGGCGCCGGGTCGGTGTAGTCGTCAGCAGGCACATAAACCGCCTGCAACGATGTAATCGATCGACCACGCGTTGACGTGATTCGCTCTTGCAACTGACCCATCTCGTCGGCAAGCGTCGGCTGATAACCCACGGCTGACGGCATACGACCGAGCAACGTAGAAACTTCAGAACCTGCTTGAACGAAACGGAAAATGTTGTCGACGAACAACAACACGTCTTGGTTCTTCACGTCGCGGAAGTATTCAGCCATTGTCAAAGCCGAAAGCGCAACACGCAAACGCACGCCTGGTGGCTCGTCCATTTGGCCGAAAACTAGTGCTGCTTTTTCGAACACGCCCGACTCTTCCATTTCGAGACGCAAGTCGGTGCCTTCTCGAGTTCGCTCACCAACACCAGCGAATACCGACACACCACCGTGCTTTGACGCCACACGGTTAATCATCTCGGTGATCAAAACGGTCTTGCCCACACCTGCACCGCCGAACAAGCCGATTTTTCCACCAGCCAAATATGGCGTGAGCAAGTCAATAACTTTGATGCCCGTCTCGAACTGGCGCTTCGACGGTTCGAGTGTGTCGAAAGCAGGCGCTGGACGGTGAATCTCCCATCGCTCGGCATCTTTGAAATCGTCGTTGTTGCCGTCGAGGCAGTCGCCCCACACGTTCCATACGTGGCCAAGAGTCTTGTCACCAACTGGCACGGTGATGCCGCGACCAGTGTCGCGCACGGGTGTGCCACGACGTAGACCATCGGTTGGCTTCATACACACTGCGCGCACCCGGCTTGCACCAAGTTGCTGAGCGACTTCGGCCAAAATAACGTTCGGCTTGCCGTCGACGGTGACAGTGAACTCAAGTGCTTGATTCAGTTCAGGCAACGACCCACGCGGAAACTCAACGTCGATTACGGGGCCTGCAATCGCGGCGACTCGCCCGTCTTTGCGGTCTGTATTTGTTGCTGTGCTCATTTTTTCTCCCTTTTAATTTTTCTCAAAACTCTTTAACTGCTTGCCATTTCACGAACTACGTCATCAGAACCAAGTGCCTCGGCACCACTGACGATTTCCATAATTTCTGTCGTAATCGAATCTTGACGCGCACGGTTCATGATGCGTGACAAGTTCTTGATCAATTCTTCGGCGTTATCTGTCGCCGATTTCATGGCTCGTTGACGAAACGCGTGCTCGCTTGCCGCAGCATTCAACAACGCCGCATAAATTCGAGCCTCAACATATCGCGGCAACAAAGTTTGCAAAATAAGTTCAGGATCTGGCTCGAACTCATAACTCGCACCCGCAGCCGACTTGCCGTCGCCACCAGCGACAACATCGCGCTCAAGCGGCACGAGTGGGCGACGCACAACTTCTTGTCGACCAGATGAAACGAACCGCGTATAAACCAACTCAACACGATCAACTTCGCCACTCAGATACAAATCAACGACGAACTTGCCGATCTCTTTGGCGTTCTCATACTTCGGCGCGTCAGAAAAACCAGTAAAACTCTTCGAAGTTTTATATTGACGAAACCTGAAATAGTTCTCGGCCTTGCGACCAACAGGCACAACCAAATAACTCTTCGACGCCAAAACATCAGCTTTAACTTCGCCTTCAGTCGCTCGCAAGATGCCGGCGTTGTAGCCACCACACAAACCACGGTCTGCCGTGATTGCAACATAGCAAGTCGTGCGAATTTCAGGTCGCGCCTTCAAAAACGCAGAAGTATTGCCAGCACCGCCAGCAGCCAAATCTTTGACGACTTCAGTGATTCGTTCGCTGTAGGGCACGGCAGCAGCAACTCGCTGTTGGGCTTTGACAATGCGCGAGCCAGCAATCAATTCCATTGCTCTTGTGATCTTCTTGGTCGCTAAAACCGATCTGATCCGACTGCGCAATATGCGCTCTTGCCCGCCTGCCATTTTGGTTTAGACCTACTCAGTCGCGAGCGTTTTTGCGCTCGCCGCTTCGCCAGTTTCACCAGCATCAGTTTTTGTTGGATCAACAGCGCCCGACTTTTTGGTCGGCACAAAGCCAGCCTTAAACGCAGCAACGATTGATGCCAAATCTTTTGGCACGTCAGCTTTTGGTTCTTGGCGAATACCCGAAAGCAAACCAGCGTGGCGTGATCGCATGTGCTCGAGAAGTTCGTTCTCAAAGCGGCGCACATCACCAACTGGAATGTCGTCAAGATAGCCCTTGGTGCCAGCAAAAATCGAAACAACTTGTTCTTCAACTGGCATCGGCGAGTTAAGTGGCTGCTTCAACAGCTCAACCAAGCGATAACCACGCTCAAGCTGAGCTTTTGAAATCGCGTCGAGTTCGCTACCGAATGTTGCAAAAGCCTCAAGTTCGCGAAACTGCGCCAAGTCAAGCTTTAGAGTGCCCGAAACGCTCTTCATTGCTTTAATCTGAGCAGCGCCACCCACACGGCTAACCGAGATGCCTACGTCAACTGCCGGACGAACACCCGACTTAAACAAGTTGTCTTGCAAATAAACCTGACCGTCTGTAATTGAAATTACGTTGGTCGGAATGTAAGCAGAAACGTCACCAGCTTTTGTTTCGATTACTGGCAACGCAGTCAACGAACCGGCACCACGCTCATCGCTCAGCTTCGCAGCGCGCTCAAGCAAACGGCTGTGTAGATAGAACACGTCACCTGGGTAGGCCTCGCGACCTGGTGGACGACGCAACAACAACGCGATCTGGCGATATGCCTCGGCTTGCTTCGACAAGTCGTCATAAACAACCAGCGCATGCTCACCGTTTTCCATCCACTGCTGACCCATCGCGCAACCCGCGTATGGTGCCAAATATTTGAACGGCGCTGGGTTTGAAGCAGGTGCAGCAACAACAACTGTGTATTCAAGTGCACCATACTGACGCAAAACTTCAACGGTTTGGGCAATCGTCGAACCTTTTTGTCCGATCGCAACATAAATGCACTTCACGCCCAAACCTCGTTGGTTCAGAATCGTGTCGATTGCAACTGTCGTTTTACCGGTCTTGCGGTCACCAATGATCAGTTCGCGTTGACCACGACCAATTGGTGTCATCGCATCAATCGCTTTGATACCAGTTTGCAGTGGCTCATGCACCGGCTTTCGACCCATGATGCCTGGCGCTTGCACTTCAACTCGACGCAGCGTCGCACCAACAATGTCGCCCTTGCCGTCAATCGGCTGGCCAAGTGCGTTAACAACTCGTCCCAACATGGCATCGCCAACTGGCACCGACAAAATTCGACCTGTTGCTTTCACGGTTTGATTTTCTTCAATCGCCTCGGCATCACCAAGCACAACAACACCGATCGAATCTTCATCAAGGTTCAAAGCCAAACCGACTGTGCCGTCTTCAAATTCAAGCAACTCGTTAACTGCGCAATCTGGCAAACCACTAACGCGCGCAATGCCGTCGCCAACTTCAGTTACGCGACCAACCGTACGTGCTTCAACCGACGGCTTGTAGCCATCGAGACCTTTTGTAATTGCCGCCGCGATATCGCTCGCAGAGAGTGTGAGATCAGCCATGTTGTGTATGTCCTTTCAGAACTATTTCAGATTCGGGTCTTAATTTGTTCAAGTCGAGTGCGCACAGTGTCGTCAATCACTTCATCGCCGACAGTTGCAACCAATCCACCAAGCACTGACGGATCAACTACGACTTTGAGATTTAGTTTGCGGCCAGTTGATTTGCTCAGCGCCTCTGCCAAACGTTTTGTCTGATCGCCAGACAATGCAACTGCGCTTCGAACCTCTGCGACTTCGCGCTGTTGTTCGCTTGATGCGCGCTGAACGAGACGATCGACGATCGCCGGCAGGTCTCGCCCACGACCAGAACCAACAATCAGCGAAACAAGTTGCACGCTCGTGTTGCTGGCTTTACCACCCAACAACTGCTCGACAACTTGCTGACGACGTTCAGCCGGAATCGTTGCATCGGTCAAGATGCCGCGCAACTGCTCGCTTGACTCAACTGCTCGCGCCATGCGAAACAACTCGTCTTCAACAACCGACAAATTGCCCTCGGCTTGAGCAACCTCAAACAATGCTCGGCTATACGCCTCGACGCGTGCGTCACTCATTTTGCTGCTCCTACGCTCTTAATAAAACTTTCGATCAGTTCTTGTTGCGCACGCTCATTGAGACTTGCGGCAACTGCTGCTGATGTCGCAGCACTCGACAAACGAGCAATCTCGCCACGAAGCTCTTCGCCACTTCGGCCACGCGCAGCAGCCAAGTCGGCTGCAGCCTTTGCCTCAAGTTCGGCAACCTCTTTGACCAATCGAGCACGACCTTCAGCCAAAATCGCAGTCGCTTGCGCGTCGGCCTCTGCCAAAATCTTGCGTCGCTCAGCCTCAATGTCGCCAAGCGCTTGTCGAATACCAGCAGCATCTGTCTCAGATTTACTCCGAGCAGCCGCTGCAGCATCAAGTTCTTTTTGAATTCGTGCAGTGCGAGCCGACATCGATTTAACAGCCATTGGCCAACCGAACTTATAGAGCCCGAAGAAAATAATCGTCGAAGCAATGCCACCATAAATAATTTCTGCAGTCTCCGGAAATAGCCAGTGATGAGTCTGGCTCGGATCTTCAACCGCAAACAATGCTGTCACTATTAAATTCACGAACGAGTTCCTTCCATCGCTTGCTGTACCGAACGTGTCACAACTGCATTGTCGGGAGACACCCCAACTGCAATTTGTGTCGCACGAGTCGTTACAGCAGTTACTGCAGAAACAATCTGACTTTGTGCAGCCGCTCGAGCAGCTGCAACTTGCGACTCAGCCTCGGCACGACGAGAGGCGATCTGCGCGTTGATCTGCGCAACTTTCTCTGCTCGCTCTTTGTCGAGAGTTTGCCGTGCAACA
>Ga0214917_10003621_pt1 | contig 17719 bp, 23 predicted proteins | sample LL_1208_BB_MetaG_FD_177983 | JGI IMG/M metagenome (GOLD analysis project Ga0214917, IMG submission 177983) | Freshwater microbial communities from Lake Lanier, Atlanta, Georgia, United States - LL_1208_BB | ecosystem: Environmental > Aquatic > Freshwater > Lake | place: USA: Georgia | collected... | reverse complement strand
TGGAAGTCGGACGACCCCAACCGCCCGCAGTCCAGCCAGCCGGCTTCCTTGAGCGCGTGCAGCAGCGCCGCCTGCGGCACCTTCACGCCCGCCGGAACCTTGCTGTCGGCAACCAAGAAGTCGCACAACTTGTGGAACGGCCCGCCGATGACGCCCAGCGCAAACGGCCCGACGCGCAGGCGCATCATGTCAACCAGGTAGCTCTCGGCTACACTCATGCCCTGCTCGACCATGTTCAGCTTCCACTCGGTCACCGGTGGCGCAGCAGCAGCGCCAAACGCCGACACATCGCGCAAGTGCAGCCAAGCTGCGATCTTCTCATAGCCGCCGGCCTTGTACCAATCCCACAGCGCGTCGGCCTCTGGCTTGGTCATCCGCGGTGCGCGTGACCACACGCAGAACCAGCGGCGATCCTGCGTCGGCAGCGTGATCGGCAGCGGGTCGTTCGTGAACGCCACCACCTGAACCCGGTTCAGCATCTCGTAGGGGTGCAGGCCCTTGCGGTTGATGACCAGCGTCTCCGGTGGTGCGGCGATGATCGGCTTGAGCTTGTTGGCCAGCGCCCGGCGCTCCTTCGCCTCCGGTTCGCGCAGTTCGTTCAGGATCAGGACTTCAGCCTCCAGGTTGTACCCCCACTGGCTGTTGATCTCGCCCGTCTCAATGATCGACCGGTTGTGCTGGTGCTTGCCGCCGATGGCCCACAGGAACGGCGCCCACATCGTGTCCTTGCCGCTGCCTTCGTCGCCGCCGTGCAGCACGGCGTGGTTGATCTTGATGTTCGGATTCTGAACTTTATAGGCCATTACGTTCAGAATATGATCAAGCTCGGACGGCTCCTCAATCAGACTGCGGCAATGATCCAGCCACGGCGTGATCTGTGCGTCACTGACTGACAGCGTGGCGCTCATGTCGGGGCGGGCGTTGACCCAGCGGTTGCCGTAGACCATCCCGTCACGCGCCACCAACACGTCCTCGCCCGCAGCGTAGGTGATGCCGGTCAGCGCCTTGGCGCCAAACTCCTGCCGGCGTTCGTCGTAGTAGACCGACGCAGCCACTTGCCGCTTGCTGTTGTGGATCGACCGGCAATCGACGTGGCGGAACAGCGCGTTGAACACGTTACGCGGCACTTCCTGGCGCGTCACCATGTCGAAGTAGCTGTCGTCGGACTGCACGTAGGCGAAGCGGTCGAACCACTCGGTCTTGGTCAGCCGCCCGGCTTCCTTGCGCTCGACTTCCCTGACGGTGATCGCGGCTTGATCTGGGAATGCCTCGGTCGGTGAGATTTTCTCAGCCATCAGCCGCATCCGTTCGGCGATCAGTTCGTCCCGCAGCCCCGGCGTCACGGTCGGCCCGCCATTCTCCGACACCCACTGCAAGAACGTCGTGCTGGTCAGGTGCTGGCAGTGGCCATGATAGCAGCAGTAGGAGCGATCCAGCGGCTTGTAGCGGCCCTCGATGCTGCCGTCTGTATGTTCGGCATGGTTCGGGCAGACGACGCCGCACCAGCCCTCGTTGTTGACCCGCGACAGCACCATGCTGTTGTCCGACAGCCACGCCAGCACGTTGTCTTGGCCGGTGTCGCGGATCTTGATGCTCTTGATCTCGGCGGTGTCCGATTCGGGCGGCACAACGCCCAGCGCCTGACACACGTCGTCCAGCGTGTACTCGCGGTCAGGGTGGAACTCGACCAGCCGCGCTTCGAAGTTGCCCCTGCCCCGCTTCAGGTTGACGCTGCCGGGGATGCGGCAGTTGCGGACGGCGTTGGTTGCGCCTGGGTCAGTGTAACCTGCGTCCGCGATGGCGGTGATGGCCGCGGTGAAGTCCGCCTTGGACGGCTGCTCGTTGAAGGCGTAGCCCCACTGGAACGATCCTTCGGACGTTTCCATGATCCACGTCGGGGCCAGCGGCGGCGTCTTGGACTTGGTGCCGATGTCGTCCAGCATCATGAACAGGACATACTCGACGTTCTCGGACTTGGCCGATGGCTTGCCGTCCACGAAGCGGTCAACGATGAACGCCCCTGTGTTGACGTACCATGCGTCGCCCGGCTTGATGTTGGCCTTGGCCGGCAGGAACGACGGGAAGGTTGCCTTCGGCACCCCATCGCCGTGGTAGATCATCTCGCCGTTCACCAGCGTCGGCTTCTGCTTCAGCAGCAGCGCCGTCTCGCCCGTCTCAAACGCCAGCTTGCTGACGTATTCGATAAATTTGATGCGATCCTCACTCATCGCTCATCCTTTCCCATATCGTTGCATGATAGCCACTTCCGCGTTCAGCGGCAGGCCGGCGGCCCAGAGCGGCGGTGTACATATGATCTTGACCAGCGCGGCAGCGGCGTCCTCGGCGGTGCTGGCGTCTGTCTCCAGCACGATTTCGTCGTGGACGTGCAGCACTACGTCAAACCCTTCTTCCTCCAACCGCCGCAGCGCGTGCCGCAGCAGATCGTTGGCGATGGCCTGTGTGATGTTCTCGCAGGCCAGACCGCGCCACAGGCGGGCGCGGGGCCATTCCTTTGCGTCGGCGGCGGGCTTCCACGCCGCTTTGGCGTAGGTGATATTGCCTTCCTCATCAAAGCGGGCGAACGGGTAGCATAGCACACGGCCTGACGGCAGGGCATACCAAAGATGCTGCTTGTCGAACATATACGTCACGCGCCCGGCGCTGATCTCTTGACCTGGGTGACGCATGGCGCCGGTGTACGCCCGCTCCAGCCCCGTCCAGTAATTGACCGACCACGGGTTCGCCCGTCGCCAGCCGTCCACCATCTTGCGGCTGTCGCTCTCGGTCAGGATGACGTTGTAGATGCGGCCCATGCTGGCGAAGGCACCCACGCCGCCGGCGAAGCCGCAGGCCAATTCCTGCACCTTGCCGATCTGGCGCTGGTCCTTGTCCACATCCTCATAGCGGACGTGGAAGGTCGCCGCGGCGTTGTGCTTGTACACGTCCTCGCCGCGCGCGAAGATGCCCAGCTTCTCTGCGCCGCTGTTGGTGTTCGACGCCCAGGGCGTCACCCGCGCCTCAATGGCGGCCCAATCGGCCACCACCAGCCGCTTGCCTTCAGAGGCCATCAGCGCCGGGCGCAGCATCCCCTTCAGCACGTCCGTGATCCGGCGCCCGAACTGCGGCACGATCTTGTGACCGCGCACCATTGCTTGCCGTGTTAGTGCAGGGTCGTCGGCGCATCGTCGTGGGAAATTATGAACTTGAAGTCCAAATGATGAAGCGCGGCCTGTAGCACTACCTCCAGCGAATACGAACGCTCCTCTAACTCGTTGATCCTCATCGTCTGAGAGCGCAGCCGCGCGCGCAAACTTTGCAACTGACGATGCCCAGATGTCATCCGCGCATTGGATAACTTCAGCGACGATGGCCGGTACTTCATCGGGGTTTTCCTCTGCCAGAGCCAACAGATTGAAGCGGACGTTCTTGTCAATTGATAGCTTGGGTTCGCCATCCTTGTAAACCGTCGCCAGTTTTAGCGCCTGCGGCCCGACGCGATCCAGCACCCACGCCCGCATCTTGGGGCTGCGGACGGACGTAATCTCGCCACCGGTGGCCTCCTCGACCGTCTGCTGAATGTCGGTGGTCTCGGCGTCGGAATACTGCACGGCGGCCAGCGCCAGCGGGCGATCCAGCAGCACGCCGCGGTCGTTGATCCGCTCGTTGACGTGGTAGTCGCGCAACTCATCAGCGGACAGTTCACGCTGCGCCTGGGCGATAGCCCGCATCGCGCGCACGTCCTGTTCGCAGTAGGCAACCATCTCGGCCATCAAGCCGGGGTCGTCGCGGAAGGTGCCGTCCACCTGCGGAATTGACAGCAGCCTGATCAGTTGCGCGCCGCGGTGATCTTTTTTCATGCTGGCGCCGGCGAACCGGCCCACGTCCTCCAGGCTGCCCGGCGCGCAGTTGGCGCGGGCTTGGGCGGCGGTGCAGTAGAACTGTTCCAGCGCGTAGTCGATCTGTAGAACGTACCAGAACACCAGACGCTCGAACGCGGCGTTATGCGCCCTGATCTGGCCGGTGTGGTGGCGCACGTCAGCCGGGAACGGCTGGTCAGGCGTCCACGTCCGCACGTCGTCATCGTCGAAGGCGTAGGACATGCACAGCACGTCGGTGCTAGCGTCCTGCGCGTAGTTGTAGACGCCCTTGGCCGGCAGGTCACAGCGGCTCCGCGTCTCGAAATCGAGCCATAGAATGCTCATGGATGCCTCACTTCATCCACTACTAGCCGGGACGGCCCAACCCGTCCCGGCGTTCGCTGCCCAGTTTACGAACGGCGCCGGCGGCGCGGTGCGTCTTCAGCCGGGGCTTCTGCAACCTCGGCGTCTTCCTCCGCCGGGGCTGCGTCCATGCTAACCCACTTCACGATGTCAAAGACGGGCGTGTAGATGCGGCCATACTTTTTATGTTGATAGTGTTCCTTCTTCAGAAGCACCACAGGCACGGGCTTGGCCTGATCCTTGTCCACCTGTTCAGCGATGGCCACGGCCAGTGCCTGCACGGCGCGCTTGCCGCCGACGCTGGTCGCGCTGTAGCGCACTTGCAGACCTTCATCCTCACCGTTCATGCAGGCCAGCGTCATACCGATCTGCATTTCCCAGCCCTTGTCAGATGCAGGCGGCGCGGGGTCAAGTTCCGGCAGCGGTTCAGACACGCTGACCATCTTCTCGGCCAGCACATCGCCATCGCCCCAGGCGATATAACCGTGGACGAACGAGAACGGATTGACGGCCCATAGGCTGTCATCCTCGACCTCGGTCTGATCGGCACCGAACACCCAGTGACCGGTCTTGTCCATCTTGAGGATGGCCATACCGCCAGCACCGCCCGACGATTCGATAGAGCGCAGCGCGGCTGAAAGCGACTGCACAGACGGCAAACCAGCGCCGCCAAACTTGGAGATTTCATTCGACATGATTGTGTTCCTTACTGGATTTTGGCCATCGCCTTCTTGAGCGTGTGGCCGATTTGCAACACCGCAGGCCGGGGGTCATTCCCCGGTGCTAACGTGTTACCACTGGAGACGGCGACCACCAGGTCAGCCGGCAATTCGATTTTCAACTTCTTCAGCGCCTTGTCGGCCACCGCTGGCGTGATCGCCTTCGGTTCGGCCCAGGCTTCCACGCCTGCGCTCGACAGGAACGCCACGGCCTTGTCTTCGTCGGCCCACTGGCGGGTTGCCCGCTTCGGCACCAACTTCCAGTCGCCCACCGGCTTGCCTTCGGTCAGCATCTGCAAGGCCAGCGCCTGCAAGCCAGAGATGAAGTCCTCCACCAGCGGCACCTGATCCAGATAGTGCGCGATCTGATCCACCGGCAGCGCGTCCAGCTTGGTCGCCAGCAGGCGATCCACAGCGCCGGTCATCACCGGACAAACAGGCTTGGCAGCGCACCACTTGCAGTGGTCGCCGGCCTTCAGCGGCGCGTCGGGCTTCAACGCCCGCGTCACAGCCGCCTTCAGGTCAGCCTCGAACGCCTTGATGCGTTCGACCGTGGTCACCCACCGCTTGACGCTGGGCGGCTGCACGATGATCAGTTCGATTTCCTCCACGCCCTCGAACACCCACTTCGTGGCGTCCGTCCGCATGGCGGCGGCGGCGTAGAACATCAGTTGGGCGTTTTCTTCTGCCGCCACAGGGATGCCGTCACCGAATTTCCAATCCAGCACAACAGCGCGCCAACCAATGCGGCCCAGAAAATCAGTACTACCAAAAACGTCAGGCAGATAATCGCCAAACCCCACCCGGCTTTCGACAGCATATTCCATCCTCCCTTCGGGGTCGATCTCATCCAGCGCGGCCAGCGCCGGGCGCAATTTGCGCTCGATCAGGTCTTCATCCAGCGTAATGCCCTCATGGGTGCGCCCCAGATAAAACTCTGGCGGCTTGTTCTTGTCCAGCACGTCCGCGATGGTGTCGTGCAGCAGCGTCCCTTCGTTGGCGTAGCTGCTGCTTGGGCTGGGTGGCATCTTATCCACCAGCGCCACGCTGCCTGGGCAGGCGATGACGCGCTGGGCGGTCGATCCGCCGACGATCCTACTGTGTTGCATCGTTCACTGTCCTTTGTTTGGGTGGGTGTTATGGCACGTCAAACTTTGTGCTGCAACTATACCGGCTCTTTTCTACTCCCCGATGTAATCCAGCAGCCGCTTCACGGCCTCGATGTCTGCCGCGTAGGTCTCCGCATCGTCCGGGTGGACGTAACTGTAAGAGGAAATCAGTTCCAAAATAGATAGTGTCTCCTTGAGCCACGCGCGGGCGATGCCGTCCAGTGTCTCTTCTCCAATTTCAATCATCATCGGTCGTCTCCTTGTGTGCGCCGGCTGGGCGCTGCGCTGGAACTACTCATATGTCGGTGCCATCAGGTTGGCGTTTGTCCGTTCACGGGCGTTAGCGCGGCCTTGTTCATAGACAGGGCGGCGATGCTTACGCAATGCATCCGTGAACCGGTACACGCTCCCCCAGCCGTAATCATGGGCCAATTCGGTTAGCGTCCTATTACCTATATCACGGTCAGCGGCTGGCAGGGTGGGCGCGGTGCCTGGCGGCCTCGGCGGATGGTTCGTGCGCCCCTTGGGCGCCTCCTCCTTGGCCATGCGCGCCTCTACAGACGCGACTTGCGACAGATGCGCCCGGATCCGTTCGTTCGCGTATATGCGCTCCCGGCGCCCGTCTGGATATAACCACCAGAACACGCGATTGGCGATAATTGCCCGGCGCGTCATGCCAGCAGCCCCTGCGCGGCGCACGTCTGGCGTAGGTGGTGCGGGGCATAACCCCAGCGCCGTGTAGCGTCCCCATATTCACGGCACAGGGCCTCAATGCGCGCGTCTAGGTCGCGGGTGGCGCTGTGCAGCCGGTCATGCTCTGCAAGCGCCGTAGCGGCGTCCTGCAAGATATCGCGCTCCTGGCGCGGTGATGTGCTGTTCATTGTTTATCATCCTCTATCAGTAGGGCCAGCGCCAACAGCGCCAGCGCGATTACAAGGCCGGCCATGCTAAATGTCATCATCAGCGTCAACGGCGCGCATGGCGTCATACTGGCGCCAGCACTTGGCAATGTCGGCTTGCGCCTCGGTTAGCCGTTCGGCCAGCACAAGGGCCAATTCGCTGTCATGTTTGGCTGCATCTAGCAATGCCAGCGTGGGCAGGGTGCGGAAATAGTTACGGTCGTTCAGTTTCATGGCTCAAGCCTTTCCTGTGTGTTGCTCGATCAAGTCTGCAATGCGCCCATAGCTCTCGGCTAGTTGCAGTTTGCGCCGCTCATCGCTGGCGGTGTCGCACCATTGCGCCTCGCTGTAATAAGCGGCTTCCGTTTCACGGTAGATGCGCGCGGCGTTGGCAGGGCCGTGGGCGGCTATCGCGTCCGCGGCTATTTGTTGCGCTGTCATGCCAAAGCCTCCCGATAATCCTCTATCATGTGCCGCGCAATTTCGTGCCAGTTCACATCTGATAGGAACGCCAGCGCATAACCCAACGCCAAGCCGGAACCCTGTTCATGGATGTATTCGTGCGCCAAATCGCGTAAATCATTGGCCACATCATGCAAGTCGCTGTCGGCGTCTATGCTATCAAGTGGTTGGCCGTCGAACATCTCAAGGTTGACGCGCCATGTGGCATAGTTCGTCCAACCGTTATATTCCGTGGTCATCGTATCGTTTCCTTTCTCTGTAGGGCCAGGACGGCGCTATGGCCGTCCTGGCGCGTTGTTAGGCGGTGACGGTGGCCCATTGGGCGGCGTCATCATGATAGGCGCCCCTGATGGGCATCAGGACGGCATACGCATCATCAACGCCGGGAAAGGTGACGCCAGCGGCGCTTTCGCCATTGTGGTGGATGTGCGCCGTCAAGTCGGTGCCGCTCGAATAGCCGCGCTTAGGTTTGCCTTGCAGCAACAAGCCGATCTTGCCCATATCGGCGACATAGGCCGGATTGAATTGCGCCACAGTGCCGGTAATTTCGGACGGCACAACACGGCGCCAATCGGGAAATGTGCCGTCAATGGGCTTGCAGGCAATGTCACCCACGCGATCGGGCGCGATCGTGATGCTGGCCAGTTTGTGGCCGGCCAGCGCGCGCTTGAGCACATCGCGGCAGATGATCCACCCGGCAAATGATCCTGGCGCGGGATTATGCTCGCTAGCGGCCAAATTGATGGTGCCAACAAACATACGGTGGCCGTCCGTTGATATTAGTTTGCCAGCCGAATCCACAAACACGCCGTTCAGATAATAGCGGGCTTCCTCCGTTGACGCGCACAAGAGCGCGGCGCGCAACATATCGGCATTTACGGTGATGGTGGTTGTCATAGTATCGTTTCCTTTCGTTTAGTGGCTTGTCATCATCAGACTGTCGGGAGCCGCCCGGCAGTGACGCGCACAGAGTGCGCGTTTCGACGTTTAATAACGGACGCCAGGACATTCGGGCATATCAGCAACGATTGCCGCCAGAGGCTCCCAAGTAAGGCCTTCGCGCCATGAAACGCCATATGTGCCGTATTCGGACGTGGCAGATGTGCAATGTCCCCAACCGTTGAGTGTCGTCACATCCCAAACGCTTTGCAAACGGTCGCGCAAAACGTCGGGAGCGTCGGCGATACGTTCGGCCAAACGCGCCAGGGCTTGCGTAGGCGTTTCGCCGGTAACGTAAACCGGGCGATACTTGCCAAGGAAGTAGGCGGAAGCGGTATATGTGCTCATGGTATCGTTTCCCTTCGTTTAGATGATTGCGAAAATGGCAAGGCAGGCAAAAAGCGCCAGCATGGCGATTGCGTCTTTCATGGCTTAGGCTCCCACGTTTGCGTTTGATGCGCGAATCATGGCAAGGAGGCCGCGATACGTGTCGGCATAAACCGAGCCGGTGTCCTTGCTTGTGGGCCATGCGCGCCACATGCCGGTAACGGCATTGCGTGACACTACGTGGCCGGCGATTACTTTGCTCATTTGCGTATTCCCTTCGTTTCGTTGTTGATGTCCTCTCTTAGCATCGCGCGCATGGCCTGCAACACATTTGTTTGCATTCTTACGAATTTGTAATGTTAGCCTGGCTTTGGCTGTTTAGGCTATGCATTGTCATGGGAGCCTGGCAAATCGCCTAAGATTTGGGGGTGAATGCGCGCGCGATATCAAGGGGATATGTGACTTCTAGGCTATTTAGGTAGTGTTTTATAGTTTCCTGATAATTAAATATAGGTGTATTATATAGCTAATACGCTGTAACGCTGGCGCGTGACGGCTGCGCTGACAGCCCGCCGTTCTGGGGTGAACTGGAATTGCCATGACAATTTGACAATCCGCCTAACCGTTCCCTGCTTGTTCCGCTTTTCCGCCTCGATTGTCACATTGTCACGCTATCACGTCCGTGATGTGCCAACCAAAACGCAAAACCTAAAACGCCCATGCCAAAATGTGACTGCGCAAGCTAGCGCGCCTGGCAATTGGATTGTCGGCGCCCAAATCGCCCAACCGGGCAAATGGCCGCGCGCTTGCGCGTGCGCGCTTGCCTGTGCGCGTCTGCCCGCGCGTGCACCCCCGCCCCCAGGGGCCGGCGCGCGGGTGACTGTCACGGGCACCTCCCGTGAACAAAATTATTTTTTGATTTTTGTTGCCGGCCCCCACCCACTGTGGTATCCGTCAAACATGAAACTTCTCTCGCAAACCGAACTTAAAAAAATATTTTTTATTGATCCTGAAACCGGTGAGTGCCGCCGGCGCGATGGGCGCCCTACCGGCAGTCTATCGCAAAAAGGATATTTACGGACAAACGTGCGCGGGCGTGAGTACCGCGTACACAGGTTGGTGTGGTTATGGGTTCACGGAACGCACCCGCCAGAAGGCATGACCATAGATCATATAAACGGCGACAAAACAGACAACCGCATAAGCAACCTGCGTCTAGCTACCATATGCCAGAACATTGACTACGCGACCCGCAACCGCGACACACGCAACATTTGGCAAGACGCTGAAGGCTTTCGGGTAGAGATGGTAGTCTATGGTGTGCGCTATCGCCGGCGGGCATCTACGTTTGAAAAAGCGTTGGACATCCGCAAAGAGATGTACGCGCAGTTTCCCGCGCTAGCGTTACGTTGAATATGGCAACACAGTTTATCGCAGCCTTGCCCGCGCACCCCGCGTCATCTATTATGGCACCATGACCTTCTATTCCCTGCCGTTTGCACCCGAACGCCCAGAAGCCACCGAGGCGCGTCTGGAAGCGATTTACGAAGCCGCGCGCTATGGCCTGAAAGGCGACAGTCTGGCGTTGGCCGCTGGCCTTACCCCCGCGCAGTTCCGGCGCTTGGCTGAGTTTGACGCGCTGGTCGAGATCGCCGAGATGAAGGGCCGCGCTGACGGCGAACTGTCCGCCGCCAAGACGATGTACAACGCCGCGGCGTCAGGCGACGCTAGGGCGGCGTTGGACATTCTCAAGCACAACCACGGCTGGGTGGCCAAGCAGCAGATTGACGTGAACATCGACCAGCAGATCAGCATCACCGCGGCGCTGGAAAAGGCGCAGAGCCGCGTCATAGAGGGGCTGTACACCGTACTGCCCCGCATAGAGGACAACAGCAGTGCAGCAGCCAATCTACTCAGCGCAGGACGAGATGGCTCTGATGAGCCGGCTGTGGTCGCCGAGTATCAAGGATGACCCGCTGGCGTTCGTGCTGCTGACCTATCCGTGGGGTGAGCCGGGCACGCCGCTGGAAAACTTCCAAGGCCCGCGCAAATGGCAGCGCGCGGTGCTGGCCGACATCCGCGACCACATCAAAGATAACGGCGGCAAGGTGGACTACGACACCTTCCGCAAGGCCGTGGCGTCAGGCCGCGGTATCGGCAAGTCGGCGCTGGTCAGTTGGCTGGTGCATTGGATGCTGTCCACGCGCATCGGCTCGACGACCATCGTGTCGGCCAACTCGGAAGCGCAGCTACGGTCGGTGACCTGGGCCGAGATCACCAAGTGGCTGGCGATGGCCATGAACAGCCACTGGTTTGAGATTGCCGCCACACGCATCATGCCGGCCAAGTGGATCACGGAACTGGTCGAGCGTGACCTGAAGAAAGGCACGCGCTACTGGACCGTCGAGGGTCGGCTGTGGTCGGAGGAGAACCCGGACGCCTACGCCGGGGTTCACAACTGGGATGGCGTGATGCTGATCTTCGACGAGGCCAGCGGTATCCCCGACAGCATCTGGTCAGTCAGCGACGGCTTCTTCACGGAGAACACACCGCACCGCTTTCACGTCGCGTTCTCCAACCCGCGGCGCAACACCGGCTACTTCTACGAGACGTTTAACAGCAAGCGGGCGTTCTGGCGCACGCGCAACATCGACGCGCGCGAGGTCGAGGGAACCGACAAGAACCTGTACCAGCGCATCATCGACGAGTACGGCCCGGACAGCTACCAGGCCAACGTGGAAGTCTACGGTCAGTTTCCATCGGAAGGCGACGACCAGTTCATTCCGGTCAATCTGGTAGACGACGCCATGAAGCGGCCCAAGCACAAGGACGAGACGGCGCCGATCACTATCGGCGTTGACCCAGCACGGTTCGGATCGGACGCCACTGTCATCGCGGTGCGGCAGGGACGCGACATAGTCGCCATCAAGCGGCTGCGCGGCGCTGACACGATGGAAGTGGTTGGCCACGTCATCGAGGCCATCGAGGAGTATAAGCCGGCGCTGACCGTGATCGACGAGGGCGGCCTGGGTGCAGGCGTCGTGGATCGGCTGAAGGAGCAACGGTACAAGGTGCGCGGCGTCAACTTCGGCAACAAGGCGCAGAAGCAGCTTATGTACGGCAACAAGCGGGCTGAGATGTGGGGTGCCATGCGCGAGTGGCTCAAGACCGCCAGCGTGCCAAACGACCGCTTCTTGAAGTCTGACCTGATCGGGCCAAAGACGAAGCCGGACAGCAAGGGGACGCTGTTCCTTGAATCAAAGAAGGACATGAAGGCCCGCGGGCTGGCGTCACCTGACGCTGCCGACGCCATCGCGGTGACGTTCGCGTTCCCAGTGGCGCACAGAGAAGGGCGCGTTGACAAGAAACGCAGCGGGGGATATTCTCCCGGCGGAGTTGCCAATTCTTGGATGGGCAGTTAACGCAATGGCCGACAGGAAAAAGTCTGTTTCGCTGGCCGTGGGTCGTGGGGAAAAACTGCCCGCGTCCAAGGGTGCGGGACTGACGGCCAAGGGCCGCGAGAAGTACAACCGCGAGACCGGGTCGAACCTGAAGCCGCCGGCGCCCAACCCCAAGACCAAGGCGGATGCAGGGCGTAAGGCCAGTTTTTGTGCGCGTATGGGTGCGGTAGCAGCTAAGGCTAAGGATGGCGAACGCGCCAAAGCCAGCCTCAAACGGTGGAAATGCTCATGAAGAAGCCAGGTCTGTATGCGAACATCAACGCCAAGAAGGAGCGGATTGCCGCTGGTTCTGGTGAAAAAATGCGTAAAGCGGGCGACAAGGGGGCCCCAACAGCCAAAGACTTCAAAAATAGCGCCAAAACAGCAAAAAAGGGCAAATAATGCGCCGCATGACCCCCATGAAGACGCCGATGGGCCTGAAAATGCCCAAACCGAAGGCCGAAATGGACGCGATTCCGTTGGCGCGTAAGCCCATGCCGGGCGGCAAGGACATCATCAGCATCACCACGCGGATGCGTGAGACGCCCATGAAGAAGGGCAAATAAGATGCCTTTGGTCAAATCCACCGGCAAAGAGGCGTTCCGCAAGAACATCAAGGCGGAAGTGAAGGCTGGTAAGCCGGTCAAACAGGCTGTAGCTATCGCCTACAGCGTCAAGCGCGAAGCGGCCAAAAAGGGTAAGAAGTAAGCATATGGCCGACCCCACAGGCATGGCAGCGGCGGGTAAAGTCGCCAACGTGGGGTCAAACCCGGACAAGGTGCCTGCGCGCGACGAAGACAAGATGGCAACCATGCGCCACCGCCTGAAGATGGCGCAGTCGGCGTACTCGGACAGCCGTGAGGACGAACTGGACGATCTGCGGTTCATGGCCGGCAGCCCGGACAACCAGTGGCAGTGGCCCGCCGACGTGCTGGCCACCCGGGGCAGCGTGCAGGGCCAGACGATCAACGCCCGTCCGTGCCTGACCATCAACAAGTTGCCGCAGCACGTCCGTCAGGTGACCAACGAGCAGCGCCAGAACCGGCCCAGCGGCAAGGTTATCCCCGCGGACGACAACGCCGACGTACAGGTCGCTGAGATTTTCAACGGCGTGGTTCGGCACATTGAATATATGTCCGACGCCGACGTGGCCTACGACACCGCCTGCGACAACCAGGTGACCTACGGCGAGGGCTACATCCGCCTGCTGACGGAATACTGCAACGACGAGACGTTCGATCAGGACATCCGCATTGGGCGCGTCCGCAACTCGTTCAGCGTCTACATGGACCCGACGATCCAAGACCCGTGCGGCGCCGACGCTGAGTGGTGCTTCATCACCGAGGACATCCTCAAAGAAGAATACGAACGGGAGTTTCCGGACGCAACGCCGATCAGCACGCTGTACAGCCAGGGTGTGGGCGATCAGGGCCTTTCGGCGTGGCTTCAGGAAGACACGATCCGCATCGCGGAGTATTTCTACAACAAATACGAAAAAGCCACGCTGCACCTGTACCCAGACAACCAGACTGCCTACCGCGGCACGCCGCAGGACAAGCAGCTTATGGCTATGTTTGGCAAGCCAATCCGCAGCCGCGAAGTTGACCGCAAGAAGGTCATGTGGATGAAGACCAACGGCTACGACGTGCTGCAAGAGCGCGAGTGGGCCGGCAAGTGGATTCCGGTCGTGCGCGTCATCGGCAACGAGTGGGAAGTTGAAGGCCAGATGTACATCAGCGGCCTTGTGCGGAACGCCAAGGACGCCCAGCGGATGTACAACTACTGGACGAGCCAAGAAGCCGAGATGCTGGCGCTGGCGCCCAAGGCACCCTTCATTGGCTATGGCGGCCAGTTCGAAGGCTACGAGATGCAGTGGAAGACCGCCAATACGACCAATTGGCCGTATCTGGAGGTCAATCCCGACGTGACGGATGGAGCCGGGGCTGTCCTCCCCCTGCCCCAGCGCGCGCCTCCTCCGTTGCCCCAGACCGGCTTGATCCAAGCCAAGATGGGGGCTGCTGACGACATCAAGGGAACTACTGGCCAGTACGACGCCAGCCTTGGGATGCAGGGCAACGAACGCTCCGGTAAGGCCATCCTTGCCCGCGAAAAGCAGGGCGACGTTGGCACGTACCACTACGTTGATAACTTGGCCCGCGCGATCCGCCACATCACCCGGCAGATCGTGGATATGATCCCGAAGATTTACGACACGCAGCGCATCGCCCGCATTATCGGCGTTGACGGCGAAGTCAGCATGGTCAAGTTCAACCCGTCGCAGCCGGAACCGGTCAAGGAAATCCGTGACCAGATGGGCGCGCTGATCGAAAAGGTCTACAACCCCAGCATCGGCACCTACGACGTGATGGTTACGACCGGCCCAGGCTACATGACCAAGCGTCAGGAAGCCTTGGACGCCATGTCGATGATCCTCCAATCCAACCCGCAACTTTGGACTGTGGCCGGTGATCTGTTCATCAAGAACATGGATTGGCCGGGCGCGCAGGAGATGGCGGCGAGGTTCAAGAAGATTCTTGATCCGAAGGTTCTGGCGGAAGGCGATCAGTCGCCTGAGATGATGGCAGCCCAGCAGCAATTGGAGGCCATGACGCAAGAACTGAACCGCATGACGGACATCATCTCCAACGTGCAGGACAGCGTTGCCCAGCGCGAAGTGGACATCAAGGAATACAAGGCCCAGGTGGACGCCTACGACGCCGAGACGAAGCGGATCAGCGCCGTGCAGCAGAGCATGACGCCAGAGCAGATTCAGGACATTGTCATGGGTACAATCGCCGCGGCGCTGGATACCGGCGATCTTATCGGCGGGGCGCCGCAGATGCGCGAGATGCCAGACATGGAACAGCCAGAGATGCAGCCGGAAATGCCCGAGATGCAGCCTGAAATGCCGCCTGAAGGAATGATGGAATGAAGTGCGCGGACTTTGTAGGGATGCTGTTTCTGGCGCGGGATGTGACCCATTCCGCCCACCTGAACACGCGCAGCTATGCCAAGCACATCGCGCTGAACGAGTTCTACGACGGCATCATCGACCTGGCAGATAAGTTTGCCGAAGCCTACCAAGGCAAGTACGGCCTGATCGGGCCGATCTCGCTGATGTCGGCCAAAAAGACCAACAACGTGGTCGAGTTCCTCGAAGGCCAGCTAGAAGACCTTGAGCAAATGCGCTATAAGGTCGTTGATAAGGAGTGTACCCCGCTCCAGAACATTATCGACGAAATTTTCGGGCTGTATTACACCTCGTTGTATAAGCTCAAATTTCTGGCGTAAGGAACGACTATGGAACTGCTTCGCCCATTGAATGACGCCGGGTTTGCGACGCAAAGCGCGGCTTATACCGGCACCGCCGGGTCTGTGACCGGCTGGAACGCCGGCCCGCAGGGCGTGCTGGTGTGGTGTACAACTGACGCCTACGTCCTGGTTGGTGAAAGCGTGACGGCCACGTCCGCAGCCACACCGCTGCCTGCGTACACGCCCGTGCCGATCACCGTCCCGCAGGGAACTGGCGGTGTGTGGCGCGTCAGCGCGATCCAGATCAGCGCCGGCGGCACGATGTACGCAAAGCCGATTAACATTCAATGAGCTTTGGCATCCCCGTCCGTAACGGCCTTTCCATAGGGCTTTTGGCATCGACGTTTTTATCAACGTTCTTGCCATCTGGCAGACGGCTTGTGCCAAGTATGTCGCAAAACTTTTTGACCGACAACACCCTAGACCCGCGCATCACGTTCAGCCGCACAACCAATGCCACACTGGTTGATAGCACAGGGCTGGTGACCTACGCGCCGAACAATCTGCTGCTGCGCTCGGAGGAGTTTGACAACGCGGCTTGGACAAAGACAAACAGCACTATTACTGCAAACGCAACGACCGCACCTGACGGGACACTCACTGCCGACAAACACATCCCCAATAACGGGGCGACTATCGGTGTGGGGGCATCTGATACTCGGGTCTTCCAGAGCCCATCGGCAACTATTGGCGTAAACTATGTATATTCTATGTATGCCAAAGCGGGTGAATACGACGAAATCCAATTTGCCGCTATTGCCACGCCGACAGTAACCGCAAGGTTTTCACTGACTTTAGGTACGGTAATTTCTGGAGCTGGTGCAACTATTACCGCTATAGGAGATGGCTGGTATAGGTGCGCGCTTCCTGTAGTAGCCGGTGCTACTGCCGCGCTAGCGATAAGATGGTCTGCTTCTTCTAGCACTGTGTTGGTTGGCGATGGCACCTCTGGCATTTTCGTCTGGGGTTCGCAGTTCGAAGCCGTCACCTACCAGACGGTGCCTTCGACGTACAACCAGACGGTCGCATCGGCTTACTATGGCCCGCGCTTTGATTACGATCCCGTCACGCTTGCGCCGCTTGGCTTGCTGATTGAGGAGCAGCGAACAAACTTGATAATACGATCAGAAGAGTTTGACAACTCAACGTGGGCTAAAGATTTCATCACAGCAACAGCCAACGTTGCCACAGCACCTAACGGCACGACTACAGCAGATAAATCTACACCAACCGCTGGCGCACTTTTAACGACTATTGCACAAGGTACGACCCGAATAGGTGCAACTTATACAGCCGGGGCAACTTTAACATTCAGTGTTTTTGCAAAACAAGCAGAGTTTGACCGTATTCAGTTGTATTTTTCAGAAGGAACTGGAACAACTAACTATGCAAACGTTATATATTCACTAGCTGATGGTTCTGTTGTTACGGCTGCGGCTGTTGTGGGTACGTTTACAAGTCCATCTTCAACATCTACTTCTTTTGGTAATGGTTGGTATAGGTTTACTCTGACCTTTACCACTGGAAGCGGAGCATCAGGCCGAGCAAGAATCGCCGTTAGGGACTCAGGAACCACAACTGGAGACGGAACATCTGGCATCCTGCTTTGGGGCGCACAGGTCGAAGCCGGCGCGTTTGCCACCAGCTACATGTTGACTGTGGCTGCCACGTTCACACGCGATCCTGACAACGCGGTAATGACAGGTACAAACTTCTCAAGCTGGTATAACCAGAGCGAGGGAACAATGGTGGCGTTTTATGATACGACTACCGCCGTAGTCCCTACGCCACTGGGGGCATTTTCGGTGTCCGACACAACAGCAAGCGAACGTATGCAGATTAGGCGTAACTCCGCAAATACAAACGCAGCTACTATAGTAGTTGATGGCGGAACTTCGCAATACAATCAACAAGTTGTTGCTGCCTCTGGGCCTTATCGTGCTGCTTTGGCTTACGCAAACAGCGACTTTAGGGGGGTAAACAACGGAACTCTTGCTACCGCAGGCACTTCTGGAACGGTTCCCACCGTAACACAAGCAGAAATAGGGTTTGGGCAAAGTTTGACTTATCTCAACGGCCACCTTAGTTTCATCGCATATTACAACTCACGTCTTACCGACGCGCAGCTACAGGCACTCACGACCTGACGTTGCGCACAGACACTGTATAGAGTATATCACACAGTAACCGTACCGGCGAGGTTCACCGGGAACTCCATAGGGGTTATACATGGACGAGAATGTCCCAACTGAAGCGGATGCCTCCGCGCCGGAACTGGAAGCCACGGCAGCA
>Ga0214917_10003620_pt1 | contig 17722 bp, 18 predicted proteins | sample LL_1208_BB_MetaG_FD_177983 | JGI IMG/M metagenome (GOLD analysis project Ga0214917, IMG submission 177983) | Freshwater microbial communities from Lake Lanier, Atlanta, Georgia, United States - LL_1208_BB | ecosystem: Environmental > Aquatic > Freshwater > Lake | place: USA: Georgia | collected... | reverse complement strand
TGACACTACTGTTTGATTCTTTTCTATAAAATTCGAATACGATTCCGGAGGAGGGTTACTTAAAGGAAGTAACGATTGATTCGAAGTGACCACTGCATTTCCTAAATTCAGTAATTTATGCTTATTCAGGGTGAGAACTCCTAGCACAAATGCCAAGGACACTAGCAAAGAAGAGACCGGGTCCCAAAAAGAGAGTCCGAGAATGATTAATAAAATCACAAATCGAACCACGCTATAGTCCAAGGCGATCAAAAGATGATCCGATAAATTGGGGACAATGACTGCTACAAAAATAACGAGTACGATACGTACCGCCCAACCCACTATTCCGGAAGGACTGTGATAATCGGACATCATTTTCGTGATAGTAGGATGTAATTGATCAGTGAATGACATTTTATATCTAGAACGAAGAAAAAAAAAAATAAAAGAAAGATTATTCATTTTCGGATGTCGATAATAAAACATCATCAATTTGAATCAAACAATCAGCCAGATCATCTTTCTTCGAATGTTTTTGGAAAAACGAAAGCCACGATGACAGGACAGGATGTTGCTGTAAAAACAGGGTCACATATAAGATAGACAATTGTTTTTTTTCTTTGTACGTGAACCCCTTCTTCTTGTTGCAGATGTCTTGTAGTTTTTTACTTTTCTTATTGGCCGATACAAAACGAATGTCCACCGCCGATTCTTCAAGATTTTTGCATTTTTCTATCATGAAAAAAGAATACAGCATCATCTGCAACGATTTCATGGTCGGGTTTTTCATACATGGTTGATTTTCAATAATAATTAAATCAATCCCCCTGTATATAATATCATCAAATGTCTTCTGTAAAAAATAAAATAATTGATACGATAAAAATTCAATGTCCGTAGACAACACCTTTTTCACTTTCTTATCCACCCAATATTGTCGTAAACATTGTTGTAAAGTACTTTTACATTGAGTTTCTAAGGATGGAAACCGGTGATCAACCGACAAAAAAGTGATAATTTCCACAAGTTGAATTTTAGTGAATCGTTGCAAAGTAGAATACAAATACCCCTCATATAAATCAGGTCTATGCTGATGAATATGATTAGATGATAAGATATCCACCACTTCCCATTGTTCTATTTCATGAACTACCGTATCATAAACACAGTACGATAGATGATGTATCCCCATATCAAATGATAATATTTTCATCGTATTATTATATTATATATACTTATTCTTATCTTATTCGCTCTCACTCTCACTTTCGCTCTCCATCTTTTTAAAATTAAATACATTCTTACGGACCATAACGCTGCTATCTTCCTCATCTTCTTTATTCTCTTCTTGTGACAAGGATGGTCTAGAGGAATGTTTAGGAAGATATGTCGGGGACATATTCTTGTTTGGAATTGATTTTTTTACATGAGAATCCACCTCCTCCACTTCTTCTTCTTCTTCTTCTTCTTGTTCTTCGGAGAGAGATTTATCATCTTCTTGCGGTGAAACCACTTTCTTATCATGGACTTTCGCATGTTGAACCGATTTACCTTTTTCTCGATATTTATGAACGGAGATAGAAGAAAAAGGAGGATGGTGTTGTCGGGAAATCATATCCACGTCCTCCTCTTGTTCTTCCTCTGCAAGAGAATGTTCATCCTCTTCTTGAAAGGATGATCCGAGACGCAATTTAGCATGTTGAATGGATGTATCCTTTTCTTTATATTTATTATGGATAGAAGAAATGGAACGGGACATGTTGGACGATTTTTTAATGAGGTCTTTGTCTTCTTTTTTGTTGTTTTTGAGAGAATTCTTCCTTTTTTTAATAGAAATATCATGCTCGTCGTCGGAGGAATCACGATTCAACATAAAAGTCTCCTCTTCATCTTCGGAAAAAGAAGGAGAAGAAGAAGAAGAAGAAGGGGAAGGAGGCGATATTTTTCCTTTCTTGTCTTTTTTTTCAACATACAACGACGAAGGTTTAGAATACTTTATTTTTTTGTTCACGGAAAGGGTCTTCGCATTCTCTGATTCATGAGGCGTTATCGCCATATTTTCCTCCTCCGAATCTTGAATGGAGGTCAAATCATTATTATCCTCTGCTTTTCTTTTTTTCATAACTTGTATATCACGAGGAATCATTTTCTTTCTCTTCTCATCGGCGGATGGATCATCATTTGTGGTAGGATATTTTGGTTTTTTGATATCAAACCACGAATCGGGAATCTCGGATGCATCGACGGTTGTTTTATACTTGTAATCATGCGGATTGGTCATTTTTTTCTCGAATACAGGTTTCTTTTTTTGAGGTTGGGACATTTTCAAGAAGGCACGGATTCCAGCAATCTGATCGTTCGCATCACATCGTATTTCGACTTTTTCATATTTGTTCGATTGGGAGGGATTCGGATAGACTTGTTTAATGATGGGAAACGAACCTCTTACCGATCCAATATCAATCGTTATTTTGATATCGTCTGATAGGTGATGATAAATCTCTTTTATTTGTCGTTGTATGTCGTACATCATATGCACTAGTTGTTCGGCTTGATGTCCCGTAGCAGACATTGTTTTTCTAACCAGACAAACAACAATGTTCAGACAGTTCTCTTTTTTTTTCTCTCAATGGAATCTGTATCAAGCAACGAGAAGAAACCTTCTTTGACTACCATCGCGTTGGAAGAAAACGAAATTCCAGATTTTTATATCCCTGTTCATATGGACGGATGGGAAGAGAATCCCTCTTTCTATAACAATTCTATTTATGATTGGAAACTCTGCAATCGCGAAATCAAATATCTGATCGTATTTGCAAAATGCTCTCTGTACATTATCGAAAATCTAAAGAGGAAAAAACAATTATCTTGCCGATTCTCTTCCGCGTATATGGCTAAATCTTATTTTTATCTATACAACTCCTCCCTGGACCCTTTGTATTACAAAAATCTCAATTTTAAATGTATCGGAGATCGATTCGGCAAGTTTTTTTACGCAACATTTTTACATCGATATCATCCAATCACCTATATGAATAAAGTCTATGTTCTTCCCATGAATCATCGTTTTGAATATCAAGCCCATGTTCCCGACGCACATACATTCTGGAATACCTATCTATCATTTCTACGCCTCCGTTACGAGGAAAATATTCGCGGCGGATCCAATAAAATAGAAGATATATCTCGATTATTGATGGAAAATGATGTTGACGAGGAAGACAGGGACGGTAAAGAAGAAGGAAGCAGCACCGAGGATGCAATCGTAAGCGAGTTGGACTGAAAATCAAAGGGTTTTACAAGAGATGCGGTATTGATGGAGTTTTGTCGAAAACTAAAAATCGGTACATTCGTCATTGCCATTTTATATTTTTGAATCGGGGGGGTAGTAGTGGTCATCGTCCTTCTGGCGGGGCTTTTTGGAATAAAATATAACGTATCATAAATACCGTAGAGTTGATATCCAAAGAAGGATGGAAACGATGAAGTAGAATAGGGTACATTGGAAAATAAACGAATGGGCGACGCAACGGAGGAACTTTGTAAAAGAATTGATACATTTGGAGTTTGTGAAATCACCATAATTTGTAACAGAATGGTCACGAGAGCATTTCCATTGACATCTGATAAAGAAAGTAATTCGATTTGTAGGGTGGAACCATTTGCCGTAAGAGGCATGGTTGTATACTGAAAAGTCTGTTGTAAAGAGAAATTATAAAGAAACACAGGAAACGAAAGAGTTTGGGTGTAGGGAATCGTCGTATTTCTGTACAATACCGGTGTATTAAAAAACGCAATTCGTTCGGGACCAGGGGGTAAAAGAGGAAAATTTCCAAGTTGACGATGATAATTCACCATATTAGAATCGTTACTCGAAAAGAAAGGGGAAACGAACCCAGCCGATGCTGTATTGAATGCAGACTGGTTATTAAAATACTGCAAATCTCTCCAATTTACATAGAATGTATGTTGAAACCATAACACAGGGATCGAAGAAGAAGATCCCATTACGATACGATTCAAGGTAGATAAATTATACCACTGGTTCACCATCGAATATTTTTGGGGAGGAAGCGATGGAATCGTCGATGAAAACACAAAAGACATTTGGTTTTGATAAATCCGTAATTGAATATGACGCTGTACCACTTCTAGAATAAAATAGAAACATGTACCTAGTTGCAATTGAAAAGGGAAATTAGATCGAAAGGTGTCATATTGGACCGCACATGACGTTTTCGAAATAAAGAACATGATATCAATATCACCTTTTAACACATAATTAATACTTGAAAATTCAGACACCGCTAAAAATCCACCTATCAATGCCATTCCGTAGGCAATATCCAGATTCTCGCATTGTAATGGAGAGACTTCCGCAGAATATTGCCAGTTCAATAAAGGGAAAAAAGTAAATGGAGGAGGAGGGGAGACACGGCGGTCCACTGGAAGAGGAGAAATCCATTGAGTGGATAAGAAAGTAGAAGGAAGATTGCACAATAAAGTAGAGACCGAACGAGATAACGAAATATTCTGAACCAATTGATACTCTCCGCGATGATTCCGTATATAAATATACTTCATCTGAAAAGGAAACGGCAAATTTTGATGATCCAATGTATCAAAGGCAACAAACAGTTGGTGATAAGACAATGCAGTCAATGACAAGGATACATCAAATACAAATGTCGTTTGTACCCGTGATATGTTCATATCACAATACGTTTTCATAGTGTCCACGGATCCTTTGGAATCGGAAAGATAAAGACGAACGGCATAAGAAGTGATAGGGGATGATACCGTGGGAGGAATCACCACCGAAACACCAACCATAATATTTCGATTGGAGTTGATAGAGGCGATGGAGTTATCTATTGTACATTGGAGAAGAATATCACTATTATAGTTCACCATGGAAGAAGAAGGAATCATAGTAGGCCTCGATGGACTAAGAGTTAACGGAAACACGGACACGCATTGGTAGCATTCTTGTACAAGAGGGGATGAAGAAGACTCTGACCAAAACTGCTGTTTAGTAATATACACATTATTGAAAATAAACGTGGTATTTTGACTAGTATTCCATAAACGGACCGATACAATGGATCGAAATTCAATTCGAGTGGATACAAGGTAGGTAACAACTCGATTCGGAGAAGTCGTGGGGGAAACCCGGATCGAATTCCAATCACGCACAGAAGGATAGTATTGTATTTCATGTTCAGCATCCATATAACAGATCCGTACCGAAAATGAACTGTCTTCGACAACCGAAGAAAGAATAGAAAATTGAAGCGTGTAGACAAAAAACCCTCCTGTATAATTTCCCTCTTTGTTTAAAAATAAATCACTCAACGTTCGTTGTTCAATCGTATTAGGAGGTAAAACTTGTACTCGGTCTAACCAATACTCTTTTTCCCATAATCGAAATGGATCGCGATCGGCGACAGAGACAAAATCAGGATCCCATGTATAAAAAGGTTTCTCATTTTGAAAAGATTCAAAGGATTTTTTTGTCATGATGAAAAGACCACCGATTAAAAACAAAAGGACTATAGACCAGAGAATCCTTGACATATTTAAATTGTTTTTTTATATATAATCAATGAAAAAAAATATTATCTTGACGTTTAACGAATTATTGGAATTAAAACACCCAATCACTCTTCCCATAGAATTTCGACGGATCTTATTTTTAATCAAAAAAGATATCATCAGTGAACAAAAAGAATCTCTCCTTGATATCCATCTCAATTTACATCAGCGGACCATTTATCTTCATTATGATTTCGACGAGATGTATCGTAGACTTCGGATCATCTTGGACATGTCGTATCCTCTGTCCAAACCTATTTTTATGATTGTCACGATTCCGCAAACGACCATGACCCACCGTCTCTTACCCCTTCATCATCATATTCGTCAAAACATAATTTATTATGTACCTGAAAAATGTATTTTGCTGGATTTTTATCTACACGACGAACAAAAACGAAGAACCTTGCAATTTTTTTTTCTAACGTGGAACAACAACGGCTCTATCCTCATTATTTACGAATTGTTTCGGTCCTTGCATATCTTTGAATAGAACATTGGAAAACAAGATGATGTAAAGGATGAATATCAAAAAAACAGATATCAACGACAGAACAGAGGAATCTCCGGTATTCATTAAAAACATCATGGAGCATAAAAGAAAGACTTGTAAGATACCATATTTCCAAAGAGGAAGAACCATCGGCAACCACAATGCTTTTTCTGGAAAATAAAGCATAAGAAGTAGTGAGAACGAAAGAATAGTCACCAGGATATGTAAAAACATGTATCTATTTAATGTATAAACTCATATTTTTTTTTATGATAAAGAAGAAATCACACGACGGTATTGTTGATAATGCACGGGAGAATCAAAATGCTCTTTATGACTACGATAGGCGCGCGGAATCAAACACAACGAATGTTTTTCATTCAATAAAATATCCACCAGAACAGCAAGAGAAATCGTGAGGAGGAGGGAAACGACAAAATCACGTGTCGTTAACAAGATGACGCCGAAAAGAATGAATTTCCGCAGCCATGCTTGACGAGACAGAATCGTGAAAATGGGTTCTAAATCATGGATAATAAATTGGGAACCAAAGTTAACTAGTAAATTCAAGAGTGCATACACAATTTTATTGGAGAAGATAAAATCGATCATTTTTTTTTGTTCCAATATAAAAAAAAAATGGCTGATAAATTGAACATCCATGAATTATACCAAATCCAACAACGCAAAATTCATCTCAAACAACAAATTTATGAAACTATTTTAAAAAGAATACATCACCAAATACGAACAGTGTCATTTCGTGGTGAAACCAATCTTATTTATAAAATACCGACTTTTCTGATCGGAGTTCCGACCTATAATCCGATTCACTGTATAGAATATATTATACAACGGTTGCAAGGAGAAGGTTTCGTAATCCAATACAATCATCCAAACACCATCATCATGGATTGGAAATGGACGACCCCTTCTTCCTCCTCCTCCACTACGACCGGGTTCCCGCCTCCTCTTCCGCCATCGACGACGACAACGACGACAACGACGACAACTCCAAATACGAAATTATCCTATCATCCTACCGGGCGTTTATTTCATTAAAGACTATCTAAATAAGAACAAATGGTTGCGAAATCCCGCATGTTCGTATATTCCGTAAATGGCTCATTGTTTTTTGAAATCAATAAGGTAGGATACCCTTGAATATGGTATTTTTGCTCAATGGCATTCCGTGTATTCGGATTACTATTACCAGCCTGATAAAAGTAATAAGTCATGTTATTGAATGTACGCTGATTGTATTTGTCAATCAGATTTCTCCATGTCGGTTTAAAATTTTGACAATGAGGACAATGATCATCATACACAAGGAGAACCACAATATGAGGTTGTTCCATCTTGACATTTTCAATCTCATCCAAACTATTCAATACGACATCCGAAGGGTAAAAGGGCGCAGCAGGAGAATCAAAGGATTCGTGTAAGAAATAACGTTTTCTAGACACAAGGACCCACAAGATCGCCAGCAACAAAAGAATGACGAAAAGAAGGAGAAGAATTGTAATCATCGTTATTTTATATAGAAACTTTTTTTTTTTCATCGTAAAATCCTTCTTCGAGGAGTCCATCACTATTACGATCAGAAAAAATAAAAATCAATACACTGATGACCGAAATAGCCAAAATAATCACAATGATCCAATCCTTGATGATCTCAAACAACCGCCGAGATAAACCCATTTTTTTTTGTGTAGTTTTTATGTTTAAAAAAAAGAAAATATTTAAAGAATAAAATAACAGTTCATTCAAAACAAATGACGATGCAGGTGATTTCAATGGAACCCAATGAATACTCCATGATATCTCGAGTTACATCACCTTCCTTATTGTCATTCGAAACGGTGCGCATGATTAAAGAAATCAATACCATTCTTCGCCGAAAATTACAAGAACTAGAATCAAAGAGAACCGTACGAACAACGACAGCCACCCCGTTAAAGTGGAAACCCAAACCCAAAAAAACAGTCGTTCTTTCCCCTCCGGTAAAATCGTATTCGTTTGGATCCAAATCTCCCTTTCAAAAAAACATTCTTAAGAAGATCAACAGTCTTATGGAAAGTAATGTCGAGGAAGTCCATTCTGAAATTCGTACTTTATTGAAACAACAGTATTCATCGGACAATACCGACGATTTAACATTTTTATGCAAAACCATCGTCGATTCTTCGTTACTTCACATGAATTATATTTTTTCTTATGCTCTTCTCTGTCAATGTCTTCGGAACGAATGGTGCACGGTATATGATATCATTGATAAGAACATTCAAGAAATCACGTCAGAAGAACTAATTCGACTATCCGAGAATACTAAGTTTCAGTGGATCAATCTGTCCAAATTTCATGCTTGTTTGTATTGCGTCGGGTTTTTCGAGTTTTCTTCTTTGATGCGATTTCTAGAAACCAATTTGGAATTTTACGGAAAAGAAGGAAGAGGGGGGGATGAAATCTATATGGATACCATTGTATCCTGTGTCCATACCATTGTGGAACGAGGCGATCATGAGAAAAAAATGAATCTACACAAGTTTGTGGACCATGATTTGCGTCATATTTGGGAATGTCATAAACAACTTCCTCTTCGTATTAAATTTAAATTACTCAATCTTCACGAGCAATTTTCCATGGACAACAGCAGGTGATCTCCTATATGATTCTATGCGCGGATTGTCGAAATAAAAGAAATCTGTACAAGACCGTCTTATGTGTCCATTACTATACCAAACATGGGATATGCCCTTACAAAGAAAAATGTTTATTCGCACATCACTTGGACGAAATGCCTATGTTTTACAATGATCCAAATTATCCTGTCGCGTGTTGTCATTATCGGCGTATGATCTGTACCTCCTGGATGATTACCGGCCAATGTCCGTACGGGAATCGCTGTGATTTTATTCATGACTGTCGCATCCAAGATAAATATTTCTATTCCTCTGTCCTTGTCAATGTGGAATCCATTCCTTTGAATTTAGATCATCTCCCCTTTGTTTCTTCTAATTCTAATCTCTACGACCCCCCTTTCACACCCGAGACCAAGTATGACTATGATATTTGGTATAGTTTTGTGGACATGATGCAACAACTCTAGTGTTTAATCACATTAATATAATTGCCTCTTTTCTTGTGAATGGAATTGATATCATAATCATCCTCTTGGAACGCGCCATCGCTGCGATGGCTATGTTCTTCGTGATATTTCCAAAAAATATCAGCACCCATCTTAAAATCTGGATGAATGTCCGCTTTGTACCAATAGACCTGATCTTCTAATTTATTCGATTTCGCATTATTATGAATCACTAAGCACTCGTAATTTTCAGTACATTGGTCCATGACTTGACAAAAGACCTCAAAGGTGGGGAACATTCCCGCATAACACTGATACATCCGCTTACGATTCGCAACGATATTTTCGCGTAAAATAAACACATAATCAATGTTAGTACGCAATGCCGGGGGAACCCCGAGAGCATATTGCATGGTCACGATGAATAGTAATTTGAAATGACGACCATTCATAAAACAACTACGAATATATTTACTTTTCGTCCAGGAATTGTCATACAGACAATCATCTAAAATTAAAAACGTACGTGGATCAATGTTGGACCCTCCTCCTGTCAATTCCAGTTCTTGGTTCTGTTGATCTACCACTTTTTTTTGACGAGTCAATACTTTCGTGACGATATCTTCTTTGAATTCTTCGTGAATGAAAATACTGGGTACGATTTTACCGTAAAACTGGTTACATCCTTCTGTCGCCGAGATCACCGTTCCTACGGGGATATCTTTATGATAAAACAACAAATCCTTCACCAGCACACTTTTCCCGGTTTGGCGTTTTCCAATCAGTACGATCACTTGATCGTCCGTAATAGAACGCATATCAAATTTTTTTAATTGTAAATTCATCTTTTCTGTTATTACCAATATTAATAGATATATTTTTTCATCGATAAAACTTATTAGGCTTGATGACTCTTTATCAATGCGCAGTAACCAAGTTCTTCAACGGGATTATCGTGCCATAACGACATACATGTCATATGGGAATGTTATATAATAAGAAAGAAAATCGTATCTGGCAATATACATTTTACACCTTTGCACATTTAAAACGCCGACCTAACGGCTAAAAAAATATGAAAAATGTAAAAATTTGGTTATAACCTGTCGTGGAACAGGTATGAAATTTAACAACTGCGACAAAACATTTCTGGTCTTTTCCCAGTGTTAAATATAGATTTTACTATTTTTAACATATTTTGCACAGCATTTTTATCTCTGTTATGATATATTTTGCTTTTATGCTTAACCGATTGACATCGTAATATACCATGACATAATTCTATTTCTCCTTTTCTTTTTGGTTTTTTACTTGGCTTTTCTAAAAACATTTCTAACTCACCATTACAGCAATTACAAAGTTTTGATGTTCTAAATTCATTAACCAAATATGTTTTATAACCAGCATTTCTAAATATTCTTCTAAACTTTTTGCATATTGTTGGTTCTTTTCCTTTCATATTTTCACCTTTATCATAATCACCCATTACAAATATTGTTTTATCTGGCTTACCATATTTCTTTTCAAAGTTTTTAATCATTTTACTTTCTGATTTTTGTGTATTTATAAATGCATTTAATTTAAACTTTCTAAAAAATGATTGCTCATAATGGTTATAAAGTTGATTATTTACTTTATTCTTTTCAATACAATACAAATTAAACTTTTCAAAATTGCAACTTTTAGAGTTAAGAATAGACAAAGTTGTTTCTAATTCTTTAATACTTTTGCCATCTATTAAAGTTTCTTTATTAACATTATCAATAATTTTACTATACTTTTTGTTTCGTGTTTCTAATCTTCTTTGGTTTTGAGTATATCTAAAAGTTTCTAACTCATCCTTATCATTATATGAACCACAAAAAATAAGGTCTGACATATTTGGGTCTGCACAAACAACTTTCATATTTTTTAATTCTTCGGTTAATTCTGCTTTTTCAATATAATATATATTTTCATCTTGACAACATTTTTTATTAGCCCATGTTTTAGTTAATGGTTTGCCATTTTCATCTACTCGATATCTAAAAAATAAAAAATAACCCAATGTTATTGCAAAAAAAATGTATGCGCAAAATTGATAATTTTCTTCTACTATAATATTATTCTCTACCAAATGGTGATATCTCGTAATCATATCACGTAATTCAGCAGGAGATAGTAAACGATTCGCGCCACTCAAAAAAATAATGTATACAATAATATTTCGGTATCAAAGTAGATATTGCTTTTGAAAAATTCTTTATTTGATCCATCTAATTTTATTTTTTATTTTACATCTTTTGTACATGTCAAATGTATAAAATGAAACATTTATTTATATTGCTTCTTACTTTTTCTTGTTTTATTGTTTGATACCTAACTTTCTAGTTCTTCTAGTTCCGACGTCAAATTAATCCAATTTTTCTTCTTCGAAGAAAGCAGATATCTCGTTTCGACTCGTTTGCACAAAGGAGACAGGAGACCATGTGATGAAAAGAACTCTTTTAAAAAATGCAAGAAAGTATAATCGTGGTGATACATGGATGGAATAAGAAATAATTTGTACGAAAACGGAGGCCTGAATTCCGGTATGAGTGTAAAGCAGACTCCCAGGTCTTCTTCTTTTCGGGTAGAAATACGTATCCCCGACCATTTGGAAATGACACCATCCCAAATTATATGTTTCATGTGCGAATACCACCACCACCCCCCCCATTTTGTAATGTAGATGCGGAATCTTCTTGTGCTGGACACACTGGTATATTTGTTGCTTGTGTGGACGGATTAACTATCATCCATCGATTACATCGACTTTCTGGAGAAAGGCACTAGCCTGTACCTCCTCGGCACGACGACGCTCTAACTAGGCACGAAACCTGGACTGTAACAGAGCCATATACTCGGCTTGATGCTTTAAGTAGGCATGATATTTTTCTACCTCTGTTTGTTTAGCGAAGAAAGCAGATATCTCGTTTGGAGTTCCATTCGTAAATTGTTTTAAACAAAGGAGACATGTGATGAAAAGATAAAATTTGCCACTTAACATGTTATAATGTAACCAGTTGAAAGCCTTGTAAATACGGAACGAGAGAGGAGTAGTAAAGATCAATAAATTTCGACATAACCACTTTAAAGTATCCTTCATTCTATTTTGTTCTTTGTTTTGTTGTCCTGTTCCTCCTCTTTGTTTTTGTCGTCGATTGGATTTGATTTTCAGACCCCCCTGGGTGGCGCTTCCTCCTTGTTTACTACTTTTCTTCTTAAAGAATGTCATGACCATGTTCTTTATATATTTACTCGTAAAATAGGGTCGAAAGTCATTTAAATAATGTAAGAAAGTATAATCTTGGCGATACATGGAACGAGAAATATAGACTATGTATAAAAAAATGACTATTATGATGATAACTTCCGCTGCTTTAGGTAGACCAGGACTGAGGCCTGAATGCCCGTATGAATATAAAGCAGAAAGCAGGTCTGGAAACGTGTAGAAATGTTCATAGGAACTATAAAAATAATCTGCGACAAAAGCACCAACGTCATACTGTATTTTTGTTATATCTGGAATGACACCATCCCAAATTATAGTTTTAATGTGCGAAAACACGGATTTTAATGCAGATGCGGACCAGGATGATTGGGAGCGTTGTGTTAACAAAGATCCCGATGAATCTTGTGCATAGACAAACGAGTTTTCACCCCACGTCCCGTCCTCGTCATCCGATGAATAAAAATGTGCGGCAAACGGGTTTTCTTTACCCCACGAACTATGTAACTGATGTCCGTCATAAGTTAAAACGCTGGAATAGTCATACGGCTCTTTTTTTTCTTGTTTGCCTGACATTATTTTTTTTTTGATGTTTAAAAGGGGTAAAGATTTTTTTTTGTTTAAATTTAAGTATGGACGAATTTTTCACTTAGTTCTTGCTCTTGCAAAAACAAACATTGGTGGTTGCGTGTATTTGTTCCATATAGATGGATCCCAAATTATATGTTTCATGTGCGAATACCACCACCACCCCCCCCATTTTGTAATGTAGATGCGGAATCTTCTTGTGCTGGACACACTGGTATATTGGCTGCTTGTGTGGACGGATTAACTATCATCCATCGCGTACATCGACTTTCTGGAGAAGGCACTAACTAGCCTGTAACTCCTCGGCACGACGACGCTCTACTGGATGCTTTGTAAATAAAGTTCTACCTCGTCTTGTGGAGCGAATAAAGCAGATATCTCGTTTGAATTTTTATCCGTAAATTGTTTTGCACAAAGGAGACATGTGATGAAAAGATAAACTTTGCCACTTAACATGTTATAATGTAACCAGTTGAAAGCCTTGTAAATACGGAACGTTGTCGAACTAGTAACATACAATAAAACAAAACATAATAACTTAACAGCCATCTTCAGATGTTCAGGGATAGTTTTTAGTTCGATCTCATTGATAATTTGTTGGTATTTTAGTCCCATCTGACTGTAAATTGTTCGGAAGATCGATATTCCTCCTCTTTGTTTTTGTCGTCGATTGGATTTGATTTTCAGACCCCCCTGGGTGGCGCTTCCTCCTTGTTTACTACTTTTCTTCTTAAAGAATGCCATGACCCTCGTAAAATAGGGTTGAAACTCTTTTAAATATTGAAAGAAAGTATAATCTTGGCGATACATGGAACGATAAATATACATTATGTATAAAACAATGAATGCTATGATGAGAACTTCAAATAGTATTGAAAATTTGCCAAAAAAAGTTTCACCACTACTGAGGCCTGATTTCTTGTATGAGTCTATAGCATTTACCAAGTCCATTGTCGGGTAGAATTGTTGATAGGTATTATAAAAAAAATCATTAATATTATTTTCATTTACATCAACATTTGGAATGACACCACTGTTCTCAAGCCCAACTATACCCGAAAGTATATTTCTAATGTGATATACTATAGGTTCTAATAATTCGTAGAGATTGGAAAGTTGTCGAGTACTTGAAGATTTCATAGATGATAATGTTGTCTTGACATCGTCAATTCTTTGTCTTAGTACATCCAATGTTGAGGCGGTGATGGTTATAGATCTTGGTGGTGAGGTACTGCTACTTGATGACATTTTTTTTTGTTGTTTAAAAGGGGTAAAGATTTTTTTTTTGTTTAAATTTAAGTATGGACGAATTCTTCACTTTTATATATATTTATTGATCCAGTTGATCTTTGCAATCAATACATAAAATACATCGCCCTTCCCCTTCCCCCCCCCCGATATGATAGATTTGGAGAACTTAAGTATAAAAAGAGACGATATAAAAAAAATTGATTTGTCGTTGGTGTAGATAGGGTAAAGAAGCCTTTTACTAAAATGGAGTTGGAGTCTATGATTATTGTTTATGTTCGACGGATCCAGACTTGTTGGAATCGTTACCGTTGTCGTAAGACGTGTGGTTTGTTATTACGCTTACGAGATGGAGGATTTCGATTCCGTGAGTTTGTGAATCAGTGTTGCTGCTTGATTCGTCTGTGCCGAGGGGAGGACGGTAGTGGTTTGAAAAGTGGTATTTTGATCGATATGTTGGTGGATAGATTTTTCTCCTCGCACGTCTTCAATTGTCGCCCTTACCATAAAGGCGAGTCCGATTTGTCCATCGACGGCCACGTGGTTTCCCTCAAGAAGATCACGGGGAAATCCACCATTGCCATGAATTGGTCCAAGAACAAGAACCGGACCGGGTCTGCTTCTGGGAATAAAACAACGACGAGTCCGAGTCATTTCCAGCATGATATTATGATTCTCAATTTGCAAGGCGGGAAATGGTGGAAGAAACCCAAGGTGGTGGATGGGATGAGTTACCACCGGACCATCCCTCGCGGCATTTATTTGGTGGATTGTTTCTATTGGAGACGACACGCGCACTTTCGTTCCAATAATAAAACCAATACCTTGATCGATTCCATGTTATTGTATCGGATGTTAGTTCGGAGTTTGGCAGGGAATCTCTGGGTTCCTCTTCCGGAATCCGACCAGGAGTTGATCTTCGATGTGTCCAGTGCTTTCCGCGCCATAACCCTTCGTGCTGATGGTGACGGAGGAAATTCGTGATTCTTCACCACATTACCAGAAAATCCATCTTCTATTTTATGTCACACAAGACTCCGACGTCAGAAGTCAGAAGAGATCTCAAGATCTATTTTTTTTTTTTTTTTTTTGGGTAAGGTAATGGGTAAATTAATTGTACAGGAAACCAAAACAACACGATGACGACGTCCAACCATGCAGCGACGACAACGTGTATCTCTTGTCTGGGATCGATCATTCCCACGACCACGACCAGCATCACAGGCAGCACAAGTCCTCCTCGTATGATGCGATGCCGCCATGTTCTGTGCGTGGATTGCTTTCCGGACCCGGGATGGGAGGAAGGGACCCGGATGGAGGATTGGTACTGCCCGTTCTGTTCGGCGGTAGACTGGAAGAAGAGTGCCCGCCCGATGGAGTCCATATACTCTTTATTGGAATATCCTTTGATGATGGCGACCATGCTGATCCTGGGAAAAATCCCGGTGGGGTGTCTGCCATTGACCTTTTTCACCATGGAGAACCTGGAGGAGGTGCTGCTGCGGGAGTTGACGATGCGCCAGAAAGGACTGACTCGAATCATTGAGGCGGAGAGTGGAGCGAATCGAATTTATCCGTACGTCTTTGAAGAGATGCTATGTTTTTTCGATTTTAATCAGATTTCCACCGTCCAAAGCGTGGCGTACCTGTTGAGGAAGTATCGCGATGTCCTGTCGCGACAGAGTCTATGGACGTTGTCGGAGAGACTATCCTACCAAACCCGAAGTCAAGGGGAAATCATGAGAATCTTGCAGAAAATCATGAAGAAAGAAGACGAAGGGTACTGCTTTTTCGGGGGCATGGCGGAGAAGGAAAAGACTCGATTACTCGCTCGCAGTCGTCGGATGGTGAACCATCAGTGCGCCATTTGCTGTACTTTCAAACAGAAGGAATGGATCACGGTGCCCTGCATGGGAAAACATAAATTTCATCGCGAATGCATCAGTCGATGGTTCGATATCAATACGAACTGTCCATTGTGCAAACAAAAGATCGTTGTGGACGCCTCCTCCAATCTCGTGGATGATATCGCGGTGGCGCCTCCTATTGACATGGACTTCATAAAGAGTCATTATCGATCTTTGGATGGTAGCGCGACCTATGTTGTCTACCCGAGTCTCGAGAAAGGGGTTCCTCCATCCCCGGTTCCGACGATCACCTTGAAGCAGGTTCGGCAAACTAAGAAGAAACAATTGAAGAAGCAAAGGCATCCGCATCAACAGAACGGAACGAACAGTATCGAGGTGGAAGAACATGTTTTTTTTATTGAAAATACCGGAAATCTGGTAGAGGAATACTGCTCTTGAATCATGTAGGAAAATCGTATTTCCTAGACGAGACGACTTGAAATAAACCAAACATGGATGGATGGAATGAATTAACTTTTAGTTGTCTGCCTTGCCTGGTCGTCTTGCTTTGCTTACACGCTTACACTAACCATCCCCCCCCAAAAAAAAAAATATATATAAATCAGGTTCCATTTTTTTTTTTGTTTGCAAACCCATGAAAATCGTGATTGGAGAAGCCTGTTATGTAAAGGATCCGAAAGAAGATACAAGAATGTCTTGGATTCGGATCCAGGGAGTGACCCACGACAACCAAATTCTCTTTGAATATAAGAAGACTGGCAACGAACCTAAAAAAACAAATGCGACGGCCAAGATGGTCGTGGAGGCGTTTTCGAAGAACAATGCTACGAATGATTATAATGATCAGATAGGAGTGTTGCGACGAGTGGTTCATGGTGACCCGTCTATCATGAAAGAACCCCGATATATGTTTTTAACGATCCAGTCTCTTTTGAAATGGGACGACTACCACGAGAGTGATGACAACATTCCACCATGGATCGTCGAGGAGTGGTGGCATGGACCGATGTCATGGGGGGAGTCATATAATAATCCTAATCCTAACCCTACTACTACGATGGATTCTTGGTTTCGGATGGAAACGTCGTACTTCCATACCATGGATCGTGAACGAATCGAGCGACTGATGGAGTTTTCGAGAACATCGCGGTCCCCATCCCCGTTAACACCACCACCACCGACCCTCGGAGTGATTCAAAGCCCCCCTCGACTCCTGGATGATAGTAGTGATCATTCCCTCCTCCGTTCCCCGGTAGGATTATTTCATCCGAATACAACAGAGTCTGTTCCCGTGGAAATCGACATTGATTTTTTCGTTTAATTATTATTTTTTTTGTATAAATGACGTCACCCTCCCGTAAAATTTAAAAAAAAAAATCAAAAATAGTGCTTAGAAAAACTAGTTTCTAGACGGTTCCATGAACTCGTCGGGGGTTGGTGCGGTGCGTTGGGGGCGCTGAGGTTGGGGAAGAAGATGAGGCCGGGCTTGAGGGGGTTCCTAGCCACTGGGATGCGTTCCACCCAACCCAGCCCGCACCAGGGAAGACATGTGCGTGTGGGTGCACGTGTTTGATTTAACTAACCTGTTTGTTTTTAAACAGACACCCGAG
>Ga0214917_10003619_pt1 | contig 17722 bp, 15 predicted proteins | sample LL_1208_BB_MetaG_FD_177983 | JGI IMG/M metagenome (GOLD analysis project Ga0214917, IMG submission 177983) | Freshwater microbial communities from Lake Lanier, Atlanta, Georgia, United States - LL_1208_BB | ecosystem: Environmental > Aquatic > Freshwater > Lake | place: USA: Georgia | collected... | reverse complement strand
GGCTGGATTATCCCCAAAAAAACTCCGGCAAAGGCGGGGGATGCCGGGAGATGTTTTTGAGCGGCTACGCGGTCTTTGACCTGGATGGGACGCTGGCCGATTCGCTGGGGGACATTTCCCGGGCCCTGGGACGGGTGTTACGGCGGCATGGCCGACAACCGGTTTCGGAGGAGGAGACGCGGGAACTCATCGGCAGGGGGCCTAAAACGCTGGTGGAGCGGGCATGGATTCTGACGGGGAAACCGGCTGGGGAAGAGGCGGGTGTTCTGGCGGAGGAGTATCGGCAGGAGTACCGAAAAAATCCGAAAGGTGGAACCCGGTCGTTTCCCGCGGTGGAAGAGGGGCTAAGGAGACTGGTGCAGAGGGGATGGAAACTGGGGATCTGTACGAACAAGGACGGCCCGGCGGCGATGCGGTTGGTGAGGGAACTGGGTTGGGATCGGTGGATCCGGGTGGTGGTGAGCGGAGAGGAAGGTTTTCGAAAACCCGACCCGCGCCCCCTGCAGTTGGCTTTCCGCAGGTTGCTCGCCCCGCGGGGAAGGCACCTGTTCATCGGCGACAGCGAAATCGACCTCCAGGCGGCCAGAAATGCCGGGGTGGAGGGGGTGTTTTTGGGCCACGGCTACGGAAATTCCGGGAAGATGGGCCTAAACCGAATGCATTATTTTGAAGAGGCGTGTTCCCTGTTCCGGTGGATGGCCAAAACCCCGATTCGACGGGAGCAGCAAGATGCGAGAGGCGGAAGGGGGGTTAGTTCGGACCGGGGATGACCGTGTCAGCCGGCAGGACGGGGCCCCGCACCCGGACCAACTCGCACACGTCCATGGTTTTTGGTTGTTCCCCGGGAAACTCGACCAAAGCGGATCCGTAATCCTTGTGCGATGATTCCTTTTGGATGGTAAGCACCGTGCCCTCGGTCATTCGCTCATCGTAAGCCGAGACCACGCGGTCGCCCGGCTCGAGTGGCCCGAGAAACTGCCAAAAGCAGTCGTCCAGCATGCCGTTGGTTTCCTTGAGGTTTTTCTGGAGATCCTCTTCCAGATCGTCCGGCTTCAAAGCTTTGACCAATCCCTCGATCAGGCGGGTTTGGCGGTCGAGGATGGCGTAAAGCCGCCGCTCCGCCTGTTCGATCCTGATTTCATTGGCGGTCATGGCGAAGGCGGGCGGGTTTTTGGATTTTGGGGAAACCTTTTTCATTGGGGATGGGGTGTTCGGGAATGCGGGATTTCAGGATTTTGAGGGTCGGAGAAAAGGGGGAAAAAAGAGAACACAACTCAGGATGATGGAAGGCGAAAGACGGTAACAGTCACTTTTTCCGCAGGAGCGAGGAGCCTGTCATGGAGGCGGGTTTGGGGATGCCAAGCAGTTCCAGCAAGGTGGGGGCAACATCGGCGAGGATGCCATCGGCCACCCGGTGGCCGGGGGAGTCGGCCGCCACATAGAGGCAATGGACGGGGTTGGTGGTATGGGCGGTATGGGGGGAGCCGTCGGACTGGAGCATCTGCTCGCAATTCCCGTGATCTGCGGTGACGATGGCCTTGCCGCCCTTTTTCAGCAGGGTATCGAGAAGGCGGCCGGTACAGGTGTCGATGGTTTCGACGGCCCGGATGGCGGCGTTGAGAACGCCGGTGTGGCCGACCATATCCGGATTCGCGTAATTGAGGATAATCAGGTCATCGAGGCCCTTTTCGATGCGTTCGACCGCCCGGTCCGTCAACGGAACGGCGCTCATCTCGGGTTGAAGGTCGTACGTGGCGACCTTGGGGGAGGGGACCATGATCCGCTCTTCGCCCGGGTTGGGGGGTTCCTTGCCTCCGTTGAAGAAGTAGGTGACGTGGGGATATTTTTCGGTTTCCGCCATGCGGGCTTGTCTGAGACCGCGGGCGGCGACGACTTCACCAAGAAGGTCGTTCATTTCCGCGGGGGAGAACAGATGGCGGATGCCGAGGGTGGAGAAGTCGGCCTCATACGGGGTGAGGGTGAAAATTTTTGTCCGTGGTTGGCGGCTGACGGGGAAGGAGGCAAAGGCCGGATCGGCGAGGGAACGCACAATCTGACGCATGCGGTCGGCCCGGAAGTTAAAAAAGAAAAGAACATCGCCATCCCGGATCACCGGGGTGGTAACACCGGACAGCACGACGGGTTTGACGAACTCGTCGGTCACCCCGGCGGAATAGGAGGCGGCCAGGGCGGCTTCCCCTGAGGCGGCGGGGCAGCCTTGGCCCTCCAAAAAGAGGTCGCGGGCAAGACGGACCCGTTCCCAGCGTTTATCGCGGTCCATGGCATAGTAGCGGCCAATGACGGTGGCGAGACGGGCCTGGGGAGTCTGGGCGATGGCCTTTTCCAGGGTGCGGACAAATTCCCTGCCAGAGGTGGGGGAGACGTCGCGGCCGTCGGTGATGGCATGGACAAAGATTTCGGATGAGCGTTGTTGGCCTGCGATGCGGAGCAGGGCCAACAGGTGATCGAGATGAGAGTGAACACCGCCGTCCGAGACGAGGCCGATAAAGTGGAAGCGCTTCCCGGCGGCCGCGGTGAGGGCCTCCAGAAGGACCTTGTCCGTGGCAAGGGCCCCTTGGCCGATTGCTAGGTTGATCCGGGTAAGTTCCTGATAGACGATTCGCCCGGCGCCGAGGTTGAGGTGGCCGACTTCGGAGTTCCCCATTTGTCCCTCGGGTAGGCCGACCTTCAGGCCGCTGGGTTCCAACCGGGCCCACGGGTATTCCCGGTAAAGGCGGTCATGCACGGGCGTTTTGGCGAGAAGAGTGGCGTCCCCCTGTTTTTCCGCGCCGGCACGACCGGCGGGGTTGATGCCCCAGCCATCACGTATGAGCAGGAGAACCGGGCTAGGCATGATTACAAGGCTACGCCACTGGGTGAAAAAATCGAGAGTCGAATTGTCGCGTAAATTCGGAAGTACTCGTGCGGCAGAGACTTGGGGATTGAGGTTTTTACGGAAAAGGAGATAATTTCCACATGATCGATTCCTTTGTTTTCAGCGAAGGCAGGTTGGTCAGCCATAATCTGGAATGGGAAGCCCTGCGTTTGGCGCGGGCCGACCGGGGTTTGATTCTGTGGATCGACCTCACCAGTCCAACCGAGGAGGAGACCAAAATGGTGTTGGAGCAGTTATTTGAGTTTCATCCCCTGGCCATCGAGGACTGTGTTTCCCGTAGTGAGCTTTCCAAGGTCGAGGATTACGAGGATTACCTCTTCATGATCGTGCAAAGTGCCTCGGCGGGGACGGAAAAGTCCGTGCAAATCAGTGAGCTCAACATGTTTTTGGGAAAGGAGTTCCTGGTCACCTTTCATCAGGATGCCATTCCCGCCCTGACATCCCTCAAGGATCGGCTGGGCAAGGGGGCGGGACCGCAGGCGCGGGGATCGGACCGGTTGGCTTACCAAGTCCTCGATCTGGTTGCGGATTCCTATCTCCCGGTGATCGACCGGGTGACGCAGGAGATGGAGGAGGTGGAGGAAAAATCGTTGTCCGGTGAGCGCAAGGAGGATCTTTCCAAAAGAATCCTCAATGCCCGCCGGCGCCTTTCCGGTCTGCGGCAAATCCTTCGACCCCAGCGTGAGGTGCTCGCGCGTCTGGCAAGGGGGGACTCGAAGCTGATTCGCTCCCTGATGCTTCCGTATTTCCGGGACGTGCAGGATGCGCTCGCCCGGATCGACGAGCGTTTGCAGGGTTGCAATGACCGGATGATGGTGGCGTTCGACGTCTACACGAACCGCTCGGCCCACGAGGCCAACGAGGGAATCAAGGTCTTGACGGCCCTAACGGCGATCACCATCCCCCCGATGGTGGTGGGATCGTGGTACGGGATGAATTTTCGCCGCATGCCCGAACTGGAGCATCCCCACGCTTACTGGTGGCTGTTGGCGATTACCCTTGCGCTGATGCTCGGCATGGGAATCTGGCTCCGGTTCAAGCGCTGGTTTTAAGCTGCGGGCGGGGGATTGTGAAAAGTTCGTTCCTTGAAAAATTGCTGGAACGCGCCCCGCGGGTGGGGTCCGTCGAACTGCAAACCCACCTCGGGCGCCTGGCGGAGGAAAAAGGATTTCTGGAGACCCTTTTTAACACCCTGCAGGAGGGTGTGACGGTGGTGGATGGACAGGGGAGGATTGTCTATTGGAACCGAGCCGCAGAGCGGTTGATCGGACTTCCCTCCGGATTGGAGCCCGGTTCCTGGTCTTTGGGGCGCACCCTGAGGGGTGTGGACTGGAAGGGGCTTCTGCAAACCGGACAGGCTTCTTCCGGATCCCTGGAGGTGAATTATCCGGATTTCAGAATTTTGCAGTATGCACTTGTTCCCCTGGAGCAGGCCGGGCGGAGCGGAGGAATGCATGTTGCGGTGTTTCACGATGCGACCCGGGAGCGGACGGAGGCGATTTCGGCCGTGGAAACCGGCCGCGCCGAGGCTTTGACCCTCCTTGCTGCGGAAGTTGCCCATGAAATCGGTAATCCACTCAACAGCCTGCATCTGCATCTCCAGATCATGGAGAAAGACCTGCGCGAAATTCCTGGAACATCCGCGGAAAGGGTGAGGGCCTCGCTGGAAGTATGTCGCTCCGAGATCTCCCGTTTGGACGGTTTGATTGCCCGCTTTCTCAGAGCGCTCAGGCCCCAGGTTGTGGAGAAGCAACCGGAATCGGCTGAGAGGGTTTTGGACGAGGGGTTGGCCCCCCTTAGGGCGGAAATGCAGGACCGCAAAATCCTGCTGGAGAAAGAGGTGGAGCGGGGGATCGGTCCCGTGCCCATGGACCGGGAAAGAATCCAACAGGCGGTTTACAATCTGGGGCGGAATGCGATGCAGGCGGCGGGGGAACAGGGAATAGTGCGGGTCGGCTTGCGGCGTGAGGGGGATTTTGCCGTCTGGGAGTTCAAGGATAACGGTCCGGGTATCCGCCCGGAACATCTGCCGCACCTTGGGCAGGCCTTCTACTCCACACGGCACGGCGGCACAGGCCTGGGCCTGATGATCGTCCAGCGCATTGCCCGCGAACACGGGGGCGACCTTCAACTGCAGAGCGTGCCAGGGAAGGGGACGACCGCCTCCCTGCGCCTGCCATTTTCGGAAAGACGGGTTCATCTTCTGGAGGAAAAGGCATCGGGAGTGGAGGCATGAGCGCCTCCAAGCCCAGCCTCCTGATTGTCGACGACGAAAAAAACACGAGGGAGGCGCTACGCCGCGTGCTGGAGGATCATTTTGAGACGTATGCATCCGCGGACGTGGCAGGGGCCAAAAAACTCCTTGCCTCCGAAAAAATGGACGCGGTTCTGACCGATCTGAGACTCGGCCATGAAAGCGGTTTTGACGTGTTGGAGGATTGTCTCCGGCGCTCTCCCCGTCCCCCTTGTGTGGTGATGACGGCCTACGGTTCCGTGGAAAACGCCGTCGAGGCGATGCGACGGGGAGCCTATGACTACGTCACCAAGCCCCTGGACTTGGAGCGGGTGCAGATGCTTTTGCGAAGGGCGGTCCGCACGGTCAAGGTGGAGGAGGAAAACGTCAAACTCCGGCAGGAATTGGACCGATCTTTTGGTTTGGAGCGGATTCTTGGGGATTCCCCCGTGATGGAGAGCGTGCTGGCCAAGGTGAGGCAGGTGGCGGATTCCCGGGCCGGGATCCTGCTGGAGGGGGAAAGCGGCACGGGCAAAGAGCTGGTGGCCCGGGCGATTCACGGGCTCAGTTCCCGCCGGCAGGGGCCTTTTGTGGCGGTGCATTGCGCCGCCCTCTCCCCGCAACTTCTCGAGAGCGAGCTTTTCGGCCATGAAAAAGGTGCGTTTACCGGGGCGGTGGAGCGGCGCCTGGGGCGACTGGAGCAGGCGAACGGAGGAACCCTGTTTCTGGATGAAATCGGGGAAATCGACGCGATGACCCAGGTCAAACTTCTGCGTGTTTTGGGCGAGCGGACGATTGAGCGGGTGGGGGGCAACAAGCCCATCGAAGTCGACATCCGGCTGGTGGTTGCCACCCACCGGAATCTGGAGGCCATGGTTCGCGAGGGTAAATTCCGGGAGGATTTATACTTCCGCATCCGCGTGGTGCAGATCGCGCTTCCCGCGTTGCGGGAGCGGCGGGAGGATATCCCGATTTTGGCGGAACACTTCCGGCAGCAGTATGCGAAGGAAAACGGCAAGGGTGACCTGGAGTTTTCCCCTGAGGCGATGGAGGCTCTACGGGTCTACCGTTGGCCTGGAAACGTCCGGGAGTTGCGAACCGCGGTGGAGCACGGTGTGGTTCTGGCCCGCGGCAGGATCATCCAGCCCGGGGATCTGCCTGCGTCGGTGCAAGGGAGGAAGGGGCCGGAGCCTGCCGGCAGCGATCTATCCGGCGTGTGCCGGCTCGACCTGCTGGAGAGGAGAGCGATTTCAGCCGCCCTGGAAAAAACCCGGGGAAACATCACGGAAGCGGCAAAACTTCTTGGAATCAGCCGAAGGACCTTGCACCGTAAATTGGCCGGAGATTCTTCCGCCAAAACATGAGATCGCTCCAAGACTGGGTTTACGATGTGGAGGCCGGGCCGTTGAGGGCCTGGCTGGTCCGGTTTGCCGTTTTTCTTGCGGTCGCCGGCCTGGCCGCCTGGATTGGTCTCCGGGAATTCAACGGATTAAGGACATTCGAGGCGATGGATGCCGCGCAGCAGGCACGTCAAATTGCCCAAGGGAAGGGTTTTACCACGTTACTCATCCGCCCCTTGGCCCTCTGGCAGGTTCGGTCGAACCTGGGGGAGCAGGCTCCCGCGGTCACCTCGTTCCCCGAAACCCTGAATCCGCCGCTTTACCCGCTCGTTCTCGCGGCTTTTTTCAAGGTCGGAATGGTCACCAAAACGGTTCCGTTCGATCTCTCCGGCGAGGCCCTCAAGGGGTTCCGGGTTTTTCCACCCGATCAAATGGTCCTGTTGGTTCAGCTGGGCATGTTGATCGCGGCAACCTTCGCCGTTTATGCCTGGGCGCAGCGACAATTTGATGTTGGCACCGGGGTTCTCGCTGTCGCTTTCTTTCTGGGTAGTTCGCCTTTATGGACTCACGCCGTTTCCGGGGGAGCAACCCTGGCTTCGGTTTTTCTTTATGCAATTTCCGGCTTGTTTGTTTGTCTGGGAGTCAGTCGGAACGGGGAGGACGGGGAAGAGGAGGGGGCATCCTCTATCCTGGGATGGTTCTGGCTGGCGCTGGCGGGTTTTCTTCTGGGGATTTCTACCCTGGTCCAGATGGTTCATTTTTGGCCTGTTTTGGGCGCCGCCGTCCTGTCTGCCTTTTTCTTTCGCTCCCAAAAATGGCCGATGCTTGTCGGATTATTCCTGGCCCTCGGCCTTTTTGCCGGATGGATCCTTCGCCTTTGGTTGGTCACCCGCAACCCGATCGGCCTGAACTGGGGCTTTCTTCTTGCGGATTCCGGACGCTTCCCCGGCGAGATGGTCTGGCGAACCTACAGTTTTGAATCCGAAAAAGCGTATATGTGGCAGCGTGCGATCGGCTCAGTTCTCCGCGGATTCACGGACTTGTTGTCGCGTGGCCCGGCCGTTTTTGGGAATGCGATTGCCGGAACGTTGGCTGTCGTAGCCTGCCTGCACGGGTTCCGAAGGCCTTCCGCTGCCATGGGAAGAAACCTCTGGGCCGGGGTCGGCCTGGCCTTGCTGGTCGCCACTTCTTTCGTCCAGCGAGCAAACGAAACCGAGGGGCATCCGATCCTGATGGCGCTTCTGCCGGCGGTTTGTGTTTACGGGGCCGCCTACTTTTGGGTTTTGATCGAGCGCTGGAGGCTCCCCCTCGAGCTTTTAGGCCGCCTTTTTGCCACGGCGATCGCCTTGGTAGCGGCTTGGCCGGTGGTGGCGCGGATGGTTCTCCCCGAGCCCGGACCGTTCGCCTATCCCCCAACCTATCCGCCCATTTTTTTGTTCATGCGTTCATGGTTTGAGCCTGGGGAGTTGCAAGCCTCGGATCTTCCCGCGGCGGAGGCATGGTATGCCGCGCAACCCACGCTCTGGCTGCCCACCACCCGGTCGGATTTTCTGAAAATTCACGACCGCGTCAAACCCGTGTTCAGCATTCTCCTGACTCCGGAGAGTTCCGATGCCAGGATGTACAGCCAGATCCTTGCAGAAAATTCGGAGTGGCATGACTGGGGGGATCTTATCCGGAGACAGAAACCCCCCGACCTTCCTCAGGCGTTCGCCACATCCCTTCCTCCCAACAACGAATACCTTTTGCTCTCCACGGTCAAGCGGTGGAACTGATTTCCCAAGAACAGCTTAAGGTGGATTTTACGCAAAACTGTCAGACTTATTGGAAAGATACTTAAAGTCGGTCGGGGCGTTTCCTTCCTTTGGGTTGATATAATCGCCATCAAATTAAAATCCGGTGAATGGCCAAGTGCCGCACCCGCTTTATTGCTTTGGGCCAAAGTATTTGCATACCGGCCCTGCATTTTTTCTTCGCGGGATTCGCATTTCTTTTTTCCGTTGCCGAACTTTTTTCCCAAGTTGAGGGTTCTGCCGGTCAGGGTACGACCAAGCCTTTCACGGCAACGGTGGCCTTGCGCGAGGGATATGACAGCAATCCCCTGACGCAGTCCTACCAAAGCACGCAGGACATCCAGTCTTCGACCTACACTTCGATTCAGCCATCCCTCGGTTACAATTACACAGGCCTCCAGGCGGATGCCGCGGTGCGCTATGATTTTTCCGGAACCTATTACCCCAGCATCAACCAGCAGTACGACATCCAGTACGCCCAGACCCTGGTGGGGCGGTACACCTACGCGATCGACCCGCGCACCTCGGTGACCTTGGCGGACAATTTTCTCTACACGGAGCAACCGCTGGTTGCCCAGTTTGTCCAGGCGGGTATCGCGCCCACCTTCAACACCAGCACGATCAACAACCTGGCCACGGTCCAGGGCGACTACCGAGTGACGGACCGGTTATCCATGATCACACGCTGGAACAACACCCTCGTCTACCTTGGTGGAGGACAGGCCAACAACAATTATATGAACAACGGAGCCTTCCAGCAGTTCCGCCTCGACTTCACCCCCGAAACCGTCGGCACCTTTTCCTTTGATTATCAAATCTATGATTACGACAACGACAACACCTACCGGGACAACCAGCAGGCCGCCTTCAGCATCGGCGCGGACCATGTGTTTCTGCCGACCCTCTTTTTCAGCGGCAGGGTGGGGCTCCAGCTCAACGATAATTTCGGTCTAAATGATGCCCCCACGGTGATCGGTTCCGGCGGTATGGGGAGCGGGGAACAGGAAATCGGGGTCAACCCCTTCGCCTCGATCAGCGCGACCTGGAATTATGAGGAGAAAAGCTTTGTTTCCGCGGGGTTTTCCGCGCAGGTGCAGCAATCCAACCTGACGACCTCCTCCGATTCGGAGGCTTACACTCTCAATTTCAACTGGGATCACTACTTCACCGACAAGTTTTCCGTCATCCAGAGTTTTTTCGTCAATCTGGCGGTCTTCACGCCGGAGTTGAGCCAATCCCAAACGCAGGCCCTTTACCCCGGAGCGCTTTATTTGGGCAGCGGTCAGCAGACCACCGTCACCTATCAGTGCAAGTTTGCCTATGAATTTTACCCGTACTTGGCCGCCGAATTGGGTTGGTCCTACACAAGTTACGGCTCCTATTTCGACGAAAACAACGGGAATGGAGGCAGCTATACCCGGAACCAAGTTTACCTTGGGCTCCGTGGAACCTACTGATTGCGAAATAAGTCCTTGGGGTTAGAATGACTTCATGACCCAAGGCAAGGCCCCATCCCCTGGTTATGGCTACGGGTATGGTTATGGGTATGGGTCGGGCACCCAAGAAACCGCCTTTCACGTCAACGACTTGTGGCGGGTGCTAAAAAACCGATGGCCCACCTCCATCACCATACTGGTTTTGGTCATGGGAACCGGCGGGGTGGTCACCAAGCTTCAGCCGAAAATCTACGAATCCTCCGCGGTGCTGCGGGTGGAAAAGGAAAACCGGGACCTGCAGGTATTTCAGTCCAATCTGGAGGGATTTGACCCCGTGTTTTTCCAGACGGAATTTGAAATCATCCAAAGTAAAAAGGTGCTCTACCCGGTGATCGAAAAGCTGGGTATCGCCGCCCGGCTCTGCCAGGAGATGGAGCTTCCCGAGGGGAGCATCACGGATGACCAGGCCTTCCAAATCTTCCGCAAGACCAAGCTCCAGGTGCAGCCTTTCCGCAACACCAAGCTGATTGAGGTGGTCTGTCAAAGCACCCGCCCCGACGAGGCGGCCCTCTACGCCAACACCATCGCGGATTCCTATGAGGAGGTGCGACGATCCGAAATCACCGGACGAAGCGACGCGGGGCTGAAGGCCCTGGCCAACGAGGTGGAGCGGCAGAAGGAGATCGTCACCGCCGCCACCGCACGGGTGGAAAAGCTCCGCAAGGACCTGAAGATTGACGAGCTTCCCGGATCCACGGCGATGGTCCAGTCGACCACCTTCGCCGACCAGGAAATCCAAAAGAAAGGGGAACAGCTCAGCGAACTCCGGGCTGACATGATTTCCCGCAAGGTTCGCCTCGAAAAGGTGGCCGACCTCTCCATCGAACAACTGGAATCCACCCTGCCTGCACTCAACCTGGAGGATCCCACCACGGCCTCGACCAAGCAGCAGTATTTGGACGCCCTCCAGCAGGTCGCCCAGATGCAAAAACTGGGCTACGGGAAAAAGCATCCGGAAATGCAGGCGGCGGTGCGGGCGGCGGGGGAGCGGCGTGACCAGCTCAACAAACTGATCGCCGGAATCCGCCGGGCCCTGGAGATCGACCTCACCGTATCCCAGGCGAAAGTGGAGACGATGGAAAAGGAGTTGCAGGTGCTTCGCGAAAAACTGCGCGAAGACCGGACGGACCGATTGGCGCCCTACAATGAGGCCCGCAGGGATCTGGAGACGCAGAATCAGCTCCTCGAGGTGATTACGGCCCGCTACCGGCAACAGTCGGTGGAATCGAAAATCGAAACTCGGCCCGTGCAGATTGTGAACCGGGCGGAGCCGGCTGTCCGTCCCGTCAAACCCAGCCTGAAGCTGAATCTCGCACTGAGCCTTCTGGTCGGCCTGGTTCTTGGCATCAGCCTTGCCTTCTTCATCGAGTACCTCGACACGAGCATCAAGACGATGGACGACGTGGAGAGGTATCTCGGCCTGAGCGTTCTGGCGGTGATACCCAAGGGGGCGAAGTTCCTCACCTTGGACGACCCGAACTCGCGTTTCGCCGAGGGCTACCGGATTCTCTGCGCCAAACTCAATCTCACCGGGGCGCGGGATTCTGCCCGCTCGATTACCGTGTTGAGCGGGGGTCCCGGGGAGGGGAAATCGACGACAGCTTTCAATCTGGCCTGGGTATGTGCCCAAAGCGGAATGAAGGTGCTGATGATCGACGGCGATATCCGCCGTCCCTCCGTGCAGAGGGCTGTCGGGGTGGAAAACACGCTCGGTCTGGGGGAGTTTCTTGCCGGTCAGGCGTCCCTGGACGAGCTGATCCAGGGCACCAACGTGCCCAACATGGAGGTGCTCACCGCGGGCAGCCTGGGGCCGGAGGATCTGGGGGGATTCAGCCGTGCGCGTTTTGGGTCCCTGCTGGAAATCTGCCGTCCGAACTATGACGTTATTGTGGTCGATTCGCCCCCCGTCCTCGGAATCAGCGATGCCTCCGTGATCAGCCAGGAGGTGGACGTCACCCTGTTGTTGATCCAGCACCGCCGGTATCCCAGGAACGTATCCCAGCGGGCCAAAAGGGTGATCGACGAGGTGGGGGGGAAGCTCTTCGGAGTCATTCTCAACAACGTCAACATCAAGACGGACGACAACTATTACTATTACGCCGGATACAGTTCGTCTTATTACGGCTACCGCAACCGCACGCCCCGCGCCCGCAGGCAGGGGACCCCTGCCGTGGCCAGCGCGCAGTCACAGGAGACGGCTCCTCTCGAGAACGAGGAAGTTTCCGGCGAGGAAGTGGCCCAGGAAGATGTTGCGCCCCGTGTCACGCATCTGCGCCCTCCTTCCTCCGAATCCGAAGACCGCTTTTAACATGCAGCCCTTTTTCCGATTGGCCCTGGCGCTTGCCTGGTTTGGTTCGGGGTTCTTGCAGGCGCAAAGCCTGAATCTCGGTTCGGGGAACGCCTCGGCGTTCCAGCCTGAGGGCGGCAACCCTTCGGCGGCTGCCGATCCCATGGCAGGCGGGGCCGCGCCGGCCGGCGGTGCCTCCCCCGACCTTGGCACCATGGATGTCAGCGACCTTCTCCGCCGCGGAGACACCCTCATCATCCGGCTGACGGGTGTTCCCCCGGCTGACCAGGGGATCTTTGAGGTGAAAGTGGACGAAAGCGGCAGGGTATCCATGCCCTACATCGGGAGCGTAACGGCCGCCAGCCTTACCACCGTGCAACTGAAAAAATCGATCGAAGACACCTATGTGAAGCAGGAGATTTTTACCAATCCCAACGTGACGGTGGATCTGAAAGAACAGCGTTTTGTCGATGTGACCGGAGAGGTGCGCATGCCCCAGCGGGTTCCTTACACCAAGGACCTTACCGCCCTTGGGGCGGTGGCCGCGTGTGGCGGATTCACTGATTTCGCCAACCGGCGGAAGGTAAAGCTGACCCAAAGCGGGGTGACGCGGGAATTCAATGCCAAGGATATCCAGGTGGATCCAAGCCGGGACATCAGGCTGCTGCCTAACGACAAGATCCATGTCGACCGGAGTATTTTTTGACGGCAAGGATCGGCCTTTTCGGTGGATCGTTTGACCCTTTCCATGCGGGACATTTTCTTGTTGCCAGGGCAGCCAAGGAAATTTTCTTCCTGAACGAGGTTGTTTTTCTTCCCTGTGCGCGCTCCCCTCTGAAAAGGGTGCCGCCGGTGGCATCGGACCGTTTTCGGCTCAGCCTGCTGAGGGCAGGCCTAAAGGGGCAGTCCTGGGCAAAGGTCTCCGATTGGGAAATCCGGCAGGGTGGTGTTTCCTACACCGTGGAAACCATGAGGGCCTGGAGAAGCCGTTTTCCCCGTGCCTCCCTTTTTTGGATCATGGGATCGGACCAGTGGGAGCTCCTTTCCGAATGGAAGGATCCCCGGGAGTTGGCCAGGAATCTGGAATTCCTGGTTTTTCCGCGTCCCCATCGTCCGCGGGCTCGCCGGTCATTCCGAATGCGGGAAATACCCCTTCGCCTCGACATTTCTTCCACAGAAATCCGCAAACGCCTGAAAAAAGGGATGTCCGTCCGGGGAATGGTGCTGGCTCCGGTGGAGGCCATGCTTCCGCGGTACCGTCCTTACCGATGAGTCTCGAGGGGGTGGAACTGGCTCGTAGGTGCCTCGCATTTGCCGACAACAAGAAGGCGTCGGAGCCGGTGCTGCTCGATCTGAGGGGCGTGGGGGGGGCGAGCGATTTTTTCCTGATTGTCTCCGGGGATAGTGAGCCGCATCTCAAGGCAATCGCGGGAGAGGTGGAAAGGGGTGTCCGGGAGGAATGTGGGCGCAGGCCCTTCCGGGTCTCCGGCAACTCTACCAGCCAGTGGGTGATTCTTGATTATGGCGACGTGCTCGTTCACGTCATGCACACGCAGAAGCGCCGATTTTACCGCTTAGAGGACCTCTGGGGGGACGCCGCCCGTCTGGAGGTCTGACGGCTCACATTTCTTCCAGCGTGGGGATGCCCAGGAGGGAAAGGCCTTCCCGGAGAACCTCGCCGGTTAGAAAAACCAGGGTGAGGCGGGAATCCCTCAGGGCGGGAAGCTGCAGCACCGGGCAGGCCTCGAAAAACCGATGATATTGGCCGGCCAGCTCGTAGAGATACCCGCAAAGGTGATGGGGCCTGCGGTCATTGGTGGCGAGTTCCACCGCATCGCCAAAACGGAGTAAATGGCGGGCGAGCACCTCTTCCTCAGCTTGGGAAATCTTCACGGCGGCCTCAGGGGGTTGGCTCAGGCCCGCCTTGCGAAGAATGGAGCGGGTACGCACATAGGCGTTCAGGATGTACGGTGCGGTGTTACCATCAAAGGCAAGGAGCTTTTCCCAGGTGAAGACGTAATCGAGGTTGCGGTTGGGCAACTGGTCCGCGTATTTCAGGCTGGCGATGCCGAGAAGCTCCGCCTTTTCCCGGAGGGCTGTCGGGGCAAGGTCCGGTCTTTTGTTTCTGAGAATTTCGGCGGCGCGCTCGCTGGCCTCATGAAGGAGGTCGGTGAGTTTGAGCGGGGTTCCGTCCCGGCTTTTTAGGGGTTTTCGGTCCGGACCGAGAATGGTTCCGAACCAGACATGTTCGAGCTCCGCCCGGCAGCCCAATCGTCGGGCCGTGTCGAAAAGCCAGCGAAAATGAAGTTGTTGTCGCGCATCGGTGACATAAATGATCCGGTCCGCTTTCATTTCCCCGGTTCGGTAGCGGATCGCGGCCAAATCGGTGGTGGCGTAAAGGTAGGCGCCGTCGGATTTTTGCACCAGGTACGGCTCCTCGGAAATGGAGGTGTTGCGTACCACGACGGCTCCCTGGCTGACCTCCGCGATCTTGCGGTCGAGGAGTTCCCGAACCACCCCGGGGAGATCCTCGTGGTAGGCGCTTTCCCCCCGGACGGCATCGAAGCTGATTCCCAGCCGCTCGTAGATCCTGCGAAAATGCTCGGCCGACCGGGCGCAAAAGAGGCGCCAATCCTGGAGGCGCTCTGGATCGCCGTTTTGGAGGGCGGCCAACTCGGCCCGCGCCTGTTCCATGGCGGCAGGGTCGGCCTCCGTGGCCTGGTGCCCCTTTTTATAAAAATCTTCCAGCTGATCGATTGCTTGGTCGGCCTCGATAGGGGGGCGGCCTGCGGCGCGATAGGCCAGGAGGAGCTTCCCAAACTGGGTGCCCCAGTCACCAAGATGGTTCACGCGGGTGACCCGGTGTCCCAATTTGTGGAGAAGGCGGGCCAGGCTGTCCCCCAGCAGGGTGGAGCGGATATGCCCAACGTGCATGGCCTTGGCGATGTTGGGGGAGCTAAAATCGACGACGATGGATTCCGGGCGGGAAACTGAGGGAACTCCCAAGCGGGAATCCTTCCGCAGGGTGTCGACGGCCCGGCCCAGGGCCTCCGGCCCCACGCGGTAGTTCACAAAACCGGCTCCCGCCACGGAAGGCTTTTCCCAGCCTTCCGGTGGAGGGCACTCGCGGGCCAACCGCTCCGCAAGTTCCCGGGGATTTTGGCGGGTGGCTTTGGCGGCCACCATGGCCAGATGGGTTTGGAAGTGTCCGTGACGCTCGTCGGCGCACGCCCGAACCCAAGGCTCGTTCACCAGGCCGGGAAAGTTTTTTTCGGCCCAGGCGGAGACCCGCTGCTCCAGCTCGTTACGCAGGGACATCAGCTGGACCGGAAAATCGAGAGGATCTCGGCCGGGCCTTTTGCTTCGAGAACTTTCGACTTTATCCCGCGTCTGTTAAAAAATTTCGCCACGGTGGCCAGGGTCTGGAGATGGGTCTGGGCATGCTCCGCGGGAACAAGAATCAGGAAGAAAAGCTTCACCGGTTTCGCGTCCATGGATTTGCAATCCACCCCGTTGGGGGATCGGGCGAAAAGGGTGACCAATTTGTCCAGCTTGGGGATGGTCGCATGGGGGATCGCAAACCCTCCACCCATGGCGGTGGTCATTTTATCCTCCCGTGCCTGCAGGGCTTTTTGCGAGGGGGCGACAAGATCCTTTGTTATAAGACCCTTGTCAGCAAGGTGTTGCAACATCAGCATATGGGCCTGAGAGCTGTCTTTGGCCTCGAGATGGGCCATGATGTTGTTTTCGTGGATCAGGTCAGAAATCGGCACGGAGCCACCATTTCTAGGCGGGAGGAGGGAGGTAACGCAAGAGGAGGCCCGAAATCGAATGGACGCCCTGAGTGTAGACCCAGACCCAGTTCCGGCCGAGTTCGGTAATCAGGAGGGAGAAGGGGATGGGACGGAAAAAGGACCATATCAGTCCGGTGGCGAGGAGGAGGTTGCTGAGGGCAATCACGGTCAGGGAGAAGATCCTTCCATAAACGAGAAAATCCGGCTGGCGTGTGCGAAGCAGGTCCAAGGTGAAAGCGTAGTGATATCCCCACACGGCGCCCCAAATCGCGAGAAAAGGAAGGTGGAAGTCGATCAGGCGGGGCCATGCCTGCAGTCCGGCCAGCCAGAGAATTCCTGCCAAAAAGGGGTAAAGGGGCAGGATGTATGGAGCCAGGGTAATCCATGCAGAGGTGCGGTCGGATACTACCCGACCCCCTTTGCCGCCCACCTGAAGGGAGTGGACCTTGCCGCCACTCAACCAAACCGCGAGGGCATGGGTTAACTCGTGACCCAGGACGTACAGATCGCGGGGTTTTGGCAAATAAAGGTAGGCCAGGCCCGCCGCCGCCCAACCCGCGCCGAAGCAGGATGCCGCCCACCAGGGGAAGGTGGGTGTGGCTGCGGCGGAGCGAAGCAGTCCCGCAAAGCATCTCCCGGTGGCCCAGACTCCCGGCCACAGGGCCAGGGCGAGGAAGAGACGGATCCAGTTCATGGATTGACTGAGGAACCGGGATTCCGGCATATTTGTCCCTTATGGCAAACACAGCTTCCGCCGCCAAACAGGCTCGCGCCGCGATACGTCGTCGCGAATTCAACAGGGTTCTGTTGCAGGCCGCGCGCACCGCGCAGAAAAAGCTGCTTTCCCTGATTCAGGCCGGCAAGAAGGCCGAGGCGGCCAAGCTCTTTCCCGATCTGCAGAAAAGGCTGGATCGGGCCGCCAAAGGCAAGGCCATTCATCGCAATCGCTCCGCCCGCATCAAGTCCCGCATCGCCCATCTGCTCCGTTAATCCGGCTCATCCTGGCCCAGCAGGCGCGTGACCCGGATCCAGGCCTTGCTTCCAAAATACCGCCTCGCCATTTCCCCGGAGCTTTCTGCTTCCTGCTTCGTCTGCCAGAGCCCGAACACTGTTGAGCCGCTCCCGCTCATTCTTGCCGCAAGCACGCCCGGCTGGGCGGAAAGCCATTCCCGCGCCGCCCGGATCCAGGGAAATTTTTCCTCCACCGCAGGTTCCAGATCGTTGCGCGGGCGAATCTCGTGGATTTTTCCTCCCGCAAGAGGAAGTTTCAGGGGCTTTCCTTCCACGCCTGGCCTCCGGTTGGCGGCATATCGGCGGTAGGCTTCGGCGGTGGGTGACGCGAAGCCGGGATGGATCAGCAGGGCATAAGGCAAGCGGACCAGGGGGATAGGGTCGAGAATTTCGCCGCGTCCGGTTCCGCGTGCCGGTGAGGATTGGAGAAAAAACGGGACATCGCTGCCCAAACCGGCCCCGATCTCCATCAAAGCGGGCCTGCCCAAATTCAGGGACCAAAGCTTGTCGAGAAGCCGCAAAGCGGCCGCCGCATCGCTACTCCCTCCGCCTAGACCTGCCCCCTGGGGAATCTCTTTATGGAGTGTGAGACTCGCCCCAAGCCTGGTTTTTCCAGCCTCTTTGAGCAGCCGTGCTGCCCGGAGTACCAGGTTGTCCGGTCCGGCGGAAAGTGTCTCGTCTCCCGCGATGACCAGGCCCAAGGAGCCGTCCTTTGCGGAAGTGGCGGCGAGGTGGTCTGAAACGTCGGTACGCACAAAGAGGGTGTCGATAGGGTGAAAGCCGTCCGCCCGGCGCGACCCCAAACGGAGGTCCAGGTTGATTTTGGCGTGGGCGCGGATTGTCAGTTCAGCCATATCCCGATTCAATGGGGA
>Ga0214917_10003618_pt1 | contig 17735 bp, 13 predicted proteins | sample LL_1208_BB_MetaG_FD_177983 | JGI IMG/M metagenome (GOLD analysis project Ga0214917, IMG submission 177983) | Freshwater microbial communities from Lake Lanier, Atlanta, Georgia, United States - LL_1208_BB | ecosystem: Environmental > Aquatic > Freshwater > Lake | place: USA: Georgia | collected... | reverse complement strand
TGGGCACGCATTTGCCGGGAGGAGCAGGACCGGATCGGGCATCGAAATCTTCTTTTTGGGATCGGGCAAGGCGGGGATTACGACGATTTGCGGAGAAAATCCCTGGAGGAACTCCAGCGGATCGGTTTCGACGGGTATGCGGTGGGGGGAGTCAGTGTGGGGGAACCGGAGGAGCAGATGATGAAGGCGGTCGATGCCAGCGAGCCCTATCTGCCGGCCGACCGGCCAAGGTATGTGATGGGATTGGGGCATCCGGACCAGATCGTCCGGATGATCGGGAAGGGGATCGACATGTTCGACTGCGTCCTTCCGACCCGGGTGGCGCGGAACGGAACGGCCTGCACGGAGGAGGGGCCGGTTTCAGCGCGGAAATCAACCTGGACGCGGGATGAGAATCCAATTGTAAAGGGTTGCGCCTGTTATGCTTGTTCGCGGTTCAGCCGCGCCTATGTTCAGCATTTGATCAAGGCGGAAGAACTGTTGGGATTACGGCTGATCTCCCTCCATAATCTCCATTTCTACCTTGAGACCGTCCGGCAGGCCCGGGCGGCGATCCTCGGGGGTCGGTGGGCCGAGTGGTCCGCAGAGTTCCTGGGTCGGTACAAACGGGGAGGCAAAGAGCAGGAAAAGGAAGAGCAAGTATGAGCGAGATGATTCTGACCCATGGGCCGCTTTTGATGGCCCCCGCCCCGACCGATGGCAGTCAACCGCCCGCGTGGGTTCAGCTGCTGCCCTTGGTCATTCTTTTTGTGCTGATGTACTTCGTGCTCCTGCGGCCGCAAATGAAGCGGCAAAAGGAGCAGGAAAAGCTGATCTCTGCGGTGAAGAGCGGCGACCGGGTGGTGGCCGCCGGCGGCATCCTGGGAACCGTCACCAATGTGAAGGACAGAGTGGTGGTGCTGAAGGTGGCTGACAACGTGAAGATCGAGGTGCAGCGGACCAGCATCACCTCGGTGGAATCGGGTCCGGAAGAGAAGCCAGCGACGTAAAGCCTTGCCATGATCGCCCTCCAATTCGGTCTTAGCCTGGTCTTTTTCGTTCTTTTTATCGGGTATTTCCTGACCTCTGACGCCCGCAAGCGCATGCGGCTCAGTCTGGCGCTGACGGCTTCGCTGGTGGCCCTGTGTCTGAGCTCGCTTTTTGTGAGGGGCGAGGACGGACAGTGGAAGATCAAAATCAAACCCGGGTTGGATTTGAAGGGCGGTACGCAGTTCCTGTTGGAATTGGCCGGGGATCCGGGTCGCAGCGCCCTCGACCAGGCCGTCGAGGTCATCCGGAAACGCGTGGATTCCGTGGGGGTGGCCGAACCCGTGATCCAGCCGGTGGGGGAAAAACGGATCATCGTGCAGATCCCCGGGGTGAGTGAGGCGGACAAGTCGTCCTACCGGCGGCAACTGGAGAAAGTGGCCAAGCTCGAGTTCGCGATGGTGCATCCGGAAAGCGAACGGCTGACCGACGTGCCCAAGGACAAGATCCCCCAAATCCCGATCGACTACCAGATTCTGAAGCTGCGGGATCGGGATCGGACCGGAAAAATCACGGAGACCCCGCTGGTGGTGAAGCGCCGGGCGGAGATGTCCGGCAAGAACGTGGCCAGCGCGTTCCGGAGCGTCGATCAACTGGGACGACCGGTGGTGATCATTGAGTTCAATGCCGAGGGTCGCGACAAGTTTGGCAAGCTGACCGAGCAGAATATCGGCCGGCGGATGGCAGTGGTGCTCGACGGAGAGGTGTATTCAGCGCCGGTGATCCGCACGGCCATCTACGGAAGCTGTGAGATTTCCGGGGGGAACATGAGCATCACCGAGGCGGAGGAGCTTTCCAGCGTGCTGAAGAATCCGCTGGAGAACCCGGTATCGATCGTCGACGAGCGCGGGGTGGACCCCAGCCTCGGAGCCAGCTCGGTTAAAAGCGGGTTCACCGCAGGTTGGATCAGTCTGGTGGCGGTGGCCCTCTTTGTTCTCTTATACTACCGCTGGCTGGGAGGGGTTGCGGTCCTTGGGTTGATGATCAACATCCTGATTCTTTTGGGATTGCTGGCCCAGTTTGGCTTTACCCTCACCTTGCCGGGTTTGGCGGGGTTGATTTTGACGATCGGGATCGGGGTGGACGCGAACGTTCTGGTGTTTGAACGAATTCGGGAGGAGTTGAACCGTCACCGGAGCGGTTTGGAGACGGTCTCAGCGGGATTCCAGCACGCCTTCAGTTCCATTTTGGACGCCAACGTCACGACGGTCATTGCGGCCGCAATCCTGTTTTGGAAGGGATCCGGCCCGGTGCAAGGATTCGCGACGGTGCTTTGCCTCGGCATTTTCTCCAGCCTATTCGCCGCGCTGATTGTCAGTCGAACCGGGGCGGAGTGGCTGGCGGAGAAGGGGGGCAAAGGATCGCTTCATATGTTCCGGCTTTTCGAGGAGGCAAAGTTCAACTTTCTGGGTTGGCGTCGGGCCGCCTACGCCCTCTCCATCCTGGTTTTGGCCGCGGGCTTGGCGGCAGTGGCGATGCGTGGAACCAATGCCCTGGGAGTTGATTTCACGGGTGGTGATCTGGTGACCCTCAGCTTTAAGGAGAAAATTGATGACGGCCGAGTCCGCTCCTCCCTTGGAAATCTGGCCGAAGTGGCCCAGTACCAGCGCAGCCCGGTGGGTCAGGATGAGATTCTTTCCCTGCGTACAGCTTTTGGAAAAGGAGAGGTTGCGGTGCAAAGGCTCCAGCAGGACTTTGCCAGCGCCGGATTTACGCAGATCCAGCTGGATAAAGTGGCCCCGGTTGTGGGCGAGGAGCTGAAAAAGAACGCCCTAATCGCGCTGGTTCTGGGGGTCATCGGAATCTTTCTGTATGTGGCCTGGAGGTTTGAACCGGCCTTTGCCATCGGGGCCATTGTGGCCTTGATTCACGACGTCTTTATCAGCCTAGGTGTCTTCGTGCTGCTGGGTCGGGAGCTTTCCCTGCCCATGGTGGGTGCGATCCTCGCCGTAGCCGGCTATTCGATCAACGACACGATCGTCATTTTTGACCGAATCCGGGAAACGTTCCGGGGGGGGCTGCACGGCAACAAGGCGGAGTCGATGAACCTGGCCATCAACCAGACCCTCAGTCGGACCCTGATGACATCGGCAACAACCTTTCTGGCCGTGCTGGTGTTGTTCCTTTTCGGCGGGCGGGTGATCAACGACTTTGCCCTGATCCTTTTGATCGGGATCGTGGTCGGAACGTACTCCTCGATTTTCATCGCGTCTCCGATCGCGTTGCTGGCCGGCGGACGAAGAAAATAATTCGGGAACGGCTTGCGGGTCGCCAAACGTTCCTTATTTCATAAGGATGCGTTGGATTGGGAATCCGAACCGTGCAGAGGCAGGGCAAGGCCCCGGCCAACTGATCGAGATGATCCTGCACCGGCGGGGTCTGGTGAATGCCAATGAAAGGGAACTATTCCTCAGTCCCAAACTCGCCCGTCTTTCGCCCCCCGAGCAGATTCCCGGAATGAAGGTGGCCGTGGAACTCCTCGAAAGGCATCTCCAGGCGAAAAACTCGATGGTTATCTACTCCGACTACGACGTGGATGGGATCACCAGCGCGAGTGTCCTGCGTCTCTTTCTTGAGGCGATGGGGGCGAGCACGGTTCGTCATTTTATCCCGGACCGGAAGAAAGAGGGTTACGGACTGACCTCCAAAGGCCTGGAGCGTTGCCTGGAGGCGGGCACAAAACCCGACCTCTTGATTGTTTTGGATTGTGGCACGAACAGTCGGGTTGAGGTGGAGAAGGCGAAATCGGCGGGTATGGATGTCCTGATTGTCGACCATCATCAGATCGGCGACACCGCGCCTAGCGACGCCTTGGTGAATCCCCAACTGGGAAAAGAGGACCATCATCTCTGTACGGCTGGTCTCGTCTTCAAACTCTGCCATGCCTACCTCAAGGCCACCGGAAAAAAGGATCAGTTTGACCTCCGCACCGTGTTGGACCTGGTGGCGCTGGCCACGGTGGCTGATCTGGTGCCGCTGGAAAAGGACAACCGGATCTTTGTGAGGGAAGGGCTTAAGCGTCTGGTGCAAACCGTGCATCCCGGACTGCGCCGATTGATGGAAGTCTCCGGGAGCGGAGCGAGGACACCGACGACCTTCACTTTGGGTTTTCAGTTGGGGCCCAGGATCAACGCGGGAGGACGTGTGGGAGAGGCCACCGCCGGTCTTGATCTGTTGCTGAGTCGGGATCCGACCGAGACGGCGCGATTGGCCCGTGATCTTGATTTGCAAAACCGCAAGAGGCAGGAGCTGGAAGCGATGGCCCTGGAGGAGGCGGAGGAGGAGATTGGGGAGTCGCCTGAAGGCCTGGGCTTGGTGGCGGCGAGCGACCGCTGGCATCCCGGCGTGGTGGGAATTGTCGCCGCCCGCCTGGTGAGAAAATACCACCGGCCGAGCTTTGTGATCGCATTGGAGGAGGGGGCGGGGAAGGGGAGCGGGCGCGGCTTGCCCGGAGTTTCCCTGATGGATGCGCTTCGGGCCTGTGCCCCTTGCCTGAAAGGTTTTGGAGGTCACGAGGGGGCGGCCGGGATTGTGATCGAAGCGGATCGGGTGGAGGACTTCCGCAAAATCTTAGGGGCTTGGCTGGAGAAAAGTGTCCGACCGGAGATCTTTGAAAAGAGCCTATCCATCGAGATGTGTCTTTTACCCGAGCATCTTACCCCCGAAATGGCGCGGGCCGTGGGGGCAATGGCTCCGTTTGGAAAAGGAAATCCCGAGCCCGTTTTTCAAATCGAGGGAGTCCAAATGGCCACCGCTCCGCGGGTCTTTGCCGAGAGGCACCTGAAGTTCCGGGCCCAGGTGGGGGACAGAAAGTTTGAGGTGGTGGGTTTTGATTTTGCACAACGTCCGCCGGATCGGCCGACCTTTGACTTGGCGGGATCGTGGGAATGGGACGAGTACACGGACGCACCCCGGTGGCGGATGGCCGACTGGCGCTGACTCCGGAGAAGGCCAGGGCGCTCCGGGCCGCCACCAGTCTGGCCGAGCGGCTGGGACTGGGCTCTCCCGACGACTTGGCCGGCTATCTGCCCCGGCGGCATGAGGATCGGCGAAAGGGATGGCATCCGTCCGAAGGATTGCCTGAAGGACCGGTGAACTTTCAGGGCACGGTCACGCGATCCAAGTTGAACCGCTGGCGGGGGCGGAGATGCATGGTGGAGGTGGACCTGCAGGTGCAGGGAGGTTTGGGTGAATGGGTACGCCTTGTCTTTTACAATCTTCCCTTCATGGCACGGGCTTTTCCGGAGGGGAAGCGGGTGGCGGTTTACGGCCGGATGGAAGAGAAAAAAGGGGTTTTTGTGGCCACTCACCCGGAAACCGAGACGGTGGAGGAGGGTAAAGAGGAGGGCATACATCTGGATCGGGTGGTGCCGATTTATCCGCTGAGTGAGGGCCTGAGCCAACGAAGGGTGCGGTCGGCCATTTACCATTATCTCCGGGAGTTTTCTCCGAAAGTGGAGGAGGCATTTCCAGGGACTCCGGATCTGCCCTCGCGGGCAGAAGCTTGGCGAGCCTTTCATTTTCCTGAATCCCTGCGTGAGGTGGAGATTGCCCGAAGACGACTGGCCTACGAGGAGTTGCTGGGCACCCAATTTTCCTTAAGAGTTCGTCGGGCGGCCCGCGAGGCCATCCGCATTGAACGATCTCCCAAGGAAAGGGATTTGGTCGAGCCCTGGCGCAACTCCCTCCCTTGGCCCATGACCGGAGATCAGCAGAAGGTTTGTACCGAAATCGATGCCGATCTGGCGCTGGCCCGGCCCATGCATCGTCTGCTGCAGGGCGATGTGGGAGCGGGAAAAACCCTGGTGGCGGCCCATGCCCTTTTGCGGGGGCTGGAGCACGGCACCCATGTGGCCCTGATGGCACCCACCACTTTATTGGTGGAACAGCACGCGGCTTCGCTTCGGAAACTGCTGCCCCGCGGGGCCCTGGAGGTGGTGACCTGGACTTCCGATTCCAAACCCGGCCCCGCAGGACTGTTTCCGAGGATCACGGTCGGTACCCACGCCCTTTTCGCAGAAAAGGCGAGGTTGGCGCGCCTTTCTCTATGCGTGATCGACGAGCAGCAGCGGTTCGGGGTGAAGCAACGCGCGGCGTTTTTAGCGAAAGGGGAAAGACCGGATCTTTTGGTGCTGACCGCAACCCCGATTCCGCGCACCTATGATTTGCTTCTTCACGGGGATCTGGATGTGTCGCTTCTTCAGGAAATGCCCCCCGGCCGGGGTGAGGTGAAGACCTTGGTGAGGGATGGCACGGTGGTGGAAAAGATTTGGGCCCATTTGAAGGATCGCGTGGCGATGGGCGACCGGGTGTATGTGGTGGTCCCGAGGCTGGGCGAGGAAGTATCGGATCCGGCCGACGAGGCCTCGGTGAAACGGACCCACGAGCAACTTTCCGCGGCCATCGGAAAGGCGCGGGTGGCTCTTCTCCATGGAAAGATGAAGGAAGAGGAAAAGACCGGTATTTTGGGAAAATTTCGAAAAGGCGAGATCTCCGTGCTGGTGGCGACCACGGTGGTGGAGGTGGGGGTGGATGTGCCCGAGGCCAACTGGATGGTGATCGACCACGCGGACCGGCTGGGACTGTCCCAGTTACATCAACTGCGTGGCCGGATCGGGCGCGGGGGCCGGAATGGGACTTGCGTGCTCATCCAGCGCTCCGGAGGGCCAGCCGCCAAGGATCGGCTGGAGTTTTTGGCTCAGAACCGGGACGGTTTCAAAATCGCCGAGGAGGATTACCGAATCCGGGGGCCCGGGGACATTTTGGGGGAGGATCAAAGTGGTATCCCCCGTTTCCGGTTTGCCCGATTACCCGAGGACCTACCCTTATTGAAAGGGGCGCAAAACGAGGCCACACGACAAATGGAAGGCGGGTGGCGGCAGTGGAAGGGATTGGTCGAAGCAGAGGCCCGGGCCAGGGAGGATGTGGCGACGAATTAGCCGGTTTACGTTTACGATTACCTTTAGGTAGTCGAATGGTTAGGATGTGCAGATGTCGTTAGGGGGAGGGAAAAAATCCAGGAAGTTGTTTGAGCAGGCGAAGACAGTGACGCCCGGGGGCGTGCACTCGCCGGTCCGGGCGTTTCGGGCGGTGGGGGGAACCCCGGTGTTCATGGCCTCCGCCAAGGGGGCTTATCTCAAGGATGCGGATGGGAAAACCTACGTGGATTATGTCGGAAGCTGGGGTCCGGCCATTTTGGGGCACGCGCATCCGGCCGTGACCGGTGCGGTGAAAAAGGCGGCGGGAAGGGGATTAAGTTTTGGAACTCCGCATGAGGGGGAAGTGGAGCTTTCCCGGATGATCCGTCGGATGGTCCCCAGCTTGGAAAAGGTTCGGTTCTGCAACAGCGGAACCGAGGCCACGATGTCCTGTCTTCGGTTGGCGAGAGGATTCACCAGGAGGAACGGCATTGTGAAGTTTTCCGGCTGCTATCATGGTCATTCCGATGCCCTGCTGGTGGCCGCCGGTTCCGGCGCGTTGACCCTGGGTCGGCCCGACAGCGCCGGAGTGACGCCGGGAGCGGTCCAGGACACCCACGTGTTGCCCTTTAATGATCCCGGTGCGGCCGAGGAGCTTTTTGCCAAGCGGGGGGCCGAAATCGCCGCGGTTCTGCTGGAGCCGATTCCCGCCAATGCGGGGTTGATTTTACCCGTTCCGGGGTTTTTAGGGAAACTTCGGGAGCTAACCCGCGAACACGGAAGTCTTTTGATTTTTGACGAGGTGATGACGGGATTCCGTCTCGCCCCCGGTGGAGCCCAGCAACTGCTCGGAATCAGGCCGGATCTGAGCGCTTTTGGAAAGGTGATCGGAGGGGGGCTGCCGGTGGGGGCTTTTGGAGGACGTGCCGAGGTGATGGATCATCTCGCCCCCGATGGGCCGGTGTATCAGGCTGGAACACTCTCCGGGAACCCGATGGCCATGGCGGCCGGTCTTGCCCAGCTGAAGGAACTGGCCAAAGGTAAAATTTACCGGCAGTTGGAAAAGACCGGTGCCGCACTGGAGAGGATGTTTCGGGAAGAGCTGAGATCTGCGGACCGGAGGGATCCTTTCGTTCGAATCGGGTCGATGTTCTGTCTTTTTTGTCGCCCGGAGGGAGGTCCGATCAGAAACCTTCAGGATGCCGAAAAGATTGACCGAGATCGCTATGCAAAGCTTTTTCATGGTCTCCTGGAACACGGGGTGTACTTTCCGCCCTCGCAATTTGAGACCTGTTTTCTCTCCACAGCTCACGGGCCAAGGGAGTTGGAGATTACCCGAAAGGCCTTGCGGGCGGCCCTTCGGGAGGCTTGAGGAGGGGGGTCCGGCGGGGCAGGGTGGAGCCATGAACACGGGATTGGCCGACTTTTTCGACCTCAAGGGCCAAAATCACGAGGAGCTCTTTGCCGGCGCGAAGCACGCCTGGGAGGTGTTGCCCCGGATCGCTGACTACCTGAAAAAAAATCTCAAGAACGGCTCCAAGGCAAAAATCATCGGCTCCCCGGTCATTGGGGAGAATGTTCACCTTGGGGAAGGAACGATCGTGGAGCCCGGGGTATACATTCGGGGCCCGGCGTGGATTGGGAAGAACTGTGAAGTTCGGCATGGCGCCTACATCCGGGAAAATGTGATTGCCGGAGATGGCTGTGTCTTGGGAAATAGCTGTGAGTTTAAAAATTGTGTGCTGCTCTCCGGGGCCCACGTTTCCCATTTCAGTTACGTGGGGGACTCGATTGTCGGAAGGGACGTGAACCTCGGGGCTGGCGTGATTCTGTCCAACTACCGGCTTGATGGTCAGGCGATCAAAGTGCGGGCGGCGGGAACCGTGGTGGAGACAGGTCTGCGCAAGTTTGGGGCGATGGTGGGGGACAAAGCTTCCATCGGCTGCAATGCCGTCCTTAATCCCGGCAGCCTGATTGCCAAAGGGGCCAAAATTCTCCCGGGAACGATCTGGTCAGGAAGTCAGAAATAAATCTTACAAAATAACAAGCCTTGGATGGGGAAGGTGGAAAGGGGGAAGTGGAAATCCTCCTTCCGCTTCAGACTTTCCGCTTTGAGCCAAACTAAGCGTACGGGGATCCGACGAAGCTATGGAACGGCGCGGTGACGAAGGAACGCTCCCTTAAACCATCGAAAATGGCCGGTACGGCATCGGCAGTTTGGGGGTGGAGGTCGTGGAGCAGGATGATTGAGCCTGGTTGGCTGGCGGACAAAACCCGCTGAATGATGGCCGAGCTGCCCGGTTGGGACCAATCCTTGGGGTCGACCGACCAGTAGGCGACGCCCAGACCATGCTTGGAGGCGAGCGGTCCCTGCTCACGCCGAAAAGCCCCGTAAGGGGGGCGAAACCAAACCGGAGTCACGCCGGTGGCACGGGTGATGGCTTCCTGGGTCCTGCCAATCTGCTGATCGACGGCCGTATCGCCCATACCGGCCAACCGCGGATGGGTGTAGCTGTGATTGGCGACATCGTGCCCCTCCTCCACCAACCGCCGGGCCAAGTCCGGGCGGGCATCCACCTTGGCTCCGATGAGGAAGAAGGTCGCGTGCATATTGCGCTTTTTCAGCTCCTCCAACACCCGTTCGGTCACCCCGGGGGTGGGGCCGTCGTCGAAGGTGAGAGCCAGTTTGTTTCCGAAACCGGGGCCGGAGTTGATGAAAGCGGGGTTTACCTCGACCTCGCCGGCATCCCCGATGGTGCCGTTCTGAGCGCGACCCGGCACGGCGAGGCCGGCACCGGCCATGGCCAAAAGCCGGAGAAAATCGTTCCGCCTCATAGACTTCCTCTTTAGCACCGGGAGAGGCATTCTCAAGAGGCCTTTCCATGAAGATCTGTGACCTGACCCAAATCTATTCCCCCAGGGGCGGAGGGGTTCGGTCTTATCTGGAGGCCAAGCGAAAATATATCCGGGATCACACTCCGCATGAGCACCTGATGATCGTGCCGGGAGCCCGCACGCAACAAGTGGAGGGGGGCCGAACCCGGCTTTGGACGGTGGCGGGGCCGTTGGTGAACCGGACCTCCCGCTACCGCTGGATGTTGGACCTGCCGGCCCTGCTGCGAATTCTCTACCAAGAGCACCCGGACATCGTGGAATCAGGCGATCCCTATCATGCGGCGATGATTTCCCGGAACTGGGCCAACCGCCGTGGTTCGGACTTTTACATGTTTTACCACTCGCACTTCCCGGATGCCTTGCTGCGGACCGTCCTGAAATTTGCGGGAAGCTGGGCGCGGGGATGGGTTGAGCGGGTGGCCGGGGACTATCTGCGGAACATGTCCCAAAACAGCCGCGGGGTCTTTGTGGCCAGCCAACACCTGATGCGGGTTTTGTCGGGCTGGGGTTTGCAGGGCCTGATCCACCTGCCCCTCGGAGTGGATACCTCCGTGTTCCGACCTGACGAGGGCAGGCGAGAGGAAATCCGGGAGCGGCTGAAACTTCCGCCGGATGGCCCGATTTTTCTCTATGTGGGAAGGTTTTCCCCGGACAAGGACACGGCCCTACTTCTTCGGGCCTGGCTGAAAATCGCGGAGAAGATGAAGGGCCCTTGGACAGGGGTAATGGTCGGGGACGGTCAGATGACGGATCTGGTGGAGACTTTTGTCCGACACAACCCGCATATGCGCAGGGTCCCGTATTTGAAAAGGCCGGAAGATTTGGCGGACTGGTACCGCGCCGCGGATCTTTTGATTCATCCTGGTCGTTGGGAAACATTCGGCCTGGTTCTTCTTGAGGCGCAGGCGTGTGGTCTGCCGGTGATCGGCTTTCGCGGTGGAGCGATGGATGAACAGGCAGCTGATTTGGGGAGTTGGTCTCTCGAACGAAGCTCTACCGGGCTGGCGGAAGCGGTGATTCGAAAGGCGCGGGATTTGAGCGGGGCGGATCGGAGCCGGGCCACCCGTTACGTGGCGGACCGTTTCAGCTGGCAGCGCACCTTTGCGCGGCAAATGGAGGTGTATGAGCGCAAGTGATGGGGGCGGGAGAGATTTCCGGGTCCGTCCCTACCGGTTGGAAGACCGGGCGGCGATTCGCCGCATCTGCGCAGACACCGGATTTTTAGGGAAGCCGATCGATCCGGTCTTCGAGGACCGGGAGCTTTTTGCGGATTTCCTGACGGCGCCCTATACCGACGGCGAGCCGGAAAACTGTTTCGTTTTGGAAGGCGGCACGGGTGTGATTGAGGGATATCTGACCGCATCGAGCGATGCGGGAAAAAGAAGACGTTTTCTGGTGAGGAAACTTCCCCTCTGGCTGGCCCGGGCGGTCCGAGGATTCTTCGGAGGATACCGGCCGGCCAGCCGAAAATATCTTTGTTGGTTGATGGTGCGGGGAAGAAAGGAGACTCCCCCGGCTCCCCGGGATGCGGCCCACTTCCACGTCAACCTCATCCCGCAAGCGAAAAGCGTCCAGGCGGTGCGTAGTCTCATCGACACCTTTTTGGAGGCCATGCGGCAAAAGGGGGTTCGCTGTGTTTACGGTCAGATCGTCACTCGCGGGGACCGAAGGGGGGAGAGGATGTTTGCGCGATATGGATTCCGGGTAACCGGGCGGACACGGGTCACGAAATTCACGGAACACTCCCCGGAACAAGTCCATCTCTGCACGGTGGTCAAGGATTTGGCCGAATCCCCCTTGCTCTACGGCAAGGATCTGCACCGGCAGGGAGGTCGGCGTCACGGGCGGGGGGAACGGAAACTGCTGTTATCCCTGCATGATTTTCATCCGGGTAGCCGTGGCCCAATCCAGGAACAGCTGAAATTCTGTCTGCAACGGTGTCCGGGCCATGCCTCCATTCTGGTGATTCCCGAATACCACCACCAAGGCTCCGTGGAATCCTGCCCGGGAAGTCTCCGCAGCCTGGAACAATGGCAGCAGGAGGGGCATGACCTGGCCATTCACGGCTACTTTCATGATCGGGTGGGCTTGCCGAAAAATTCGTGGTTTTGGACGAGGGTTTACACCGATCAGGAGGCGGAATTTTTCCGTCTCGAAGCCGGTGAGGCGGAGTCAAGGATGGATCGGGCCTTGGCGATCTGGCGGCGTCAGGGCTGGGCGGCGCGGGGATTTGTGGCTCCCGGATGGCTTTACTCAGACTCCCTGGAATCGATGCTGCGCCGAAAAGGCTTCGCCTACACCTGTCGTTTGACAGAGGTTGTCCACCTGGCGGAGGGGCGGCGGGATCGGGCATGGGCGGGTACCTACAGCCTGCGGTCGCCTTGGCGGCAGTCCTTGGCCCGCCGGTGGCAACCGGTTTGGAGGGCCATCTGGGCAAACCGTCCGTTGGTGCGGCTCAGTCTGCATCCGGCCGATCTGGGAGTGTCCTTTGTTCGGAACCAGGTCGGGGCCTTGCTCGAAGAGTTGTCGGCGCGGGGATATCGTTCAGTCTCATACGCCGAGCATGTCCAAGTGTGACCTTCATCTTCACTCCCGGCACTCCGACCGGCCCTCGGAATGGATTCTTCGCAAGGCGGGGGTGCCGGACAGCCTTTCCAGCCCGGTTCAGCTGTATGAAAACCTGAGGAAACAGGGGCACGATTTTGTCACACTGACCGACCACAACACCCTCGGTGCGTTCCGGGAATTGCGGGGGCAGGAGGGCTTCTTTCCGGGGGTGGAGATTACCACTTATTTTCCGGAGGACCGGTGCAAGGTTCACCTGCTCGCCTGGAACCTGGATGAGCGGCAGTTCCTCGAAATCGAAAAACTTCGGCCCAATCTTTTGGAGCTGGCGATGTTTCTGCGAAAGGAGCAGCTCGCCCACGCGGTGGCCCATCCGCTGATCAGCGTGGACGGGCGGATGACCGCGGATCATTTCGAAAAGCTGCTTCTGCTGTTTTCGGTCTTTGAAACCGCCAATGGCCTGAGGGCCCCGTTGGCGCATCGGGTGGTCGACCTTTGTCTGGATCTGCTGACCCCCGAAAAAATCAGAGTGCTGTCGGAGAAGCACCAGCTGGAGTCGGCCGGCAAAGAGCCTTGGAAGAAAGGAAGGGTGGGTGGATCCAACGACCATTGTGGCCTTTATGCGGGCCAAGTATGGACGGAAGTTCCGGGAGCCAGGGACCCCGGTGCCTTTCTCCGGGGGGTAATGGAAGGTCGAGGAATGCCGCAAGGCGAGGGAGGGGATCCGGCCCGCTTTGTGAACGGCCTTTTTCATATTCTCTTCGAGTTCATCCGTGAAAAGGTGGGGAACCGGGCTCCAAGGGGATCCGAGCTTTTGTTGCGGATCGTGAACCGCTTTCTGGCCGGGGAAAATCCCATCGAGGTCAGCTTCCTGGATAAGGCACGTTACGCCGTGGAGATGGTCGCGACCGGCCGGATTTTTGAATTTTGGAAAGCCCCCGAAGGTGGCTTGAGCAAGGAAATGGCCCATTACCTGGGCAACCCGGATACCAAACGAGCCTTGCAAAGGGTTTTGGAGGAGGAAAAGGAGCCTGAAAGGAGGAGCTTTCGCCTGGCCTCCAAGGTAATCAACGATGTCGGTTTCCGGATCGTGACCCGTTTTATCGATCGGGCGAGCCGGGGAGATGTGTTGGCGGGCTTGGAACCCTTGGCGGGGGTGATCCCCCTGGGTCTGGCGACCGCGCCTTATCTTTATTCCTTCCACGCCTTGCGGGTGAACCGGGACTTGTGGGGCGAGGTGGCGCAGCGATTCACCGGGAGCCGGCCGCCAGAGCTCCAAAACCGCTGCAAGGGATGGCTGACCGACACCCTGGAGGATGTGAACGGGGTGGCCCGAACCATCCGGACGATGGCGGCGGCCGGACGAGCCCAAGGGGCGGATTTGACGATTTTGACAAGCCGACCGGATTTGAAAGCCGAGGAGGGGGTGGTGAATTTTCCTCCGGTCGGGGTCTTCACCATCCCGGAGTATGAACTCCAAAAGCTGAGCTTCCCCCCGATCCTGGAGGTCATCGATCACATCGTTCGTCGTGGATATACCGAGCTGATCCTCAGCACCCCGGGTCCGATGGGGTTGACCGGGCTCTTGGCAGCCAAGCTCCTGGGGTTGCGGACCAGCGCCATCTATCACACCGACTTTCCCCAATATGCCCGGTTTCTGAGTGAGGATGATCCGATGATGGAGGGGATCGCCTGGAACTACATGCACTGGTTCTACAGCCAGGTGGACCGGGTGTATGTGAATTCGCAGAAATATCTGGAGCGCTGGGTGGAGAGGGGGCTGGCCCAGGAAAAACTCCGCATTCTGCCGCGGGGGTTGGACACCAAGAGTTTCGATCTTCGGCACCGGGACGTGCAGTTCTGGAAAAAACGCGGGGCCCGCGGGAAAGTGGTGCTCTACGTGGGCCGGATTTCCAAGGAGAAAGAACTCGATTTTCTTTCCCGGGTGGCGGAGCGGATGAGGGGGGATGAAGGGACGACTTTTGCTTTTGTGGGGGAAGGGCCCTTTCTGCATGAACTAAAGAAAAAGCTTCCCCATGGAATTTTTACGGGGTCCCTGCATGGCGAAGATCTCTCCAGGGCTTACGCCTCCGCTGACCTGTTCGTGTTTCCCAGCACCACAGATACCTACGGCAACGTGGTGATCGAGGCCCTGGCATCCGGTTTGCCGGTATTGGTGTCGGATCAAGGTGGCCCCAAAGAGCTACTTCGAAATCCAAATGACGGGCTCGTGCTTGCCGGGGGGGAGGCACAGTGGGAGGCTGCAATCCGGAAATGGATCGGCTCCACGAGCATGCCAAACGATGCCAAGTCCCGTAGGGAGAGAACCGTAGCCGGCCGGAAGTGGGAAGACGCCTTCCGGAGATTCTGGGAAGAGGGTCTTTTGTGAATAACCTTTGCGGCAAATAGTTTGACCAGACTCGATTTTACTTATTTTATCTTCAGATGGCTGAAGGAATACCTGCACCCCCAACACCCCCAAGGCCTCCGGGTGCGCCTTCTTTACCTGCTGTCCCCAAGCCACCTTCAGCGCCGACCGTAGGGGTTCCCAAGCCCCCCGGACCACCTGTCCCCACGCCGCCACCTCCGGGCGTAAAAAAAGAGACGGTGCGACTAGCTTCGGCCCCCAAGCCGCCAGGTCCTCCTGTGCCGCCCCCAGCAGGACTAAAAAAGGAGACGATGCGGTTGGCGCCGCCACCCAAGCCTGCGGTTCCAGGAGTCCCGGCTTTGCCTAAGCCGCCCGTACCTGCCGTCCCAACCGCCCCGTCGGTTCCTAAGCCCGCGGCTCTACCCGTTCCGGGAGCAGCTCCGGCAGTTCCGGCGATTCCAGGAATGGCAAAACCGCCGGCTGATTTGCGCAAGGAAACCATGCGAATTTCCCTGCCCCCCCGCCCGGCGGCGGCCGGTGCCAAGCCGGCGGGTGCGGCCGCCACCATGGCGATGCCGGCAGCCAAGCCTCCGCTACCCGGTGCGGCTCCGGCGGCAAAACCTGGCGCTCCAGCCACCTCTGCCGCTGCGCCCAAACCGGCTGCCGCGGGGATAGCTCCCAAGACGGCCGCTGCACCCGTGGGTGTGCGCACTGTGGTCGACACGGACAGCGCCGGCACCGCCTTGGCGATCGCCGCCTTGGTAGCCTCGTTAATCTCCTTCGGAGTCGTTTTGTTGAGCTTCTTGCAAAAATAGGAGTATCCCATGGCAGGTCATTCCACTGTTACGCTGAATCAGGCCAACTTTGAAAGCACCGTGCTGCAGTCCAAGGTCCCCGTCTTGGTGGACTTTTGGGCGGAGTGGTGTGGACCGTGTCGGATGATTTCTCCTCTCCTTGAACAGATTGCCTCCGACCACGCCGGCAAGGTGGTGGTGGGTAAGGTGAACGTCGATCAGGAGCAGGCGCTGGCTTCCAAATACGGCATCCAATCAATCCCGGCGTTCTTTATTTTTAAAAACGGTCAAGTCACGGATCAGTTTGTCGGCGCTCAACATTCCCGACAGTCGATCGAGTCGAAACTCGGGGTGGCTTAAAAAGCCTGAGGAAAGACCCCGCGCCTTTGTGCGGAGGAAAAGGGGAAATTAAGCCGAGGCGGCGGTAAAGGTGCAGCGATACAGACCCGCCACCCGTTCCTCATCCCGCCTCACTTTGGTGCGCAGCACCTTCTCAAACATCTGCCGCTCGAAATCCTTGATCACGGGGAAAGCGTCCACGCAGTCCTGGATTGCGGAGTTGAATTCCGTGATGCGGTGGTTGCGGGTGGAGTTGTCAAAGCTGTACTCGGACATGTAGCCGTCCTCGTCCCGTAGCTGGGCCAAACCGCGGAACCGGGCCTCTCCCTCCAGTTTCTCCAGCTTGTGCTCATAACGGGCGGTCTCGGCCTTGTAGATGTTGAGCAGGATCTTGTCCGGAGCAAGGGAGCCAAAACTTTCCTTCACTGACTCCAAAATTTGCAGGCTGAACTGGGGGTATCGGCTGGGAAAAAATTCCCGGGCTCCATCGGTCAACCGGTAGGCCTTTTCCGGACGGCCCATGCCCTTGGGGCGGCGCCAAGTGTCCAGATAACCCTCCCGCTCCAGCCCGATGCAGTGCTGTTTGATTCCCATGTAGGAAAGGCCAACGCGCTGGCAGAGTTCGCTGACGGAAAGACCTTGGCTGCGTTTGATTTCGCGCAGGATGGCGAGTTTCGGGTTGTGGTTGTTCTTGGTGTGTAGCCTTGTCTTCATTCCGAGGAACTAAAATCTCAGCCAAGAATCGAGCGCGAATCAACCCCTGAATTCGTAAATATTCACTAGCCCTAACGGGGCTCGAACCCGTGCTCCGGCCTTGAGAGGGCCGTGTCCTAACCAGCTAGACGATAGGGCCGTGGAAAAGGTAACCATATCCCCGGGAGAGGGGTCAGGGCAACCCTCAACGGGGCTGTCCAATCACTCCACGGTAACGGATTTGGCCAGATTTCGGGGTTTATCCACGTCGCGCCCTAGGGCGACGGCCGTGTGATAGGAGAAAAGTTGAAGGGGAATTACGTTGAGGATCGGCTGCACGAGCTCATGGGTCTTGGGCACGGAGAAAACGGCGTCAGCCAACCCGCCGACCTTGGTGTCGGCTTCGTGGGCCACCGCCAGAACGGGTCCGCCCCGGGCCTTGATCTCCTGCAGGCTACTGAGGTTCTTGTCGTAAACCCCGTCCTGGGTGGCGATCAGAATTGTGGGCGTTTCCTTGTCAATCAGGGCGATGACCCCGTGCTTTAACTCCGCGCTCGGGTACCCCTCCGCATGGACGTAGGTGATCTCCTTCATCTTGAGGGCGCCCTCCAGGGCGATCGGGAAATTGGTTAGCCGTCCCAAAAAAAGCATGGACCGGGCCTTGGCAAATTTCTGGGCGATTTTTTGGATCTCGCCCGAGCGCTGGAGCAGGGATTGGATTTGGCCGGGCAGTTTTTCCAGCGCATCGAGAATTTCCCGACCGTGGGCGGCGGAAAGGGAATGAAGCCGGCCCAACAACAGACCCAGCAGGGTGAAGATAACCACCTGGGAGGTGAAGGATTTGGTGGCGGCCACCCCGATTTCCGGCCCCGCGTGCATGTAGACGCCTCCATCGCTCTCCCGGGCGATCGTGCTGGAGACGTTGTTGCAGATCCCCAGGCAACGGAATCCGCGCCGTTTGGCTTCCCGCAAGGCCCCCAGGGTGTCGGCGGTTTCGCCGGATTGGCTGACCGCAAAAAACAGTGTTTTTTCATGAACCGGGGAGTCGCCGTAACGGAACTCGCTGGCGTGTTGGGTGTCGACCGGGATCTTGGCCAACGTCTCGATCAAATATTTTCCAACCATGCCGGCATGCAG
>Ga0214917_10003617_pt1 | contig 17736 bp, 19 predicted proteins | sample LL_1208_BB_MetaG_FD_177983 | JGI IMG/M metagenome (GOLD analysis project Ga0214917, IMG submission 177983) | Freshwater microbial communities from Lake Lanier, Atlanta, Georgia, United States - LL_1208_BB | ecosystem: Environmental > Aquatic > Freshwater > Lake | place: USA: Georgia | collected... | reverse complement strand
TCCAACTTTTAATTGGGACGAAATCAACGTGGCGCAATTAATCATTTCACGTCTTGAATGAATTAAGTGTGCGCGCTTCATAAAAAAAGGGTACCGGTAAAAAGAAAATTGGGCCCACACTCGAAGGTGTAGGCCCAATTCTTACTTGGGTATTAATTTTTTACTGGTCATGAGCCAATTGATTCGAAAGTATCTCCATCGAATTCATCAGCTGGGTACCAGTTTGGATCACTCTCACGAGTGAGTTGGAGAATCGCATCACTTGGAAGTCGCTTCAAGCGAGCGGCCATATCCCCAAGTCGGACCATATCCATGAATTGAGTTTGCGTGTATTGAACGTGTCCGGTGCCAGCATTAAATGCTTGCTGCTTTGGAGTGCCATCAGCATTGAATTGGGTGTACTCATCAAGTGGAGTACCCCAGAAGGCAGCAAACTTCTTTGCTGGAGCCTTCTTCTTCTTTGCTTTTGCCGCTGCAACTTCTGCAGCGTATTGGGCATTGGCCTTCTCGATCATCCAAGACATCATTGGCTGGAACTCCACGGTCTCTTCAACGTTGTTGAACGCAATCGTAGGAACATTGATTTGACCAGTCATGGTGTCTAGTTTCTTGAGTTTAGCAAGCGCATCGGCATCTGCTTTTAGTGGAGCAGCAGCTTGGAACCCGGCTACGAGTTGAAGTAAGCCGGCAATGCCTGTCTCGCCGGAGAGTGCAACGTTATATGTTGCACGCTCTTCCTCTGAGAGCTTCTTTGCATAATCAACATTCTGATTATCCGCAAAGTTTTTGTTGCCAACCTGAGACTCAAGATCGAAACGAGCAAATGTGGCAAAGCCAGCGATGTTTACCATGTTCTCTGCAACTGCAAGCGCTGGTTGCACTGCAAGTGAGAAGCCAGTCGCGGCAGAAGTTGAAGCGCTCGCTGCTGCAACGCTCGAGGTATCAATTGGAGTTCCCGTTACGCCGTCAAAGCTGGTGCTTCGCATTGGCATTCCTGAAAGGAGACCAATCAACAAGAGCGCGCTCCGCGCAGGAAGCTGTGCCTTTACTGCGGCTGGTACCAAAGTGGCTGTCGCTGGCCAGGTATCTTCACCTGACTTTGATAATCCACCTTGAATTGCGACAACAGCAGCCAGTACTTTGCCGAAATCTTGCGCCGCTTCACCGAATCCTTCAGGTCCAGCCTTATATCCGAAGCCTTTAATCGTTGGATCAAAGAACATCTTGAAGAGCCACACTGCATCGGTTCCATAGCCACCATTACTTCCGGTGACCTTGTCAATGTTGTTAAACGCTTGGATTGGCAGCGCCGCATCAATCAACTGTGGATTGCTCTCAGCAAGACGTTGCGTGATGGTACCGCCGAGTGACGCACCCCATGCAACTGTTCGCTTAATTTTTGGGAATTTCTTCTTTACGATTCCAAGGAGCTCAACATTTGTCTTAACTGCAGACTCTGCATTCCATCCTGGAACAGCAAATCCTGAACCTGCGAGTGCATATCCTTGGTTAAGGAGCGCGTTTGCTGTGACCATGGAGTCCGGTGCGCCAGGTGCGATGGTTGCACGAAGATCATTTCCAGCGCCACCCAAAAGTGGAACCTGCGCTGGAATCTTCGAAACATATGTATAGCCATGTGACCAGAGCAGCAATGTGCCGTTAAAGTCATCTGGAACGCGAACTTCGTATTTAGCAGTGTCGCTCGTTTCACCAGTACAGGTAGTAACTGCAGCTGCAGTTGTACATGTTGGATCAGCCGCAGTTGCTGCAGTTGGGAAACCAATGACCGCACCAATAAGCGCTGCTGAGAGAAGGAGCGCCATATTGCGGCGAGTCTTATTCAGAGTAAGTCTCATTTCTTATTCTCCTTTTCTTCGCTTACTTATTCGTTGGGATTGCGTCAGCAGGCATTGCTGGGCGAGTAAATGTTGAGAGAGTGGCATCGCCATTTGATGTGCTGGAGTCAGCTGTGTAAACGACTGGCTTTCCACCTTCAGCTGGAGCAATTACACCTGTTGAGTTGAACTTGCCAACCCAGTAACCGGTGTAACCGATGTTATTTGCAGAGTCTAACTTCGAATATCCCGCAGAGGCAAAGGTGCTCCCTTTGCTCTTAAGAGCTGCAACAAGTGATTCACGAGTTGGGTTCTCTCCCGCTGCCCGAAGCGCTTGAACAATAAGCATTGCCTGGTTCATCCCAACGAGCACGTTGTTATCCCACTGAGCCCCCTTGTTATAAGTGGTATTAATTTCGACAAACTTCTTCACATACTCATCGTCAGTGTCTGACGCCGCTGGAAGGAAGGAGAGGCTTAGCGCGCCAGTGAGTGAACGAAGCGTTGCTGCGCGAGCTTCTGGAGTCGTTGCACCAGCGAGAGTAAGAAGCGTTGTTGGATCAGCGCCAACGGAGCCAAAGATGAACTGTGGGCCCCATGTTGTGCCATAACCAAGCGCTGCAGCGGTACGCATTGCAACAGCTGTTGCGCTCGTGACTCCGAAGAGAATGATTACTTCTGCACCAGAGGTCTTGAGCGCAGTCAACTGAGTGGTCAGACCAACAGTCGCCTGTGAAAGCGATGCATATTTTTGCGTTCCACCAGAGACGAAGGTGAGACCTGCCGCCTTGAAGCCTGCAAGTCCATCTTTACCGAAGTCATCATCCTGATAGAGGATGCCAACTTTCTTTCCTGGGAATTTATCCTTTATGTACTTCGCCATGACCTTTGCTTCCATAATGTAAGAAGGTAAGTACATGAAAGTTGTTGGGTACTTCGTGGGATTTGCAAATCCGCTATAGCCAGTGTTTACAAAAAGATCTGGCACGCCTTGCTTAATGATTGGCGTCTTCTTTAGCGCTGCAGTATGTGTGGCAGTTCCAAGATTTCCAACAAGTGCAAATACCTTGTCACGCAAAATTAACTTGTTAACTTTATTAACCGCGTTGGTTGGAACGTACTTGTCATCTTCAAGTTTGAGGACGATTTTGCGTCCATAGACGCCGCCCTTCTCGTTGATGTAATCAAAATATGCTCGCATCGCTGGTCCAACTTTGTTGTAACCAGGAGAAGCGGCGCCGCTTTGAGCGCTGCTCATTCCGAGGGTGATTGTGTCCTTCGTTACACCTGGAGCATCTGCAGCGTGAGCTGGAACTCCGGAAATAACGAGCCCTGCGAGAGCGAGAAGTGCGGCTCCGGCGCGGATTCGTTTCGTCAGTGCGCGAATCATGGATGTCCTTCCATTCGTGACTTTTTATCTAGTAGCTACCCGGCCCTGGGTTTTAGGGCGGGTCTGGGGCTCCGAGCCTACCTATCCGCAACCGTTTAGCCACTACGAATTGGTCAATTCGTTACCTAACCGTTACCAAGGCAAGATACGCGAACCGTGATAAATGGCCGCGGGTGGGCTATCCAACCGGTCCTACTACTGGCTCTACCCGCTCTTTTTGCGGTGGCGGAGTGTGTGAAGCGCTTCCGTTGGCCCCTCAGGGGCAATGGCGATACTTAAAAGTAAGAGCGCGCTAACGATGATCCCTGGTAGGTAGGTTGCCACGCCAAGGGAAGCGTCCTCAGTCCAGCTCTCGAAAACCGTGGGGATGATTACGACGATAATCGCACCGCCGAGCGCCCCAGAAATATGCGAGATGCCACCCAGGATAGCGCCTGTCAGTAATAAGAAGGAGAGCGCCAACGTAAACCCTGATGGCGATACCAAACCGACTGTTGCTGAAAACGAAACTCCAGCAAGTCCAGCAAAACCTGAACTTACGGTGAAGGCAAGCACTTTACTTCGAGCGGGATTAATTCCCGCAAGGGCTGCAGCAGTCTCATGCGCACGGACTGCGCGCCATTGTCGCCCGAGTCCACTCGAAGTCAGATTCACTGCAACTACTACTGCGATGATTGCGCAGAGCGCGCAAATCCAAAAGAGCCACTTATATGGCGAGACGGTCTCTGCATATTTTCCTGGCGCATTCCCAATATCAAAACTTAATCCTTGCTCCCCACCAAGAATTGGTATTGCATTTGCAAGCGCTGGAATGCCAACTGCAAATGCAAGCGTTGCGCCGGCAAGATAAGGACCACTCAACCGACCAGCAGAGATTCCGATGATTGCTCCGAAGAGGGCAGCTGCCAGAACTGCAACAAAGAATGCAAGCCACATGGGAAATCCGAATTCTTGGACAACAATCGCTGCTGAATAAGCGCCGACCGCCATGAAAGCGCCTTGACCCAAAGTGATCTGCCCGGAGTAACCAGTAAGCAAAACAATCGAAATGATTCCCACCACATACGCAGCAATCTGTGCGCCTTGAAATATTCGATACTCATCTATGAAGTTGCTTACGATAAAAAATAAAAACCCCAGTGCAATAGCAAGGATTAAGCGTTTGGTCGCGCTTGGTTGATGTGAGCTACGCACGGCGAGCACCTCGCGCTCCTAAAATTCCTTGCGGCCGGACCAGTAAGACCACAATAAGAAGAACAAAAGCTGTCATAAATGTGTAAGAGCCACCGAGATATCCGGTCACAACAGAAAGTCCAATCCCAAGTGCCAGACCACCAAGAACGCCACCAATCAAACTATCAAGACCCCCAATAACAGCGGCGGTAAAACCAAAGACCAGGAGGAGATCGAAAGAGTTTGGCGCAATAAATGTTGTTGGTGCGACGAGTACGCCAGCCAAACCACCTGCGCCTCCGGCAAAGGCCCACCCAAGTGTTCTGATTCGACTTACTCGTATTCCAGATAATCGCGTTACCTCTGGAGCGAAAGCTGCCGCACGCATTGCTAAACCTAAACTCGTTCTCTGGAAAATTAACGCTGCTATCGACATTGCGATGACAACTGTGAGCAGTACAAAAAAATCATTCTGTGAAAATGGAATCTGAACTCCGTTTACCGTTAGCCCATCACGAGAGAATGCTGTGGGGTATGCCTGATAATCACCGCCCCAGATCAAACCCATCACCCCTTGGAAAATTCCCAAGAGCCCCAACATTGCAATGACTGGCGCAACGGTGACGGTCGCAGCAGATGTTGCCCGTTTTACAATGAAGCGAACAATCACCACTTCAACAAACGCTCCAATAAGAATGCCAGCGAAGATTGCACCAAGAAGTGCAAGCCAAAAATTGTCTACCGCTTTTTCAATGCTTAAACCTATATATGTAGCGAATGCTGCTTGGCCAGCTTGAGCAAAATTAACCACCCGAGTACTTCGCCAGACCAAAATCAACGCGAAAGCAATAAGGCTATAGATGGCGCCGATACTCACACCTGCGATGAGCGTATTAATAAGATTCATTCTGTCTCCTCACGCTCTCACTCTTTTCAATAACCCAGATACGCATGGCGCAACCCCGTATCGTTCATAATTGAGCGTGCATCATCTGCGATGACAACCCTCCCTTGATCTAAAACAATTCCTTGCGAGGCGATACGTAACGCACTCATTGCATTCTGTTCAACCAACAAAATTGTCATACCGGTCTTTTGTTGTAGTTGCGACAAGGTGTGAAAGATCTGTTCAACAACTAATGGCGCTAATCCAAGTGAAGGCTCATCGAGCAAAAGTAATTCTGGACGAGCAATAAGACCTCGTCCAATAGCCAACATTTGCCGCTCGCCACCAGAGAGCGTGTCGGCTCGCTGTTTCTTTCGTTCACTCAATCGAGGGAAGAGTTCATACACCTCTTCTATTGCTGCGTTCACATCACCCTTGTTCTTACGTAAGCGCCATACTCCCCCGAGTAAAAGATTCTCTTGCACGGTCAACTCGGTTACGACAGATCGCCCTTCGGGAACATGGACTATTCCGCGTCGAACAATCTGTTCGGTCTGTAATTTCTCAAGGGCGATCTCATCCCACAAAATATTTCCCGAAGTAGCGCGCTTTAAGCCAGAGATTGTTCGAAGTAAGGTCGATTTACCCGCACCGTTAGCGCCGATTATCGCGGTGATTGACCCGCGCGGAACATTGAAGGTCGCATTGGAAATGGCACGAATAGCGCCGTGGTCAATGGTCAATCCTCGAACGCGCAGAGTCATAATTCGCTCGCAGCGGTACCAAGATAGGCAGCAATGACTGCAGGATCTTGGCGGACTCGTTCAGCGCTACCACTAGCAATCACTTCACCAAAATCAAGAACGTATAGGCGTTCGCATACCGCCATCACTACATCCATGTGATGTTCAACGAGAATTACCGAACACTCACGCCGTAAGTTTTTTATCAATTGGCCGAGCCAATCAATATCTTCTTTACCAAGACCACCAGCTGGTTCATCTAATAAGAGAATCTTTGGTTCTGAAATAAGTGCGCGCGCAATAGAGACGCGCTTTGTCTCTGGATAGGCAAGAGTATCTGCGCGACGATTAGCCAACCCTCCGGCATATACCCGTTCAAGGGCGAGGAGCGCTCGCTCTCGAAGTGCGCTTTCATCTTTCGCCGTGTGTCCAAGAAGCGCACGACCTAAACCGGCGCGAGAGAATTTATGTGCGCCAACCATGACATTTTCCAGAACTGTTAAATCTGGAAAGAGTCCAACGCCTTGAAGTGTTCTACTAATTCCATGCGAGACCAAATCATGTGGCTTTGGCCAACTCTCCTCGTTTCCATAGAGTGCAAAGGAGCCAGAATCGGGTTTTACTAAACCAGAAATTGCATTGAGAAGCGTTGTCTTTCCGGCTCCATTTGGTCCGATTAATCCAACCACTTCATTTTCGTGTACATCTAAATAGACATCTTTAAGAGCGCGCAATCCACCAAATGTGACATTAACTTGAGCAACGCTCAACAGCGTGGACACTTTTCACCCACTCTCAGGTGTACCCGAATTACTAATTTTCGACGAAGGTTAGTATGGATTAATGTCCTGCGCGAGCCTAGGTACCCTGCCCCCGATTCGCGAGAGAATTTCATAAGAAATAGTGCCGGCGGCTTTGGCCCAATCCTCTGCAGTAGCAGCGCCTTCGCCTCCAAAGAAGATAGCGATGTCACCAGCTTTAATTGTTGTCTCTGAGCCAAGATCCACAGTGATTTGATCCATAGATACTCGTCCAATCAGTGGGTATGGGCGACCATTAATAGTTATTTCAACTGAATTCTTCAACGTTCGGGGAATGCCATCTGCATACCCAAGTGGCACAAGCGCAATATAACTATCTTTGCTCAACGAAACGCTCGCGCCATAACCAATGCTTGCGCCGGCAGGTACGCGTTTTACTAACGCAATATCAGCTCGTAATTCCATAACTGGTCGTACCGAGAATTGATTGCTTTTTATGCCACCTGGGAAATATCCATAGAGCAATAGCCCTGAGCGAACCATGTCGAAGTGAAAATCTGGGAAATGGACGATAGCCCCGGAGTTTGCAAGATGTCTGATTCCTGGATTGATACCTTCGCTAGCTAAGTAATCCAGTACCGCAATAAATCGTTGATACTGTTCACGATTTAGAGGATGACTTGGCTCGTCAGCGCAGGCCAAATGTGACCACGTGCCAACTAAAATTATCTTTTTATCATCAAGTAATTGACCAATAGCACTGACTAGTTCAGGAAATTCATCGAGCGCTCCCGATCGATTCATACCCGTATCAACTTTGAGGTGGATTCGAGGCTTAAGCCCGGTTGATTGGCTTGCGGTGAGTATTGAATCAAGTTGCGCTAAGGATGAGACTGAGAGATCAATTGTAAAATCTAACGCTTGTGCAAAATTTTCTGTCGGTGGAGTCAGCCAAGCGAGTATCGGAGCAGTAACTCCAGCATCGCGCAACGCCACTGCCTCGCCGATAAAAGCCACTCCAAGGTATGTTGCGCCACCAGCAATCGCAGCGCGAGCTGATTCAACTAATCCATGACCGTAAGCATCGGCTTTAACCACAGCCATCAGTGGCACGCCCGTTGAATTTATAATTGCTCGGGCATTATTTGCAATCTGCCCATAATCAATAGCTGCATAATAAGTAGATTTAGCCACGAGAGTTCTCAATCACTACCATCGCCACTACCACTGGTCCATCATGTGAAATGGAGAGATGAATTTTCCCCGTGCCTGCGCGCTGCTTTGCGATTCCGGTAAGAATCATTAACGGTGCGCCATTATCGGCTCGATGTACATTCACATCGTGCCAAGCAAGACCTTCTGGAACACCAAGCGCTTTTGCCAAGGCCTCTTTTGCTGCAAACCTCCCGGCAAGAAATGTAGGGTGCGTTTCATCGGCAATTGCCAATTCGCTCTCAGTAAAAAGTCTCTCGCGCATCCCTGGAGTCCGTACAAGTGAGTCAGCAAAACGGCTGATCTCCACCACATCGACGCCAATTCCCTTAATCATCTGCCACACCTAACTTTATGTGCCCCACATCGGTATGTATCCGACTAGAAGAGACTAATCTGTCGATAGCCACAATGAGTAGCAGTAATCCGGTGCCAATGCTCACACCGCCGATGAGATCCGAGAACCAATGGGTATTTCGGAATAACGAAATTAAAACAACAAGTGATGTAATCGCAGCAACTGACCATGTTGCAAGATATGTCCTAAATCGGCTCGGTTCTGAGTATTTGATGGCGAGGTAGGCAAAAAGTCCCCAGGTAAGAATTGCATTCGATGCATGCCCGCTTGGATAGGACATTCCCCCAGAATCAAGCAGGTCGATCTGTAATTTAGGTTTAGTTCGACCAAACTCCAATTTAGCTAATCCCACAATTAAATTAAGAGCGAGAAGCGAAACTACCGATAGGTTAAACGGACGCCACGTTTTAAATTTTCTTCCAAGGTATACCGATAATGTGAGTAGAAATAGCGCGGTCAATCCTCGCAAACCAAGGTGATCGAGATTGTAAATAATCCAATCAGCCCAATTCGGAAGTTCTGGTCTCTTCCAGCTCGCAATACTGGCATCAATTTCAGTAAGTGGCCCGCTATGTAAGACATCAAAGGTGGTGTAAACAAAAATGGCGATTGCTAGGGTGGCATTACGGATTTGCCAGGAGACCGAACGCCCTAACCCGTTCATCTAAGCTCCCTGTTTATTCCCATTTATGCTCACTTACTCAACAGTCACGGACTTGGCTAGGTTTCGTGGTTGATCTACATCATATCCACGAATAACAGCTGATTCATAAGCAAAAATTTGTAAGGGCAAAACGGCGAGAATTGGCTGGAATAAAAGTGGAGCATCAGGAATCTTAATTACATGTGCATTGGAAATCGAGAAATCATTCTCGGAGGCGATCACGATTACACGTGCACCTCGCGCCATTACTTCCTGCACATTGCTCACCATTTTGTCATGAAGAGGGCTTTGCGCACTCGGCATAATTACAAGTACCGGCGTACCCTCTTCGATAAGCGCAATTGGTCCATGTTTTAACTCACCGGCGGCAAATCCTTCGGCATGCAGATAAGCCAACTCTTTTAATTTGAGCGCACCTTCAAGCGCCACGGGATATCCCACATGCCTACCGAGGAACAGAATTGATTGCGCTTCTTTGAATTCTTCAGCTAACTCTTTTACTCGCTCGGCTGTCTCTAGATAGCGTTCAATTTTTGTGGGTAGCTCCTCGAGTTCCGCCAAAATATCGCGTACTTCATCGACAAACTTAATGCCCCGTACCTGCGCGATGTAAAGCGCGACTAAATACGCTGCCACTATTTGGGTCAAAAAAGCTTTCGTGGATGCCACTGCGATTTCTGGCCCTGCTTGGGTGTAAATAACTCCATCAGATTCACGCGGAATCGAGGCGCCATGCGTATTGCAAATAGAAATTACCTTTGCTCGTTGCTCTTTAGCGTGGCGAAGAGCCATCAAAGTATCCATGGTCTCTCCGGACTGAGAGATTGCGATGACTAATGTGTTTCGAGTAATAATCGGATCGCGATATCGAAATTCTGAAGCTAGTTCAACTTCCACCGGTATTCGACCCCAATGTTCAATACCATGCCGCGCAATCATCCCTGCATGAAATGCCGATCCACAGCCAATGATGATGATTTTTTCAATATCACGTAGTTCATCATCGCTTATTCGAACTTCGTTAAGCGTCAACTGCCCTTTTCCATCAATTCTGCCAAGAAGGCAATCAGCAAGAGCTTTGGGCTGTTCCATAATCTCTTTCGCCATAAAGTGCGGAAAACCATTTTTTTCAGCGGCGCTGGCATCCCACGTTACTTCAAATTCGCGAGCGCTCTGCGGTTCACCATCAAAGTTAGTTATGGCATAACTTGTTGGAGTGAGGGTCACTACTTGGTTCTGTCCAATTTCTAAAGCCCGTTTAGTAAATGAAATAAAAGCTGCGACATCAGAAGCGAGGAAGTTCTGACCAGTTCCCAACCCGACCACCAAGGGAGAGTTGCGACGTGCACCTACCAGAACCTCCGGCGAATCAACGGCAATTGCGACCAATGAGAAATTGCCGCTCAATCTCTTGCATACCTGGGCCATCGCGCTACTTAATTTTTTGGTCTCTGCATATGCCACGCCGAGTAGGTGCGCTACCACCTCTGAATCAGTATCGGAGTGAAAAAAATGTCCACGCGCCTCTAGCTCTGACTTCAACACTTGATAGTTTTCAATAATTCCATTATGGATAAGCGCCACCTTCTCATCAGGATCAAGGTGTGGATGCGCATTTCGATCAATTGGTGAACCATGGGTCGCCCACCGAGTATGTCCAATTCCCAAATGACCCTTTGGGAGTTCTTTTAACTTTAGCGCTTCTACGAGAACCGATAACTTTCCAGCTCGTTTAGCGGTAGTTATTTTTCCATCAGTAAGAATTGAGATTCCTGCAGAATCATAACCGCGATACTCAAGTCGAGCCAATCCTTCAATTAGTGGGATAGTTGCATCGGAATTACCGGTGTATCCGACAATTCCACACATCGTTAAACACTCCCCTTTTCCGCTTGGCTATTTAATCCCGAATCTTTTGATCAAAACATCAGCGATTGACTCTACGATGCTTTGCGCACGTTCCATAGTAGCTGCCTCTGCCATAACTCTCATTAAATCCTCAGTGCCAGAGGCGCGAACAAGAATTCGACCATTGGTACCCAGCAAATCCTCGGCTTTTGCTATTTCTTTCTTAACTTCCTCATCGGCAAGGGCTTTCAACTTGTCGGTAACTGCCACGTTTTTTAGGACTTGCGGAAAATGAGGGAAGATATTTGCTAGTGAATCTGCGCTAATGAAATTTCTTTTCACTAAGGCCAAAATTGCAAGTGCGGTAAGAATTCCATCACCTGTGGTTGAGAGCCTTCTGATAATGATGTGGCCAGACTGCTCGCCACCAAGTGATAAATCGCGCTCATTTATCCGCTCAAGAACGTATCTATCTCCGACATTTGTAATCTCTACCGAAATTCCAACTTCTGCCATTTTCTTGTGGAAGCCAAGATTACTCATCACCGTCGTTACTACTGTGTTCTTTCTGAGCTCACCCTTTGCTGACAAAGAAAGTGCGAGTGCAGCAAGAATCACATCGCCATCAATTATCCGACCTTTATTGTCGACTAGGAGCGCTCGGTCGGCGTCGCCATCATGTGCTATCCCAAGATCTGCATTGAGCTCGCTCATGGTGCGCTGAAGAACATCAAGATGTGTTGATCCCACATTCTCGTTGATGTTAATTCCGTTTGGTGCACCACCTATTACATGTACCGATGCTCCGAGTTCTTGTAAAACGCGTGGGGCAACGAGCGAGGCAGCGCCATGAGCACAGTCAACAACTAGGTTTAGACCTGATAGTGAGACGTCAATCGAAGATTTGAGATGAGCTATATAACGTTCGATTGCTGTTGAATCTTCTTTGCTAGTACCTAATTTGCTAAGTTCGGGAGTAGGGATTTCCTGAGATGAAGCGACCCACGTTTCAATCTCTTCCTCTAATTGATCAGGAATTTTCATGCCATCGTGGCCAAATATTTTGATGCCGTTATCTGATGCAGGATTATGTGAAGCAGTAATCATGACGCCAAGTGCGATACCTGGCTCTAAAGTGAGAAAAGCTAGCCCCGGAGTAGGAATAACTCCTAAATGAATAACATCATGTCCAGCTTTAGTAAAACCTGCTGTGATCGCGCGTTCTAGGAGTAATCCAGATTCGCGCGGATCGCGTCCGATAATTACTTGTGAGCGATGCGGAAGCAATTTTCCCGCTGCATATGAAACGCGTTCTGCTAAATCTGTAGTGAGAAATTCACCAAAGCGCCCACGGATACCATCGGTACCGAATAGCGCCATCTGTCTTGAGCTATTACTTCGCTCGTTAACAGCGCTTTAACGCTTGCTGTACTGAGAACGCTTACGCGCCTTCTTAAGGCCGTATTTCTTACGTTCGATGACGCGCGCATCGCGGGTGAGAAAGCCAGCCTTTTTTAACGATGGTCGGTGTGCATCAATATCGATTGCATTGAGCGCACGAGCGACGCCAAGACGAAGAGCTCCTGCTTGTCCGGAAATACCGCCGCCATTAATCAACGCAATGACATCGTAATTTCCATCGACACCAACGGTGCGGAATGGTTCGGAAACTAGTTGTTGGTGAACCTTATTAGGGAAGTACACATCAAGTGGGCGACCATTAAGGCTCCACTTTCCTGTTCCTGGCACTAAGCGAACCCGAGCGATAGCTTCTTTACGTCGACCAACTCCCGCTCCTGGCGCAGTAATCGCGGAGCGATTAGTGGCCGGTGCTGGGCTGCTTGATGAATAACTTGTCGGAACTTCGAGATCATCATCAAGATCTACATCGACATTAGCGAAATCAGACATTACACGCACCTATCAGTTCAGGAGATTTGGGAAACTTGGTTGATGGAATATGGAGTTGGATTCTGAGCAGCATGAGGATGTTCAGCGCCTGCATAGACTTTTAACTTTGTAATCTGTGATCGGCCAAGAGAATTCTTTGGCAACATGCCACGAATTGCCTTCTCGACTGCACGGGTTGGGTGAGTAGCCATCATGTCTGCATACGTTGTTGCAGTTAATCCGCCGGGATATCCGGAGTGACGGAATGCCATCTTGGTTGCATTCTTAGAGCCAGTAAGCGCAATCTCGCCCGCATTAATAACAATGACAAAGTCGCCGGAATCCATATGTGGCGCAAATGTTGGTTTGTGCTTGCCGCGAAGGAGCGCAGCTGCATGAGTTGCTAGGCGACCCAAAACAACGCCCTTGGCATCGATGATGTGCCAGGTGCGGGTGATTTCAGACGCCTTTGGGCTCGCTGTACGCACGCCAACCTCACTAACTCTCTATTCGGGTTACTCGGGTTACTCGGGTTTCTCCGATTTCTTTCCGTGGAGCCAAGCGCTCCAGGTAAGAGGTAGAGGGTACCTTTGATGGCCCAAGGCGGTCAAAATCGCCTTAACTCGACTCCCTTTAGAGAGCTCTAATCACTTGAGAGGTGACCCGCCGCGCCCGTTGGCCATATTCACCTGGGAGCGGGTACTCCACCGACATCAGGGTGAGCCCCTCGGCCGGGGCGATGTGGCTATGGCGCTCCTGTGAGCGAAGAATCTCCTCCGGCTTGGAGATTGGCCATCTCCCATCCCCAACCATCATCATCGCTCCCACTAGAGCGCGGACCATGTTGTGGCAAAAGGCATCGGCAACGATGGTCGCAGTAAGCGCTCCCGTTGAATCGTCAACGGGTCGCTCCCAAAAAAATCTTTCGAGGTTACGAATAGTGGTCGTCCCTTCGCGCGCTCTGCAAAATGCCGCGAAGTCTCGTTCGCCTAGAAGTAGTGCGCTTGCCTCATTCATTAAGCGCTCATCTAAGGGTCGGTGATAACTAGCAGTCGCCACCCGTTCTAATGGATTAAGAGTCTGGGCATTATCAAGTAATTGATAACGATAACGTCGACGGAGAGCGCTATATCGGGCATGAAATTCGCTAGAAGTTTCTTCGATCTTGGTTATTCGAATTTCAGAGGTCAAGAGGCGATTGACGATATATAAAAGAGAATCTAGAGCCCAATTTCCACGTAACTCTTCTGGAAGATCAAAATGGAAAACCTGCCCAAGGGCATGAACTCCGGCATCAGTTCGACCAGCAACAGTTGTTGTTATGTCATAATCTAAAACGCGCGAAAAAATATCCTCGATAACACCTTGAACGCTTCGCCGATCGGGCTGTATCGACCATCCTGAGAAAAGCGTTCCGTCATATTGACACTCCACCCGAATACGCGAGAACCCGTCCGCGCTTTCGAGGACGGGTTCTGACACGATAATCGAGGAGAGAGTACTACTGCGCTTTTTTCTTTGCACTTTTCTTTGCTGCAGCTTTTTTAGCTGGAGCCTTCTTGGCTGCTGCCTTCTTGGCTGCTGCCTTCTTCGCTGCTGCCTTCTTCACTGGAGCTGCAACAACTTCGGTCTCATCAGATTCGGCAGAATCTTGACTTTTGCTTGCCTTCTTCGTTGGCGCAACTGGAGTTGCGGCACGAGCTGCAATTCGCTCAGAAATCTTTGCGCGAGCGGCGCTTCGATCAGCTACTCGAGCAGCGGCAGCCTTCTTTGTGCCTTCCGCTTTGGCAGCGCGCTTAGCAATCGCCTCTGCTTGAGAGAGAACCTTCTTCTTGTCTGGAGCTCCCTCGGTAAGAATTTCGATAACGGCCATATCTGCGGCATCGCCTTTGCGAATTCCGATTTTCGTAATGCGGGTGTAGCCGCCATTACGTTGAGCAAAACGTGGGCCAATCTCAGTGAAAAGTGAGTGGACCGCACCCTTCTCGGTGATGACCTTCATTACGCGACGACGCGCCGCCAGATCGCCCTTTTTACCTGCAGTAATGAGCTTCTCCACATATGGTCGAAGACGTTTTGCGCGAACAAGTGTGGTTTCAATCTTGCCGTGCTTAATTAATTGAGTAGCAAGCGTTCCTAAAAGGAGGCGCTCATGCGCAGGACCACTACCAAGGCGTGGACCTTTACTTGGTTTTGGCATTTATCTACTCACTTTCTCTTTCGTCGCCTGAACCAACTGAACCAACTGAATCAACTGGATCAACCGCATAGAACTCATCATCACCAAAGTCATCACCATTGTCGTGATAACCAGGTGAGAGCGTTGGATCAAATCCAATAGGGCTATCTTTGAGTTGAAGTCCCATAGAGACTAGCTTTGCCTTGACCTCATCGATTGACTTCGAACCAAAGTTTCGAATATCGAGTAAGTCGGCTTCACTTCGGCTAACCAATTCTCCAACAGTGTGGATTCCTTCACGCTTTAAGCAGTTGTAGGAACGGACTGTGAGATCAAGGTCTTCGATAGGAAGAGCGAGATCAGCGGCGAGCGCTGCATCTGTGAGGGATGGACCAATTTCGATTCCCTCAGCATCAACGTTAAGTTCACGAGCAAGACCAAAGAGTTCAACAAGGGTCTTACCTGCAGATGCCATCGCATCACGTGGGCTCATTGATCGCTTCGTTTCAACATCGAGTACGAGGCGATCAAAGTCGGTGCGCTGCTCAACACGAGTAGCCTCAACTTTGTAGGTCACCTTAAGTACTGGTGAATAAATTGAATCGATGGGAATACGACCAATCTCTTGGCCGGCCTGCTTATTTTGAATTGCTGTGACGTAGCCACGACCACGTTCCACAGTTAACTCAATTTGTACATTTGCCTTCGCGTTCAGAGTAGCGATATGTAGCTCTGGGTTATGTACCTCAACACCAGCAGAGAGGACGACATCGGCGCCAGTGATGGTGCCCTCGCCGCTCTTGCGAATGTAGAGCGCCACCGGCTCATCATGCTCAGATGAAAGTACAAGGTTCTTGAGGTTGAGAACGATCTCAGTGAGATCTTCCTTCACACCTTCAAGAGTAGTGAATTCGTGGAGCGCTCCTTCAACGCGCGCGCTGGTGACTGCGGCGCCTGGAATCGAGGAGAGCAAGGTACGACGTAGGGAATTACCCAACGTGTAACCAAAGCCTGGCTCCAACGGTTCAATGATGAATCGGGAACGATACTCACTAACAACTTCTTCGGTAAGGATGGGGCGCTGCGCGATTAGCACTGATAATCCTCCGTAACTAATGGAGATCCGCTATTTGATCTCCGCTTTTCTTTCTTCCCGTACCGCCAGGCCTGACGGTACGGGTCTTGCTGTACTGCTAACTACTTATAACCTACTTATTACCTACTTATTACTTGGAATAGAACTCAACGATTAACTGCTCTTGTACTTGCGTATCAATAACAGATCGCTCTGGAAGTGAGTGGACCAGGATTCGCATCTTGGATCCCACAACTTCCATCCACGCTGGAACTGAGCGCTCGCCGAGTTCAGCGCTTGCAACGATGAATGGCGTGAGGTCGTGTGATGAAGGACGTAGATCAATCACTGACGACGGTGCAACGCGATAGGAAGGAATGTTTACCTTCTGGCCGTTGACCAAGAAGTGGCCATGGCGGACTAATTGGCGAGCCATATCGCGGCTCTTTGCAAAGCCTGCGCGATACACAACGTTATCTAGACGTGATTCGAGAATGCGGAGCAAATTCTCACCAGTACGACCTGTAAGGCGGTTAGCCTCTTGGTAGTAGCCACGGAATTGCTTCTCAAGGACACCGTAAATGCGTGCGCACTTTTGCTTCTCACGCATCTGGAGTGAGTACTCACTCTCTTTTGTACGACCACGACCATGCTCACCTGGTGGGTATGGACGAGATTCGATCGGACACTTTGGTCCATCGCACTTTGAGCCCTTAAGGAAGAGCTTTACTTTCTCGCGACGGCAACGCTTGCAATCTGCTCCGGTATAACGAGCCATAGTTTTTCTCCCCTTTCCTTAGACTCGACGACGCTTTGGTGGACGGCAGCCATTATGTGGCGCTGGTGTCACATCAGAGATGGAACCAACTTCTAGGCCAGCTGCCTGTAGGGAACGAATCGCGGTCTCACGACCTGATCCTGGGCCCTTAACAAAAACATCAACTTTGCGCACGCCATGCTCTTGTGCTCGGCGAGCAGCTGCTTCTGCTGCAAGTTGTGCAGCAAAAGGAGTGGATTTACGAGATCCCTTGTAACCAACTTGGCCAGATGATGACCACGCAATGACAGCGCCTGTTGGATCAGTGATAGAAACAATGGTGTTGTTGAAAGTGCTCTTGATGTGAGCCTGTCCAACTGCAACATTTTTCTTCTCTTTTTTACGAATCTTTGCTGCTGGCTTTCCCTTTCCGGAAGCGGCAGCGGCTGGTTTAGTTGCCATTACTTAGTCACCTTCTTCTTACCTGCGATAGCAACGCGTGGACCCTTACGAGTACGAGCGTTGGTGTGTGTGCGTTGTCCACGTACAGGTAGGCCCTTACGGTGACGAATTCCTTGGTAGCACTGAATTTCAACCTTGCGGCGAATATCAGATGCAATCTCACGACGAAGGTCGCCCTCAATCTTGAATTTGCTTTCGATGTACTCACGGAGCTTGATGAGATCGCTCTCTTCTAAATCTTTAACGCGAGTATTTGGATTAATTCCGGTTGCAGTGAGAGTCTCGAGTGAACGAGTGCGCCCCACTCCGAAGATGTATGTGAGTGCAATCTCAACGCGCTTTTCGCGTGGGAGATCCACACCAACTAAACGTGCCATGTTGGATGTTGGCCTTTCGATATTCCAGAGGTCCTCCGCAGTGAATTCCTCGGCCTCTGGACCAAGGGCCTGGATGGCTATCCAGTTTCACCACGAGTATGTATTTAGTTATTAACCCTGACTAAC
>Ga0214917_10003616_pt1 | contig 17737 bp, 15 predicted proteins | sample LL_1208_BB_MetaG_FD_177983 | JGI IMG/M metagenome (GOLD analysis project Ga0214917, IMG submission 177983) | Freshwater microbial communities from Lake Lanier, Atlanta, Georgia, United States - LL_1208_BB | ecosystem: Environmental > Aquatic > Freshwater > Lake | place: USA: Georgia | collected... | reverse complement strand
CTTAAAGAGATTAGAAGTGGTGAGGTAGTAATTGATGAGGATTCCTATACTGCCAAAATAAAAGGGCGCACCTTAGATCTAACCTTTAAAGAGTTTGAGTTATTAAAGTATCTAACCCAACATCCAGGCAGAGTATTTTCTAGATCGCAATTACTTCAAGAGATCTGGGGATATGACTACTTTGGTGGCACTAGAACTGTTGATGTTCACATTAGACGCCTTCGCTCAAAACTAGGACCAGAGTTTGAGGCGATAATTGATACAGTTAGAAATGTTGGTTATAGATTCTCATCAAATAATACTGCCGGTAGTAATCAAAGTACTGCAGATCTAAGTTAGTGGTAGTAAATCTCATAAAGTTTATTGGCACTCTGCTATGAGCGTTCAACATCTTGCAACATTACAAGCAAATCAGCGCCAGCAGGTATTAGATTTAATTCAGCGCTCTGCCATATTTGATAACTCACCACCTATTGCAGAGCACATTCTGCTTCACCTTCGCCATGGTGGCGATAAATCAGATTCACATTTAATAGTAGAAGAAAAATCTAAAGTAATTGGATATGCCCACCTTGATCAAACCGATCTAGTTGCTGGCCCATCAGTTGAGTTAGTAGTAGATCCAGATCATCGAAGCTTTGGTATTGGTAAGCAGTTGTTAAGTAAGGCAGTTGAAATATGTGGGCAAAATTTGCGGCTATGGGTGCATGGAGAAAATGAGGCAGCAGCATCAGCTCTTGCCAACTCATTTAATTTTGAAAAGATCAGAACCGTATTACAGATGCAAAAACAGCTGACTGATATTGAAAAACTGCCTGATATAGATCCAAAGATAATTATTAGAAGCTTTCTACCAGGTCTAGATAGTAATGATTGGCTGTCACTTAACAACAAGGTATTTAAAGATCACCCAGAGCAATCTGATTGGCAATTATCTGATCTGAATCATCGATTAGGTGAGGAGTGGTTTGATGAAAAAGGATTTTTTATTGCATCCTTAAATAATCAACTGATTGGTTCAACCTGGACCAAGATCCATGGCGCACTAACCCATGATCATGGCGGCTCGCATGATCATCCAGCAATCGGTGAGATCTATATAACCGCTGTAGATCCGGCTTACTCAGGCAGTGGATTAGGTAGGGCGCTAACAATTACGGCACTTAATTACTTAAAGTATCAGGGATTAGCCGATGCTATGTTATACGTTGATTTTGATAACGCAAGAGCGCTTAAGCTTTATAACTCACTTGGTTTTACTGAGAGCGGTAAAGATATTTTATATAGATTAAAAAGTTAAATACTTTAGTAATCTTCACTAAATGTAATCAAAGTTTCAATATAGGTATCACCTTGTATGCCAAGATTTTGGGCATCAGGGGGTGCGGTAACTGGCTCAAAGCAAATGCCATCCTCATCTTGTGAATAAAACATAAAATATGGTGAATCAAACTCCATAGTAATCCGTGCTGCCCCTGGCCAGAGGATCTGCGGAGTTCCAATAACTTCAATAAATGTGTCATCCCATGGTGGTGGAGTGGGTGAAATTAACTCACCAGTGGGCAGATTATCTTCACCTCTTTTAAACATTTTATTAGCATTAAAAATTATCTCTGCCGCCTCCCCCTTACCAATATCTCTAGCAAACCAGGGGTGAAAACCTAGGGTAACCGGTAGATCAGATCCATTTGCTTCATAATCTAAAGACCATCTAAGTGCGTTATCTAATATTTCATAACGCTGAGTAACAGATGCTCCATCAAATGGTGATGGAAGCTCTAGGTACTGCGCACCATTTCCAAGATCCTCCCAAGAGGATGTGGCTCCAAAACCAATTAAGGCATGTGGTGGATCAAAATTATTTGGTAGCTGATACTTATTACCCTTTGAATCCTTAATAATTCCATCTCTAATCCGGCCAGCAAAGGGAACCATAGAAAACCATCCCCAAGTAAGCTCTTGCCCTCTAAAAGGCACAGCGAACTGCATATCCCGCCATTGCACAGAGGCAAGCCGTGCTCCTTGATCTAAATCAATTGCAATTGATATTTGATCACCATCAATATTAAGCATCTTTTTTAAATCTCATCTCTGCCAGGAGGAAGGGCACCAGTTCTGGAGACTGTAATAGCTGCTGCCTTTGCCGCCCGATCTAACATTGAAGCTAATCGATCTTTAACTAACTTATCTAACCCATCTTCAATTATTGCCTCAACCAATATCGCACCTACGGTATCTCCAGCACCTACGGTATCTGCCACAACTACTTTTTTAGCATCCACACTTATCTTCTCATTTTTTCGATAACCAGTTAATCCTTTATCACCAAATGTAACTACAATTAGCTCTGGCCCCATAGCAAGCCATCTCTTAGTAACAACATCAATAACTTCTCCTGGATAAAGCCAGTAAATATCATCATCACTTACCTTTACTGCACTAGATATACCAACCCACCTTTCTACCTGCTTTACATACTTAATTCTATTATCCATAACCGCAGGTCTTATATTTGGATCAAAGACGACAGGTACCACGTTTGCCACATTAGAAGCCCACTCAAAAAGAACTGATGCAGCTGGCTCTATGGCTGTTACTAACGTGCCGATATGTAATAGTGAAGGTTTGTTTGAAATTGGATCTGGTAGCCAAGAGACAGAGAAATCAAAGGTAGCAGTGCCGTCAATTACAAACTCATACGAGGCTCCCCCTTCCTTATTTAATGAAACTATGGCTAGGCATGTGGGCTTTTCTGAAAACTCAACGAAATCTAGTAAGACACCGTCTTTGTGTAATTGCTTTAATGCCATCTGTCCATACTTGTCAGTTGATATTCCGTCGATAAATTGGGTAACTATCCCAAGTTTTGCTAACGCTTTAGCAGTATTAGCTGGCCCACCACCAACAACAGCCTTTCGCTCTGTGCCATCTGGAATTAAATCTATTAATACTTCACCACACACCCAAACATGATTACTCAAAGTAATTCATTCTTTCGAGCCAGAAACAAAGTTAACACCTCAACGCCAAGTAAGTGATCATCCAACTGAGGCAGTCCACTTATTATCAATGCTCCAACAAATCCATCTTCTTTAGTGATCAATGGTAGGCCACCACCATGAATAGCATAAACTACTTCACTTACCATATTTGACACAAACCAGTCGACAAATTGTTCCTCCGATTTTACTCTTTCATACAAAGTTGAATGGTGTTTAAGTTTTACCACTTTTGCTTTTCTTTCTAGCCATAAATTATTTTCAATTGAACTACCTGGTAAGCTTGCATGATAAATGACCCAATCGCCAATTCTTAACTCAATCGCAATCGGTAAACCTCTATTGATTCCAATATTTTGTGCCAAAACGCCCAACTGTAGTGCGGTGCTAATGTCAAGAGTTTGCAGAATTAATTTTTGCTCTTCAACAAGTAGTTTTGATGACGTAAAGTCTTCAGTAGAACTCATGGGCACACTCTATTACATTTAAAATTTGAACACCTAAGTAACAAGTTAAGACTTAATTTCTAATTAAGACTACAATGTAGGGGTGCGTGTATTGATAACTGGCGGAGCCGGTTTTATTGGTTCTCACCTAGCAGATACCTATGTCTCCCAGGGTGCTGACGTCACCCTATTAGATAATCTATCTACAGGTTCCCAAAAAAATATTAGTCAATTAATGGGCAAGGTGAAAATCGTTAATGGAGATATCAGAAGTAGGGAATTAGTTGATGAATTGACAGAACAATCTGACCTAATTTTGCATATGGCAGCAGCTCTTGGAGTAAAAAATATTTTAGAAAATCCTTTAGAGTCTATCTCAATAAACTTTCAAGGCTCTGAAGTAGTTATTAAATCAGCACTAAAATTTGATAAAAGATTGGTAATTGCAAGTACATCTGAGATTTATGGCAAAAACAATAATCAGCCGTTATCTGAAGAAGATGATCGATTAATTGGATCGCCGACAAAAATAAGATGGAGCTACTCAGATGCAAAAGCATTGGAAGAGGCTGTTGCGTTTTTTCTTTTTTCAACTAAAAATCTAAAGGTAACAACAATAAGATTTTTCAACACTGTTGGTCCAAGACAGACTGGTAAATATGGAATGGTAATTCCACGATTTGTAGAAGCTGCCTTGACAGGCAAACCTCTTGAGATTTATGGTGAAGGAAATCAAAAACGCGTTTTTTGTCATGTGAAAGATGCAGTTGGAGCCGTTGTATCCCTGTCAGCCACTGATAGAGCAATTGGGGAAGTTTTTAATGTTGGGGGACAAGGTGAAGTTTCTATCCTCGACCTTGCACATACCATTATTAAACAACTTAATTCAGATTCTAAAATAAACTTTATACCCTATAACTATGCTTACTCGGAAGGATTTGAGGATATATCTAGAAGGGTCCCAAACTTGGATAAAATTAAATCTTTCATAGGTTGGGAACCAAATATTTCATTGAACCAAATTATATCTGATGTCGCTTTTGCTGTATCTAAAGATATTTAGCCCAACCATAGTTTTTATTATTGCTTGACAAGTCAATTACCTTAGTTTGGTGCTTTTTCCATAGTTCAAAATCAATTTCTTCGTGTGGTGTGACAATTAAACCAAGGTCAATTTCTGGGTTAATATCGGAAGACTTGGAACCCTTGTACTCTTTAACTAACGGATCACACCAACTCACAATTGACCCTTCGTTTTTCAATTCTGCAAGTAATCTTAATGCAGCAGACTCTCTCAAATCCGATACACCAGACTTGTACGATATTCCTGCAATTTGAATCTTTAAACTTTTTAATGAGCCTCCCATTTCTTGTTTTATTCTAGAAATTACCTCGTGAACCATATTTAAATTAGTTTCATTAGCTAATTCGATAAAATTTGCGTTTACTCCACTAAGAGTTGCTGCGTGACTTAAATAGGTAGGGTCTACAGGAATACAGTGTCCACCAACGCCAATTCCGGGGTAAAATGGCATAAATCCAAATGGTTTGGTAGAGGCTGCATTGATCGCTTCATGTGCTGAAAATCCCAACTTGTATGAAATTATTGAGAATTCATTTGCTAACGCGATGTTTATTTGACGAAAACTATTTTCAAATAGTTTTGAAGCTTCGGCCACCTCAGGCGAGCTTGCTCGAAAAATTTTACCTGAAAACTGTTGATAAAAATCTATTGCCTTAGTCGTAGCCTGATCAGAAATCCCAGAGATCACTCTTGGGGTATTTCTAAGGTTCCAATTGTTATTTCCGGGATCAATTCTCTCTGGGGCTGAAGCAAATTCAAATGTAATACTTGAATTATTTTTAAATATGGGAACAATTAAATTCCTTAGTGTTCCTGGATACGATGTACTTTCATTTACTATTAATGCACTTGAACTTAACACACGAGATATATTCTCAGCGGCGTTTATTAAAAATGACAAATCAGGTTTTTTATCTTCGTTAAGTGGAGTTGGAACAGCAATTATTACAATGTTAGAGTCACGTATAGAATTAAAATCTGTTGTTGGAGTATAATTTTCAGTCTTAATAAGGTCCAAAATTTTTTTTGTGCTGATACCAGGTATGTGAGTCTTACCCTTAGTTAATTCCGCAATATTATTTTTATCTAAATCTAATCCTATTACTGTATGTCCTACACTAGCTACCTCTACAGCAACGGTTAATCCTACATATCCTTGCCCTATAACTGAAACTTTCATATATTATTCAAGTTCTAAGTTTACTTTATGTATGATCTCAAGTTTAACTCTTATTTGGAACAATAAATGCCCTCACCTGATCATTAAAGGGATCTAACCTTAAGATCTCTTCTCTGGCCTTAGTTCTTTCTTCATACGAAGCTTTCTCATTTAATAATAAAAGTGCCCAAGCTGATGGTGCATTTGGATTAAATGCCACTGCAGACCTTGCTAAATCCAATGCCTGATCTGGTAATTTTGAGTCAAGAAGTGCTTGACCTAACCTACTATAACGCACTACAGATTCTGGAAAACTTTTTGCAGCTTTTAACGCTAAAAGTGCATCACCTTTTTTATTAGCCTGCATCTGAAGCCTATCTACATTGAAGTAGGGGTAAGTTATTATTAATCCGACTAGTAATAAAAAGGACGAAAAGGGTTTTATTAAATTTAGTCCATAATTTATTATAGGGTCCCTGAAATCTATTTCTTTATATCTATTGTTTGCTAGCCCAATTACAGTGCCTGAAACTATTGCATTCCAAACAATTAATGGAATATTGGAAGGGCTAATTAGTGACTGAAGTTGGAAACTTGCCCATACACAAAATAACGATGTCAGAATTGGGTCAAAGCTCTTACATTGCCTAAAGAGTGCAATGAAATTATATAAAACTATTAAATTTAACAATACATAAAGTAAAGCAAGAGGATAACCTCCCGTACTTGCATAATTCAAAAAGTAATTATGAGCGCTATCTGTAAATTCGTTTATTCCCCGTGCAACTCTTTCACTTCTATTCATTAAATAATAATCTCCAAGAGAATCAATTCCCACACCAAACAAAGGGTTTTGATTTGCTATTTTAAAAGTAGTTTCATAGAAATCCATACGCGACTGAACTGAGCCTTTATAAAGGTATTGATTTAATGGGCCTAGATTTAGCATGCCAATAAATACGAAGAATCCAAAAATTAAGCTTAGAACTATAAATGACACCGACAATATTTTATTCTTAAAGTAAGTCCATATAATTAATAAAAATAATACAGAGGCTATAGCTAAAATGTACCCTTGAGTAGATTGACTCAAAAAAATTAAAATAGTTAGTGAGGCAGTTGAGATTAAACCATAACTAACATATTTTCTATTAAAAAGAAATACTATACTTGGAACCAAGCACATAGCCGCAAAGCTTGACTGAAAGTTTGGATTACCTAAGGTTCCAATAATTCCATTAGTTCTTGTTACCCATTGAAAAATATCCAGACCAAACTTCTGTAAAATAGAATATGCAGATGTTATCGTGCATGCCAGTGTTAATGTGAATAAAAAGACCTTTAGATTTTTTGAGTTGGCAAACATACTAGTGACTAATAACAATATTACTAATGATATTTCAGTGATAAAACCTAATCCTCGTCCAGTTCTTCCATAAAACTGCTGTTCAAATGGAGCATCACTCTTAATCACTACAAGAATTAATTGCAAGATATATAGTATAGATATAAAGATTAATAATTTTACAATCCAATTGGTTTTAAAAAATTTTCTAAAATTTAGTAAATTTGGCAGTAAATAGAGGGATAGGCAAAACAAAATAATTACTTTAGGAATAATTAATGAGTCTGAGTTCATCCATGGAGTAAGTGCTAAAGTAATTACCAGGCCACTCCAGCAAATTAGGGAATATTTACTAAATTCCTTACTCTTAAGCACCATTTAGGCCTACCTACTCCCTCTAAATTTTATCAATGCTGGTAAGTATATATGTATTAGGATGATCTTCATCAAAAAAATACCCCCGAGATATCTCGGGGGTATTTTTAGATAGCTTTTATCGCTTTAGGATCAACTTCTGAAGCGCCTGTATCTGCTTATTAATTGATGCAATTAATGCAACAACAGATTTAAGTACTTCTGTGAACGAAATATCAGTTGAACCAGTGCCCAACTTATATGTTGGTGTTGATTTTGGTGAGGTAGCTAATGCAGCTTTCGTATACTCAACGATACCTGTATAGGTACCAGCGGTCACTGCGACACTGGATGCACTTCCTACAGTTAAAGTATAAGTAATAGTTCCATCTGCTTTAGTTACTGCAGTTGTTGATGCAGCATCGACACCTAGTGATGATGCAATATCCACACCTGTCATAAATGGCAGGATGAATCTGTTTGCACCAACCGCTGCTGATGAGCCGTTAGAGTTGTTAGCTGCATTTCCCTTACTGTCTAGGAACTTAACAGTTAATGTCGCAATATCACCTTGAGTATATGATGCTTTATCAAGTGATGCTGTGTATGTGTATGGATCATCGGCACAACGAGCAGTAAATGCATCAGATGTGATGATGGTTCCAGTTGCAGCAATTGTGTATTGAACCTTCACTGAAGAACTTCCCGCTGCAGCACCACATGTAAAGGCACCGTAGGTGAAACGAGCTACAGCTGAAGATGAAGTAGAGCTAGCTAGCCCTCCTGTTGGGAAGGTCATCGCTGGCACTGTTGTAGTTGCCGTAGATGAAACCATTGCGTATGTACCGTGAGAGCTTGGTGTAGCCACAATATTTCCAGCACTATCAGTTGCTAGAACTGTGAATTGACCTGGGTAGTATGCACCAACTGATTGATACATCCATTGCTCACCACCGGCAGTACCGGATAGATCCTGAGTTCCTACATTTGCAACTGTAATCTTTGCAACAGTACCTCTAATAGTTACGGTCTTTGTACAAACGGTTGTGCCGTTGTAGGTAAGAGTTACAGTTGTAGTAAGTGGTGCACCTGAGGTTGGTTGATCAACCCGGATTGTGTTGGCAGAACCAGTTGCAAACTCAACATCGGTTGAGCTAGTACCAGCTGCTGGTGTTGCACCAGAGGTTCCGATATTAATCAAAGCCCCATTTGTTGCGGTTGCAACTAAGTTACCTGAGCCAAGAGCTGCATTGTAGGCATCACGTAATGCAAAGTTTACAAACCACTGATTACCATCAGTTACAACATCTGAGGATGAAATAGCATCAAGTCCACTTGCATTTGTATAAGTTGAATCAGTATCGGTAGTACATCCACTATAAACTGCTGAGTAAGCCCCACCAGCTGAAGCAGCTACTACGGTAACCACAAGGGCGGCACCCAACGTTGCTGGAAGCAGGCCGGCACTTGCTGTTGGTTCAATCATCAAACCAGAGCTATTAGTTGGATAGCCTGTATACAAAGAGATTGTATAAGTACCTGCTGAAGATGGTGCAGTCCAGAGTGTGGAGATAGTTTTTCGCGCACTACTGGTTGCCCCAGAGATCCAAGTAGTTTTTCTATCATTACTAAATTCTGCAGTAGCACTTGGGAGAGAGCCTGAGAATGTTCCCGCACTTGCGGTGTAAGCTGCATGAGTAGATACAAATGAGTATAAAGAGAGTACACCACTGGTTAAGACAGTAGCGGTCTGGGCAGTGGTTATATTTGTATTCTTACTCAAAATACCTTTAGATTTTGCAGTTGCCTCGCCAATACCCAAATTTCCATCAGGGTGCACTACCGCAGAGGCTCCCGTATTCTCGGCTATGGCAACAAACATATTGTTGTTAACCACACCTTCCATAGCATTGTCATTAGTCCCGCCCACCGCTGAATGCGATCTAGCCGCAACGGTTACAGTAATGCTTGCTGTTGTCACTCCAAGCAAAGGATTGACCGAGGTAGGTGCATCTGCCGTGCTAGAAAGCGCACGCTTAGTAGTAATTATGTATGTTCCAGCTGTGGATGGGGCTGTCCATAATGCTGCAATATTGTAACCAGCAGGAGTTGCGCCATCGGCGGTCAATGCAAATGCAATTGCAGTTGAACCAGTCGAGAAGGTTCCCGTAACGGTAGCCACACTTACCGCAGATGCACTAAAGGTTCCACCATCTGCCGAGAAAGCAGTTTTAGTTGAGACATGTGCATATAAAGAGAGTACTGCCCCAGGGATCACAGTTGCAGTTTGGCCTGTTGCTAGCGTAGTAGATTTTGATACTAACCCCACACTTCGCGCACTTTGAGTTGCGCCTGCAGCATACATGAGTGTGGCGGTACCCGATTCTGCAATCAAATTAGCAATTGCAGTATTTTCATTTAATAATGCTGCAGTTGCTACGCTGTCGTTTGTAGTTCCAACCGGAGTCGCTGCATTTGCTGAAGGGGTTGCAATCATTGCAATGCTCGTTGACATTAAACCGATGACTAAGACTTTTCTAACTAGCTTGTGTATGGAACTTTTCGTACTGTAAAAAATCCCACCAAAATTAGTAGGTTCAAATTTCATAGCCTCTCCTTATCCGTAACCTTTTTTGTTATTTCTTTATTATTTTTGTCTTGAGTCTTCTAACTTTGCGACAAATTATCTAGGTTAGATTAACACCCCCAAAGTATATAGTAAACAGGCGTACTTACCATTGGAAATTGACTTATTTCGGGGTGTATTGGGGGTGTATTGGGGGTGTATTGGGGGTGTATTGGGGGTGTATTGGGGGTGTATTGGGGGTGTGGTAAAAAAATCCCTATAAACCTTTTTTGATTCCACTGTGTTCGCCTGGCAGCACTCAATCTTTTAGAATTTAAATAGGATTCTATTTTCATCCTTAGCCAAAGGTTGATTTAAATGGTTAATAAAAAACACCCCCGAGGATTCCCGGGGGTATTTTTAGATAGCTTTTATCGCTTTAGGATCAACTTCTGAAGCGCCTGTATCTGCTTATTAATTGATGCAATTAATGCAACAATTGATTTCAGAACATCAGCGTTAGATGTTGTATCGCCACCAATGCTCAACTTATATGTTGGTGTTGATTTTGGTGAGGTAGCTAATCCAGCTCTCGTATACTCAACGATACCTGTATAGGTACCAGCGGTTACAGTTGTAGTTGAACCAACTGCAAGAGTATAGGTAATAGTTCCATCTGCTTTAGTTACTGCAGTTGTTGATGCAGCATCGACACCTAGTGATGATGCAATATCCACACCTGTCATAAATGGCAGGATGAATCTGTTTGCACCAACCGCTGCTGATGAGCCGTTAGAGTTGTTAGCTGCATTTCCCTTACTGTCTAGGAACTTAACAGTTAATGTCGCAATATCACCTTGAGTATATGATGCTTTATCAAGTGATGCTGTGTATGTGTATGGATCATCGGCACAACGAGCAGTAAATGCATCAGATGTGATGATGGTTCCAGTTGCAGCAATTGTGTATTGAACCTTCACTGAAGAACTTCCCGCTGCAGCACCACATGTAAAGGCACCGTAGGTGAAACGAGCTACAGCTGAAGATGAAGTAGAGCTAGCTAGCCCTCCTGTTGGGAAGGTCATCGCTGGCACTGTTGTAGTTGCCGTAGATGAAACCATTGCGTATGTACCGTGAGAGCTTGGTGTAGCCACAATATTTCCAGCACTATCAGTTGCTAGAACTGTGAATTGACCTGGGTAGTATGCACCAACTGATTGATACATCCATTGCTCACCACCGGCAGTACCGGATAGATCCTGAGTTCCTACATTTGCAACTGTAATCTTTGCAACAGTACCTCTAATAGTTACGGTCTTTGTACAAACGGTTGTGCCGTTGTAGGTAAGAGTTACAGTTGTAGTAAGTGGTGCACCTGAGGTTGGTTGATCAACCCGGATTGTGTTGGCAGAACCAGTTGCAAACTCAACATCGGTTGAGCTAGTACCAGCTGCTGGTGTTGCACCAGAGGTTCCGATATTAATCAAAGCCCCATTTGTTGCGGTTGCAACTAAGTTACCTGAGCCAAGAGCTGCATTGTAGGCATCACGTAATGCAAAGTTTACAAACCACTGATTACCATCAGTTACAACATCTGAGGATGAAATAGCATCAAGTCCACTTGCATTTGTATAAGTTGAATCAGTATCGGTAGTACATCCACTATAAACTGCTGAGTAAGCCCCACCAGCTGAAGCAGCTACTACGGTAACTAGAATATTTCCAGATAATGTTGGGCCTACTCCATATGTTAGTGATGGGGAAACCTGTAATCCTGTGTTTAGGGTTACATTACCTGTGTACAGAGATACTGTGTAAGTACCTGCTGAAGATGGTGCAGTCCATTGTGTCGCTACTCCAGTTGCAGTGCCAGCGGTATGGGCACCAGTAAATGTGGTTCTTAGATTGTCGGAGTATGTCTCGTCAGATGCTGCGGATCCACCAATGGTTGATGCAAAAGTACCACCTGTGGCAGTAAATGCTGCCGTTGATGTAACTGTTGCATAAAACACCAGTTTTCCGCTGGTTAATACTGTTGCTGTTTGAGCCGTGCCAGAGCTGGTGTCCTTTGCAAGCAGCCCAAGGCTTTTAAAGTTTCCAGAGGCTGTGGTTACGTCGGTAGCACTGATCACTGCTGCGCCAGTTGTATTTGATTGAGTGGCGACAAACATTGATCCGTTTGGTGTACCTACTCCTGTAATTGCAGCATTATAACTTCCTGCAGCAGGATGGTTTGCAGATGCAACTGGAGAAGTTGCAACTGAAAGTACACCTGCGGTCAAAGCCGTAATTGCTACCTGCGCAATACGATTGCGTAGTGTCGATTTCGACATTTTTATCCTTTCGTTAGTCAGATTCAGGAATTTCCTGATTCTGGCTCGAAGATCTTTTGGATCTTCTAATTCTGTTTCCTTATGGCACACACGTGTAATGCCGTAAAGAGACAGAAACCTATTTATTCGGTAGGTGCAGGCCCACCGTCTGCCTGCTCTAATACCTGAAGCATTAGAGCCACAGTCTCAAGTTGGTTTAATGAAAGTTGCATGTGATCTGCATAATCACTAGGAGTAATTGAGTTCTCTTCATTAATTACTTCCGGTTTACTGATTATTACTTCAGGGGTTTCTGAATCTATAACAGTTGGCAGATCTTGGTTATTTGAAAGTTGAGAGGATGAGGTGATAAGTGAAGTGTTTGATTCATTCCCAGTTAGAGAGTTAAGACCTAGGAAGGCGGTTAAAACTAAGATAAAGGTGAGTGCAATCTTTGACGATTTACCGGCAAGCTCTGCTGCCTTTTTATAGGTTGTAGATAAAAGGTCTAGTGCGGTTAGGCCGCGGGCCTCATCAATAATAAGCTCTGATAAAACTTTACGTAACGATGCACGAGCACGAGAGACTGTGTGGCGAACTGCAGACTCTTTAATTCCAAGTTCTTTTGCAATCTCAGCAGTAGATCTACCTTCAACCTCCCACATAACCAGAGCTGCTCGCTCTGCTGGTGATAAGAGAGAAAGTGCTTGGCGGATAATTGCAGCATCCTCAGCCGCAGAAATAGCTTGTGAGTGATCACCTGAAACCTGCCAAGCTGATTCAACCTCAGCTGTTGCATCATCTAGGGCAACAAGATTTGGACGTCTATTCTCAGCACGAAATAGATCGATACATAGGTTCTCAATTGTTCGGTGTAGATAAGAAAGAGCGTGATCATCACTTGAAAGCTCTGGGGCAGCCAGCATGAACTTAACAAGTGCTTCTTGGGTGATCTCTTCAGCCTTTGTCTTATCTTTAATAATCCGATTGGCATGGGCAATAAACTCAGATCGGTTTTGTGCATAGAAGGATGAAAATTGGGCAACGCTCCAGGACGCAGGAGTTGAAGACTTAACCGCCTTGGATTTCTTGGCTTTAAATGCCATTTTGTTTTGCCCCTTAATTACCGGTTTTGTATTACAGAGTCAGCCGTCGCTGCCTCTAAAGACACCTACGAAATTGCTTATCAATTGTAGTGACTATAGGACAAATCGGACATTTAACTATTGAGGTACCAACTTAATAGGAGCCCTACAACACTAAAGTCCTAGACAACCAGTGGGCCCTGTCGGGATCGAACCGACGACCCACAGATTAAAAGTCTGTTGCTCTACCGACTGAGCTAAAGGCCCCAGGCAAAAAAAGATTATGCCCACAATAATGATATTCAAAAGATCCATTAAATCTAAATCCACTATGAATTCTAGTGAGATTATTGCGGTAGCCAGAGGAGCAGTTACGCCCCTTTCTTGCACACCTTCGTCTTCATTAATGTATCAAGGGAATCCATACTCTTTTGCAGGTTATCCAATTCAGTTAAACCTTCTGGAGAAATGGAGAGAATGTCCTTAAAAATCCCATATTGATCCTTGGCTTCAATATAAAGATCGTAAGCCTCTGGGCAATTTGTTAGCATCCAAGTTAATTTAGTAGGCGTTACATAAGGGTTTTTTCCGCAAACATAACGCTTAACTCCAGATTTCGCCTTTTGGCCAGATTTTTTGCAAGAAACACCGTTTTTAATAGTGGCAGCCTCAGAAACTGAAATAACAGAGGTGGTAGATAACAACAGCCCTAGGACTAATGCAATCATTGCTGGTCTAACTTGATGTGCGCCCTTAGTAATCTGCATTTTTCTCCTTTACAAATACCGAAATTTACAACTGGTTGTTAGGGCTAAAGGTATCAACTTTTTTGCCCATGTCTACCATGAACACCAACCCTAACACTACCACCCAAATACCCAAGGATTTCTAACTTACAATCCGATTACCAACCTTAAAATAATACTCGAAGAATAACTACGAAATTCCGCAATTTTCTGGTGATTTGGCTGTGAGTTTTTTAGAACTCGGATAATCTCAAGGAAAAGTTATTCTTTCTGCGCAGCCTTTTGAAGCCGATCCCTGATTGCAGTGGCTATATCATCCCCAGTTGGTGGTATCACAAATACCCTCGCGAGCTGCTTACTATCGGCAAGGCGCAACCCTTTATACAAAGTTCGGGCAAAATCTTCATTATTTTTTGGAGAGGCTAGTCTAATTGCACCCAGTGGAGTTGAAAATTTACTAAGTGCAATAAAGCCATCACCAATCGTTGGTGTTCCGGAGATAAAAACTTTAGCACTTGGTGCGTAATGTGACCTGAATAAACCAGGTACTCTAATTTGGTCAATACTTTCTTGAGTACTTGCGTCTATTTTAATGCCCAATAAATTATTTACCATAGAAATTGTAATCGCCCCTGTTCGCAAAATAGTGGGGGTTGGTCCTATGCACTTTATAATAGTAGATTCAACTCCTACTGAGGATGAACCGCCATTCAAGATAATGTCCTGAGATTGTAAGAAGTTTTCGAGTTCCAACTTTACATCGTTAGCAGAAGTTGGTGAGACTTTGCCAAATCTATTTGCACTAGGGGCTGCTATGCCGTACCCACCCAGAGCTTCAAACTCGTCTAAGAGCATTATTGCAATTGGGTGAGATGGCACTCTGACACCAACATTTTCTTGGCCGCCTGTAATATAGTCTTTCGCCAGATCTGTTCTGGGTAAAATTAGGGTCATCGGTCCTGGCCAAAAATTTGCTGCAAGTTTTATCGCATATTCCGGGATATCTTTCGTCCACTTTGTTAAGTTATTGATCGATGCGATATGAACTATTAATGGGTGATTCAACGGCCTACCCTTGGCCTGATAAACCCTACCTACAGCTCTTTGATTTAAGGCATCTGCCCCCAATCCATATACAGTCTCAGTTGGGAATGCCACAAGTTGCCCAGTTACTAATGACTTGGCAGCATCCTTTACCGACTTTGCTGTGCAATTCGAGAGTAAAGTCATGATCGTTAATTGTCGCACAATCTACTAAGTGGTGAGTTTTGTACTTTTTCTTGTTGGTTTTGTCCAACTTAATTCACCCGATACCCTTACGCCTACCACTGTCCCCATCGTCTAGTGGCCTAGGACGTCGCCCTTTCACGGCGTTAACACGGGTTCAAATCCCGTTGGGGACGCAAAGTTAGGTCGGTAGTAAATCTGCTGCCTAGCTTTAAAGTTGGCCCAGTAGCGCAGTTGGTTAGCGCGCCGCCCTGTCACGGCGGAGGTCGCGGGTTCAAGTCCCGTCTGGGTCGCGAAATTACTTATTTTTCTTTCTAACAGGAAAATAAGTAGCGCAGATTGGCTTGGTAGCTCAGTTGGTACGAGCGAACGACTGAAAATCGTTAGGTCGCCGGTTCGATCCCGGCCCAAGCCACAAAATTGTCTTAATCATTTATCTTTACAATTTAAAAATTTGAATAATAATGATAGCCAGATTATCCCAGAAAAAAATAATATGATGAATTCACTAAAGGGAAAATTAAAATTTAGTACGATTGCCTGGACTGCAAAAAAAGCAGAAAGAGTCCATAAAAATACAGCGGTAATTTTTCTAGACATTCCTGATCTTATGAGGCGATGAGAAAGATGATCTTTCCCACCTTGGAATGGTGAAACTTTTCTACGTAATCGAGAAATTACAGCAACTGTGGTATCTAGGATTGGAACTGCTAGTAGTAACAATGGGGTTGCAAAGGATGCTGGAATTGAGTCTGTATTAGGTTTTAATCTAATTGCCAACGTCGCTACCAACACGCCTAGAAAAAGCGCACCAGCATCTCCCATATAAATTCGAGCTGGAGATCTATTCCATATTAAAAAACCTAAGGTTGCCCCCGCCAAGACTAATGAAAGTGCACCAATTAAATTTTGGTCATTAATAATTGCCAGATACGCAAGGGCAATAGAAGATACTGCCGTAGTGCCAGCTGCACCGCCATCTAGATTGTCAAAAAAATTAATAGAATTACAAATTCCAACAATCCAAATTATTGTCACAAAAACATCAATGGCAATTGAACCTGTTGGTGTGCCAAAATTACTTGTTAAGATTAATATAATTGCTACGACCACCCCCGCAACAGTTTGTCCGACAAATCTCGGAAATGGGTGAAGGTCCTTAATATCGTCCCAAAGCCCAATTAAACCCATAAATATTGCGGGGGCAAGTAGTGAAGTTGCTAACCAATAATTACTAGCAGAAAGTTTTGAAACAATTAGTGCGGAATAAGTTACAATAACTACTCCTAGAATTATTGCTACTCCGCCGAGATAGGGTGTTGGCTTTAAGTGAGATTTATGTAAAGAGTTTGGGCGATCTAGAATTTCTTTTGAAATCGCAATTTTGCGCATTATTGGTGTTAGAGCTCCAACAATCACATAACTTGCAACAAACAGGAAAAAATATTGCATCTGAGTTATTATCATTACGATGAAAGAATCTTTATGCCGATCCTGCTTTTCTCCTGTGCATCTTTGGCGCAGCTCCACCAGTCTGTCCGGCACCGATCTTTGATCCACTAACCGGTCCAGAGGATTTGCCCAAATTACGTCCTTTTTGCTTTTTTGCTAGCGCAGCTAACATCCTAGACTTTGGATCATTAGAAGGATTACCTTCGTTTTTATCAACCTGGCTAGAATCACTCACTTTCAATTACCACCTAATCTATTAGTATTATCAAAGTTGCTTTGAGTAATTGATTTTAATAATCCTCGTACTTCAGACTCTCGATATCGACGATGCCCACCTAAGGTTCTAATGGAATTTAACTTTCCTGCTTTAGCCCACCTAGTAACAGTCTTCGGATCCACTCGAAATAAAGATGCCACCTCAGCTGGAGTTAAAAGCCTTTCCTGATTACTAGGGCTCAATGACGGAAAATTTGAATTACTCATAATTGGCTTTTGCTACCCCCACTGATACTCAATCTATTCTTACTCGATATTCCCTGTCTAGAAAATGTCTGATTTACACCGTAAAGGTATAAGTATCCCTTTAATTACAATTAAGAACAAGTACTCAACTAACCTAAGTTGCAGATTCAAGGCTAGAAACTCGCCTCCAACGAGCTACCAATCTTTCATAACCTCTTCCAGCCAAAGCCCCATCTCCTGATGCAAGTCCGGCAATTGAGGTAGTCACATCTTCAATCGAAGTGTCAGCATCTAAGCCAACTTCACCACTTTCGAGTAACTGATTATTTAAATATGTTGCTAGGCCGCCGTAATCTAACTCAACTATTGATTTATTATTAAAGATCTCTAACCAGGCAAGCAACTCTGCCACCTCACCTTCGACAGCGCCTTCACCAAATGCACCGAGAACTGCCTGATGTGTAAAGGTGCAACGAGTTTTCGCATTTAATATTGAGGTT
>Ga0214917_10003615_pt1 | contig 17740 bp, 17 predicted proteins | sample LL_1208_BB_MetaG_FD_177983 | JGI IMG/M metagenome (GOLD analysis project Ga0214917, IMG submission 177983) | Freshwater microbial communities from Lake Lanier, Atlanta, Georgia, United States - LL_1208_BB | ecosystem: Environmental > Aquatic > Freshwater > Lake | place: USA: Georgia | collected... | reverse complement strand
TAAAAAACTCAGCTTCAATCCGTTGCGCAGACTCACGCAAATGCGGATTGTGGCTTTCACTTCCTGCTCGCCCCATGTCCAGATCGGCTTGAAAACCATCTCTCTCTGGCCAAACATGACTGAGCACATCAAACCCAGCCTCATCGATAACGATTTTTGCATTTTCAAGTAACCGCTCTGAACGCCCCACTTTCGACAGCACCATCACAACTTTGCTGCCCACCTTGCTGGACTTGGCGAGACGACGTGCAAGCGCCAATGTGGGCCGCAAATCGTCAATCGAAGTCCCTGTGGGCAGGAACACCACATCGCTTTCTTGGCTCACATCGGTGGTCAGTTCATCGGCCAAGCCGCGGGTATCAACCACCACCAAATCAAAATTTTCAACGGTTTTTCGAAGCTTCTTTAAACTTTTGAAGGCTCGCGCTTCGATATCAGGCTCTATACCGTTGCGCAACCGTGTGGCACTCCACTCAATGCAAGATAGCTGCTCGAGGTCAAAGTCGGCCAGTAAAACGCGGCGGCCCTCATGCGCTGCTTTAACGGCCAATACCCGCGCAAGCGTACTTTTTCCAACGCCCCCTTTTTGACCCACAAAAGATGCGATTTTCATAAGAGGCTCCTAGACCTGATTAAGTTGAATCAATCTATTGAAATCAGAGGTGGCTGTCAAGAGAAACTGCGGCTTGCACCTCTTAGCCATTGTCTAAATGAACTTAAAAGACCATGGCTGGGTTTGCTGATGCTTGTCAGGTATGCCTCGCTTGTTCGCATAAAAGAAGGAACGTAACTTGGCTCTGGTAGTGCAAGCTCTGTCGTGTCCGCAGATGAAGCCTTGTCGGCAATCAACTGGGTGGCCTCAGTGGTCTTGGGTTTCAATTTCAGTAACTGGCTCAACTTGTTGACCGATGAAGAAGTCCACACGGCTGGATGGCTATCGCCTGCTTGGGTCCATATCTTCAAATGAGGAATTCGGCGTTTTGCTTGCTCGGCAATCCCTGTTGGACAAATTGTGCTGTTTTCGTTGTGCAGCAAAGCAACTTTGCCAGAGTGATTTTTCAGCAGTGGGTGAAATTGCATGCTGATTAAATCAAAGTCATAAGGTAAGTCAAAGTGGCTTGCAGCGCTGACCGCCTCAATGGCGCGAGGATCAATTTGAATATCATCGAATACAGATGACGTCGCATTCAATTGACGGTAGAGGTCAATCAATGCAGACCAGTGCAGGCTCATTCCGATATCGTTGAGTACCAAACAGTCGACCTGTCCGTTCAAGTGCTTTGCCAAATGCATGGACAAGATGCCCCCCATGCTGGTTCCTATCAGGTGCAACTTTCTGCTTGAACTGGGATGAATTGACATTAAAAGAGTTGCAATCAAGTCTTGCGTATCCGCTAGGTATACGGAGGTTGAATAATTTTCATGGATTGGCAATGGATCCGACTTGCCTCTGCCACAGTAATCCACCCCCAACCAACAGCAATCATCTAAATTAACGGCATGATCAAAAAGCGAAGAAAAACTCGAGCGAGTTTCTAGCAATCCTGGCAGACACAAAAAAACATGCTTGGCACTGAGTTCACCCTGCTGGGTATAGGCTATTCGACGTGAGGAGCTGCCCGAGTTAACGGTATGAAACAGCGTTTTCGGGAGCTCCTGCACTTGTTCACTCTGCTGTGCTGACTTCAATGTCGTCGATATCACTCATATCCATCGCTGCCATTTCTGCATATTGTTGGGCATTGAGTTGGTGCTTGTAAGCACGGTGGGCATGAAGATCGCAGCTTACTTGGTCGTCATTCGTATATGCTTCAGCCGCAATTTCATGGTGTTTGGCTGCTTGGGTCAGGTGGTAGGCCGCCATTCTGTGGCACTCATCAGGCGTTTCAAACTCTTCTTGATATTCATCAACCAATTGCGCAAATTCTTCTGGCTTTGTGGCTTGCATGTGATGACTCCTTGGATGGATTGAGTTAACTGACCCTGAGAGTTTTAGTTCATCTATGTGAAGACTTAATGACGAGAGTTGGGGTTAAGTTAAGACAGTTTTTTAACCAAGACCACGCTTTTGCGGTCGAGGTTGTACTTGCGCTGACGCGCTTCGGGTAGCCAATCAATGGGTGATTGCACAAAGCCGCGTTTTAAAAACCAATGCATGGTGCGGGTGGTCAGCACAAAAATACTTTCCAGCCCTTTGCTGCGGGCGCGTTGCTCTATGCGGCGCAAGATTTTTTCACCGTCACCTTGGCCTTGCGAGTGGGGTGAAACAGTGAGGGCGGCCATTTCACCCGTGCGGTTTTCGGGGTAGGCGTACAGGGCGGCGCAGCCAAAAATAACGCCATCGTGTTCAATGACGGTGTACTCCCCAATGTCGCGTTCCATTTCTGTGCGCTCTCTGCGCACCAAGGTGCCGTCATTCTCAAACGGCTCGATCAGTTGCAGCACACCGCCCAAGTCGTCCGAGGTGGCTTCGCGCAAACTTTCAAGCCGCTCGTCCACCACCATGGTGCCAATGCCATCGTGGACATAAATTTCCAGCAGCAGCACGCCATCGACCGCAAACGGCAGGATATGGCTGCGTTCCACGCCCGATTTGCACGCCTTCACGCAGTGCTGCAAATAAAAACCGATGTCGGTGGGTTGGGTGGCCATGGGCAGACGAGCCAAGAGTTTTTCGGCCTCATCCAAGGGCATTTCGGTATCAACCGGATTGTCTTCACTCGCGGGTTCAGTGGGATTGCTGCGAATGCCAGCAACTTCTGTCACGAAAATCAATTTGTCTGCCCTGAGCGCAGTGGCCACCGAGGTGGCTACTTCTTCCATGGTCAGGTTGAAGGCTTCGCCTGTTGGTGAAAAACCAAAGGGCGAGAGCAAGACCATGGAGCCAAGGTTCAAGGTCTGCACAATGCCTGCCACGTCCACCTTGCGAACCAAGCCTGAGTGCTGAAAGTCCACACCGTCGAGGATGCCTACGGGTTTAGCGGTGATGAAGTTGCCCGAGATGACGCGGATGGTGGCACCCGCCATGGGCGTGTTGGGCAGGCCTTGGCTGAAAGCAGCTTCAATTTCATAGCGCAATTGACCCGCGGCTTCTTGGGCGCAGTCCAACGCCACGCTGTCGGTGATGCGCATGCCGTGCGAGTATTGGGGCGCATGGCCTTTGGCCAGCAACTGTTCATTCACCTGAGGACGAAAACCGTGTACCAGCACCACCTTCACACCCATGCTTTGAATCAGCGCCAAGTCTTGAACCAAGCTGGGCAACTTGCCCGCTTCAATGGCTTCACCAGCGATGGCCACCACAAAGGTCTTGCCACGGTGCATGTGGATGTACGGTGCGACCGAGCGGAACCAAGGGACGAAGGTGAAATTGAAGACTGTGGACATGGATGGGTGAATTTATGGCTTGAGCAGAATCAATTGGTCTGAGGGCAGCAGCCGCGTGAAGTCGCGATCGAATGTGCAGAGTGTCTCACCAGTTTGCATGACTGCGGCGGCGACCCATGCATCGGAGATCAGATCGCCCTTGATCTGTTGCGTCAAACACAGTTGTCGCATGTTGGGCCACGAGGCCGACTGGGTTTGAAACTGCACGCCGGGGCAACTCAGCAAGCTGTCGACAAAGTCACACACATCAGCCAAGGGGTCGGTTTGTTTGAAAATTTTGGGGTTGCGGGTGATGTGCATGAAGCCAGTCACCACCATGCCCATGAGTGACAAACTGGCTTGACCTTTGGCGGCTTGACGCACTGCCTCATCCAACCACTTTCGCGCTGACTGGTGGTGGGGGTGGTCTGGGCGGAAGGCCGAGACCAGCACATTCACGTCGGGTGTCATCTGAGCTTGAGGATGTCCATGTCGGCATCCATGGCTTCGCGGAACGAGCGGTTGCTGCTGGGGTCAATGCCTGGCATCAAGCCGCCAGTGGCATTCGACACAGGCAACACGGGGATAATCACTGGCGTGCTGGGCAGGTCCTGCCGCACATAGGCCGCCAGCATTTCGCGCACCTTGGCACTGAGCGAGGTGCCTTCTTGGATGGCTTTGATGCGCGCTTGTTTGACGAGGTTTTCGTCCAAAGAAATGGTGAGATTGGCCATGAGGAGACTCCTGCAACACGGATTCACGTGAACCAGTGTAGCACGTGAACCCGTGGCATGGGATAATTCTCAGTGTGACATCGCCCACACCCACAAAGCCCTTGGTCATTGATTTCCCAGAGAACCTGCCGGTCAGCGAGCGGCGAGAGGAGATCATGGCGGCCATCCAAGCGCATCAGGTCATCATTGTGTGTGGCGAAACCGGTTCGGGCAAAACCACCCAGCTGCCCAAAATGGCACTGGCGCTTGGAAGAGGTGGCTGGAAATTGGGGTCAGATCCCAATTACGCCAAAGGTCGCCGCCAAATCATCGGCCACACCCAGCCCCGCCGCATTGCCGCCACCTCGGTAGCCAAGCGCATCGCCGAGGAGCTGAAAACCCCGCTGGGCGAAGTGGTGGGTTTCAAGGTGCGGTTCCAAGACAAGCTATCGCGTGACGCATCCGTCAAGCTGATGACCGATGGCATTTTGCTGGCCGAGACGCAGACCGATCCGCTTTTGCAAGCCTACGACACCCTCATCATCGACGAGGCCCACGAGCGCAGTTTGAACATCGACTTTTTGCTGGGCTACCTCAAGCAAATCCTGCCGCGCCGCCCCGACCTGAAAATCATCGTCACCTCGGCCACCATCGATGCCGACCGTTTCGCCCAGCATTTCGCCAGCCGCCACGGGCCAGCACCGGTGCTGATGGTGTCGGGCCGCACCTTCCCCGTGGAAATGCGCTATCGCCCTTGGGAGGAAAGCCGCGAGCATGACCTGGGCAACGCCATCGCCGACGCGGTGGACGAGTTATGGACCGGTGCGCCACGTGGCGACATCTTGGTGTTTTTGCCGGGCGAGCGAGAAATCCGCGATGCCGCAGAACACTTGCGCGGCCACTTGGCGCACAACGCCTACACGCGGCATGTGGAGGTGCTGCCCTTGTTTGCACGCCTCTCGCAAGCCGAGCAAGAGCAGGTGTTTGAGACGGGGGGCGCACCGCGCATCGTCTTGGCCACCAACGTGGCAGAAACCTCGCTCACCGTGCCCGGCATCCGCTATGTGGTGGACGCTGGAATGGCGAGGGTCAAACGCTACAGCTTTCGCAGCAAGGTCGAGCAACTCTTGGTGGAACCCATCAGCCAAGCCGCAGCCAACCAGCGTGCAGGACGCTGTGGACGTGTGGCGGATGGCATATGCATTCGCCTGTATGACGAGAAAGATTTCAACGGCCGCCCACGCTTCACTGAGCCGGAAATTCTGCGCAGCTCGCTGGCAGGGGTGATATTGCGCATGATGTCGCTGCGCTTAGGCGATGTGGCGGACTTTCCGTTTTTGGAAGCGCCGCGCCCCAAAGCCATCTCGGACGGTTTTCAGCTGCTGAATGAACTTGGCGCGGTGCTGGAAGACAACAGCCTCACGCCCATCGGCCAAGAGCTGTCCAAGTTGCCGCTGGATCCACGGGTGGGTCGCATGATTTTGGCGGCACGTGAGCGTCAGTGCTTGAACGAGGTGCTGATCATTGCTTCAGCACTGAGTGTGCAAGATGTGCGTGACCGTCCGATGCAAGCGCAAACCCAGGCCGACCAAGCGCATGCCAAGTTCAAGGACGACAAGAGCGAGTTCAGCGGCTATTTGCGCTTGTGGGATTGGCTGCAGGGCTCCAGAGGAGGCGGTGTCACTGCGAGCGCAGCGAAGCAATCTGTCGCAACCCACAAACTCTCCAACCGCCAACACGAGAACCTGCTGCGGCAAAACTTCATCAACATCCGCCGTTGGCGCGAATGGCGCGATGTGCACAGCCAACTCCTCACCGTGGTGAAAGAGCAGCGCTGGGTGATGAACGAGCAACCCGCCAGCTATGAGCATCTGCATCTGGCCATGCTGAGCGGCTTGCTGGGCAACATCGGTTGCAAGCAAGACGAGGAAGACATTTATCTGGGGGCTCGCGGCATCAAGTTCCACCGCCACCCTGGTGTGCATTTGCGCAAAAAGCCCGGCAAGTGGCTGGTGTGTGCCGAGTTGGTGGAGACCACGCGCTTGTTTGGTCGCGGCATCGCCCACATCGAGCCGACATGGCTGGAGCAGGTGGGCTCCCACCTGTTGAAGAAACAGCTGCTGGACCCGCATTGGGAGGCGCGGCACGGCGATGTGGTGGCGTTTGAGCGAGCCACCCTCTATGGCTTGGTGGTCTACAGCGGTCGGCGGGTACCGTTTGCCAAGGCCGATCCGGTGTTGGCGCGGCAAATTTTCATCCGCGAGGCGCTGGTGGAGGCGCAGTGGCAAACGCCCTTACCTTTCATGGCTGCCAACAAAAAGCTGATCCACCAAGTGATGGAGCTGGAGCACAAGTCGCGCCGCCAAGACGTGTTGGTGGACGAGGCCATGATCCAAGCGTTTTACGAGCAGCATTTGCCAGACGATGTGTGCAGCTGCAAAACCTTGGAGCGCTGGCACCGCGAAGAGCTGCGCCGCCGAAGTGCAGCAGGCGACAAGACCGAGCCGCTGTTGATGACCCGCGAAAGCCTGATGCGCCATGAGGCGGTGGGCATCACCGCGCAAGCGTTTCCCAAGATGGTCAGGCTGGGCGGTACCGATTGCCAAGCCACCTATTTGCATGAGCCCGGCGACCCCAAAGACGGCATCACCGTGACCGTGCCTTTGTTTGTGCTGAACCAGGTGAGCGAGGACCGCGCCGAGTGGCTGGTGCCCGGGATGTTGAAAGACAAAATCCAAGCGCTGTTGAAAAGCCTGCCGCAAAAGCCGCGTTCACGCTTTGTGCCGCTACCCGACAGTGCAGCCCGGTTGGCGAACGAGCTGTGTGCCCCCGAGCTGTTTGGCGCGGGCGGTTTGACCGAAGTGTTGCTGAAAAAAGTGCGGGACGAGACCAGCTTGGATGTGAAGCGCAACGACTTCAAGTTGGACATGCTGAGCGCCCATTTTTTCATGAATTTCAAGGTGGTGGACGAGCATGGCCGCCAACTCGGCATGGGTCGTAACTTGGGCGCATTGAAGGCCGAGCTGGGTGCGCAGGCGCGGGGCGCGTTTCAGGCCTTGGCGCAACTGCGACCCGTCATTACGGGTCATGTCATTGCGAGCGAAGCGAAGCAAACCCCCGTCATTGCGAGCGAAGCGAAGCAAACCCCCGCCATTGCGAGCAACGCGAAACAAACCACCTGGTCCTTCGGCGAACTGCCCGAACTCATGGAAATCAACAAAGGCGGGCAGACCTTGGTGGGCTTTCCCGCGCTGGTGGACATGGGGGACGCGGTCTGCATCGAGGTGTTTGACGAACCCGATGTCGCCGCTGCCAAAAACCGCAAAGGACTTGCACGCTTGTTTGCGCTGCAAATCAAAGACGCCCTCAAGTACCTGGAAAAAAACATCCCCGACCTGCAAAAAATGTCGGTGGCCTTCATGAGCCTGGGCACCGCCGAGGAGTTGAAACAGCAAATACTGGATGTGGCGCTGGACCGTGCTTTCTTGGTCGAGCCTCTACCCAACGATGAGGCCAGCTTCAAGTGTCGCGTGGACGAGGGCAGGGGGCGGCTGACGCTGATTGCCAACGAGGTGGCACGTCTCGCAGGCGGCGTGTTGCTGGAGTTTGCCGCGGCCAGCCGAAAGATCAAGGACAGCAAAAGCGCCCCCGACGCCACCGCAGACTGCGCCCAACAACTGCAACGCTTGCTGCCCAAAAACTTCCTGGTCGCCACACCATGGCCGCAGTTGCAACATTGCTCTCGTTACCTGAGAGCCATCACCTTGCGGCTGGACAAGTACCGCGCCGACCCCGCCCGTGACGCCCAGCGTTTGGCCGAGCTGAAACCGCTAGAGCAAAAGTACTGGCGTTTGGTGGCTGATCGCAAAGGCCAAACCGATGCGCGGATGTTGGAATTCAGGTGGTTACTGGAAGAACTGCGCGTGAGCTTTTTCGCGCAGGAATTGAGGACCCCCCAGCCGGTGAGTATGAAGAGGCTGGAAAAAGCGTGGGCGCAGTTGAATCACTGAGGCGAAACCCAAGGATGATGACTTGCAGTCCTGCTGCTTCAAATGGGTCTGTGTCTCGGGTGGCCACCATCAAGCTGTTGCAAATGGCAGTCGCAGCAATATAGCCAACAGCAGGTGCGATGGCTTTTCCTTGCGCCTTGGCAAGCGCTCGCAATTCCCCATAAGCTTTGGAAGTGGCTTCATCGAAGAACAAAATCCGACCGGCAAATAAGGGCAAGATGCGTTTCTCAAGGCTGTTGTGAAGCGTGTCTTTGCGCTTGCCATCAGGAAGGGCGGCGATGCCATATCGCAATTCAGCCAAACTGATGGTTGACAGGCAGAGGGTTTCTATCAGTTGGGCGTCCAGCCAAGCCAAGACAGCGGGATGTCCGGCGAGCTTCAACGGCTCAGAGACCACATTGGTATCGAGCAAAATCATTCGAAACTCATCGGCTCTGTGGGTGTCTGGTCGCGGTTGATCACCAAATCTGCGCCGCCTGCATGCTGGCCGATTTCTGCCAACAAAGAGCCCAACTTCACGCGGTCATCTGGCCTTGCTGCGCTTTCAAGAATGGCCCGAACCTCGGCCTCGGTGCTTCGCCCAGCCAAAGCGGCGCGAACCCGCAAAGCGCGGTGAGTTTCTTCAGGGATGTTGCGCACAGTGATGGAGGACATAAGCACCTCTTAGGTATTGATATCAATGATTGCATTTCATATTTAATGCAATCAATTTAGCAACTCAAATTCACCTCCCCACCGACTCCGCCATGTCTTGTGCATTTAGCTCGGGGTTGAGCAACTGCGCAAACTCAAACACAAACTGCCGCAAATACGCATGGCGCTTGAAGGCAATGCGCGCCAAGTTGTGGCCAAACAAGCGGCCGGCAGGGCGCACCACCAAGTCGGTGTCGGTGATGTCACGTACCGCCATCTCGGCCACGATGCCCACGCCCAAGCCCAGCCGCACATAGGTTTTGATCACGTCCGAGTCGATGGCTTCCAAAGCGATGCGCGGCGTCAACTGCTTGGCGGAAAACGCCTTGTCGATGCGGGTGCGTCCGGTGAACGAGGGGTGGTAAGTGATGATGGGCTCCTTCGCCAAGTCGGCCAGTTCCAGTTGCTCGATCTTGGCCAGCGGGTGGTCGGCGGGCAGCACCAGCACGTGCTGCCATTCGTAGCAGGGCAGGGTGATCAGCTCGGGATAGTCGGACAGGCTTTCGGTGGCGATGCCAATTTCGGCGGTTTCGTCCATCACCATGCGGGCGACTTGATCAGGCGCACCTTGGTGCAGGCTGATGTTGACATTCGGGTAGGTGCTGCGCAGTTTGGCTACTGGCACGGGCAGCACATAGCGCGCTTGGGTGTGGGTGGTGGCAATCGACAGAGTGCCCGAGTCCTGGCTGCTGTACTGCTCGCCAATGCGCTTCAAGTTATTGACCTCGCGCAAAATGATGTCGATGCTTTTGAGCACATGCTCACCCGGCTCGGTCACGCGCTTCAAGCGTTTGCCGTGACGGCCAAAAATCTCAATCCCCAACTCGCTTTCCAGTTCCAAAATGGCTTTGGACACGCCCGGCTGCGAGGTGTGCAGGGTTTTGGCGACCTCGGTCAGGTTGAGGTTGCGGCGCACCGCCTCTTGAACAAAGCGAAATTGATGCAGGTTCATGACTTTTTTCGTATAAGAAAGGCGTTCATTATGCCTTTTTGGAGGGGTTGCTTCTTCGCTTTGCTTCGTCGCTTTGCTTCCTGTCGCTACGCTCCTCGCAATGACAGCTCCTCGCAATGACGGCTACAGCCAACCGTCTAGGGCAATGTTTGCCATCAAATCCAGCAAGTGAGGATGCTCACCCACTGCGGGCAAAGGCTCAAATGCCACATGGGAATGAGCGTCACGCAACGCTTGCAGCATGACGGGCAGGTCTTCGCGAACATGCTTGCCCACACCCAAGAACATCGGCACCACCCGCACATGGGTGCAGCCTCGGTCGACCAAAGCTTGTACCGCGTCCAAAAGGCTGGGGGTGCTCAGCTCCAAGTAAGCGCAAGCCACGGCGACAGGACCCGTGGTACTTTCAGGCAAGGACGCTTGCAGTGACGCCACACGTTCAGCCACCGCTTGCATCGGGCGGTGCCAAAGAGGGTCGCGAGACCCATGGGCAAACAACACAATAGCTCGCATCAATGCCTCAATACCAGCCAGCTGAATCCCAGCATAGAGATCAACATATAAACAATCCCAGGTGTCGCTGCTGCCAGCCAAGCAGGCCATGCATTCAAGTTACCAATATGCCCAAACACGTTGTTCATCAAGAAAAAACTGATGCCAATCAAAATTCCTAGGAACACCACGCTGGTGATGGGCGTGCTGCGCAAATGCAAATAGGCAAACGGCAGCGCCAACATGACCATCACCAAACAACTCAAGGGGTAGAAGAGCTTTTTCCAAAATTCAATTTCATAGCGCTGTGACGACTGGTTGTTCAAACTTAAATGCTGGATGTAGCGAAACAAATCCAGCGTTCCCATGCGCTCGGGTTTGAGCAGCGCCACCGACACCATCTCTTCGGTCATCTCGGAGGGCCAGCGCAAGGAGGGGAGTTGTTCGCGCCGCAACGCCTGCATGCCACTTTGGGCGGCGTTGAAATAGTCGGCAGACACATTTTGCAGGGTCCAAGTATTGGCGTCGGCCTCAAAAACCGCTGTGTCCGCTCGCAACATACGGTTGAGCCTTCCGGTGTCATCAAACTCAAAAATCCGTACCTGCCCCATTTCAGACTGGGGGGTGATCGAGCCCACATTCACCACGCTGTGCCCCTTGCCTTGGGTCTCTTTCAGCCAAGCACCTGTGACGCCTTGCATATAAGTCACGCCCAAGTGCTGGGTGCGCAACAACTGGCCCACACGGCTGCTGGGTGGCGCGACATAGTCGCCGATCACAAAAGTCAGCACAACAAATGCCATGCCAAGAACCAAAAGATTGCGTAAAGCCAGTTGGGGGCCCATGCCGCTGGTGCGCAAAATCGTGAATTCCGAGGTCTGTGCAAATTTGGCCATGACGAAGATAGTGCCAATCAAGACCGTGATGGGCAGCAACTCGTAAATATGCGAAGGCACCAATAGTAAGACATAGGCCATGGCGTGTTCAAAGGCATAGCCTTGGCCGGGACCTTTGCCTATCCACTTCAGTTCGTCCGCCAAATCAAAGAAGAAAAACAAGCCCACGAAACCCAAGGTGGCAAAGCCGACCTTGGCCAACACCTCGGTGTAAATCATGCTTTGAATGGTTTTCAAGCAGCCTCCCGCTTGAAAAACACCAGCTTTTGCAGCAGATGCAGCAAGCTGGTTTGTTCGCTACGCCACCACAGCCCTAACAAACTCAGCCCAAACACTGGCAAGTGCAGCGCCAAAAGCATGCTCACCATGCCCCATTGACCCGAAGCTACAGCGTTGCGACTGACGTTAATTAGGTTGTAGTAAATAAAGAATGTCAGCATGGCCATGACCAAAGCGCCTGTGCGTCCGGTGCGTGGGTTGATATAAGGAATAGCGATACCCAACAGCACCAAATTGAAGGCGCCCAAGGCCAAACCAATTCGCCAAGTCAACTCGCCCATGTTCACGGGAATGGGGTTTTTCAACAAATCCCAGGGCAGGGTGGACTGCGCCTCAATTTCGTCTAAAGCAAGTGTGGTGTTTCCCAGCCTGGCACCATGCTCTTGGAACTCAATCACCTTGATTTCATTCTTCAAAGGGTTGACTTCGATGCGCTGGCCGTCGTTGAGCACCAAGTAGCGATCATCAGCCTTGAACTCCACTCGGCCTCGTCGGGCACTGGTGATGGTTTGCAAGCCTTTTTCTTGAGCGGCAATGAAAATATGCGTGCCTTCCAAGTCAGAAGGACTGTCTTTGTCAATGAAAAATACGCGGTTGCCACTGGCCGACTCTTGAAACTGGCCAGGCTTGACGCGTTCTAAGTCGCCTCGCTTTTCGTAGCGGTCGCGGATTTCATGGGTTTGTGCATTGGTCCAAGGCCAAGCCACCAAGGCAAGGGCTGCCACAACCACCAAGGCGGGGGCAGCGAATACCAGCGCAGGTTGGACCAGACCGGCAGAGCTTTCGCCACTGGACTGCCAAATCACCATCTCGCTGTCGGCATACATGCGCGACAAAGTGGCGACTGAGGCGATGTACAAAGCCATGGTGACAATCGTGTGCATATTGCCAAGTACCGTGTAGCCCAGCACCAGCGTGACTTCACGCGGATCGATATTGCCGCGTGAGGCCTGACCCAGTGTGCGAATCAGCAGCACCGTCATCACAATGCTGACCAAAATAACCAAGGTGGCCCAAAAATAGCGAGACAGCTCAGCCCGAAAAGTGGAATGGAATAACATAAGCCTTAAATGTAAGGGCTGAATGATGAACTTCGAACTCCTCTCACTTTCATGGGCCAAGGCCGCGACCCTCAAGACCGATGCCTTGGTGGTGTTGGTGAGCGACGACCAACAGCGCGAGGTCGGTTTGCTCTCGAGCATGCTAGACCAAGCCCAAAAAACGGGCGACTTCACCTCTGCCGTTGGGCAATGCATGGTGTGGTGGAAGCCGCCGAGCTTGGCCGCCCTGCGCTTGGTTCTGGTTGGCGTTGGCAAAGGCTGCGCTGTGGATGTGCGCCAGGGCGTTGCTGTAGGTATCGCAGCTTTGAAAAAATCAAAGTCGCAAACGGTTGCGGTGGTTTTACAAGACGCGCATGCCGAGCATTTGGTCGTGGCCGCCCAAGCCGCAGCTGACGCCAGCTATGTCTACACAGCCACCAAACCCAGTGCAAAAGCTTTGAGTTTCAAAAAAATCACCTTGGGTGTGCCACAGGCTGGCGCAGCCCAATCACAGTTCGATTTGGCCAAAGCGCAAATTTCAGGTGTTGCGCTGGCCCGCGAATGGGGTAACCGTCCTGCGAACCACGCGACTCCCGATCATTTGGCGCAAGTGGCCAAGAGCCTCGCCAAACATTCACGTATCTCCTGCGAAGTCATGGGCCTCAAAGAAGTCACCAAGCTTGGCATGGGTTCTTTTGCGGCGGTAGCGCAAGCCTCGGCCCAGCCTCTGCGCTTTATCGTTTTGAAATACAAAGGTGCGGCAGACGCCCAAGCGCCAACCGTGTTGGTGGGCAAGGGCATCACCTTTGATACCGGTGGCATCTCTCTCAAACCCGGCCCTGGCATGGACGAGATGAAGTTCGATATGTGTGGTGCGGCCAGTGTGCTGGGCACCTTTGAAGCTTTGGCCCAACTCCAACCCGCCATCAATGTGGTGGGCTTGATCGTGGCATGTGAAAACATGCCTGGCGGCAAAGCCTTGAAGCCCGGCGATGTGGTCACCAGCATGAGCGGACAAACCATCGAAATATTGAACACTGACGCAGAAGGGCGTTTGGTCTTGTGCGACGCCTTGACCTACGCCAAGCGTTTCAAGCCCAGCGCCGTGATCGATATCGCTACCCTCACGGGTGCTTGCGTGATCGCTTTGGGCCATTTGCGCAGCGGCCTTTACGCGACTGACGAAAAATTAGCCACCGCATTGCTTGATGCAGGTGAGCGCACCCTCGACCTGTGCTGGCGCATGCCTTTGGATGAAGAATATGCTGAAGGCTTGAAATCCAACTTTGCCGATGTGGCCAATGTGGCCGACCGCGCTGCGGGTTCTGTCACTGCAGCCAAGTTTTTACAGCGCTTTGCAAAAGACTTCCCTTGGGCGCATTTGGACATTGCCGGCACTGCTTGGAAAAGTGGGGCTGCCAAAGGCGCCACTGGCAGGCCAGTGCCAGCCCTGTTGTCTTATTTGGTGGGGCAGGCAAATGCTCGCACACCGGCCACACGCTCGCCACCTGCCAAACGTCGTTCTGCCAAAGCTTGAGCTCGATTTCACCGACCCATGACTGAAGTTGCTTTTCATTTCAACGTGCCAGATAAAATGAACTACGTCTGCCGTTTGTTGCGAAAAGCCTCGCAAGCCAAAGCGCGGGTGGTGGTAGCTGGACCTCAACAAGCTTTGCAAACCTTGGACGAGGCTCTTTGGACTTTCACTGCAACGTCTTTTGTGGCGCATTGTTGGTCCTCGGACGCCAGTCCTAAAACCGATCTCAGCTCGGTCATCCTCAAGAACCAAGACAAGCCAAGCTTTGATGCTGTGATGCCTCACCATGAGGTATTGCTAAATCTTGGGAACACCATGCCCCAAGGCTATGAGACTTTTGAGCGTGTGATCGAAGTGGTTGGTTTGACAGAAGAAGATAAAACCCAGGCCCGCGAGCGTTGGAAGCAGTACGCCCAGCGCGGCTATACCTTGGTCAAGCACGACCTCAGCGCAAAAACAGCCAACCCATGAGTCGACCTGATATCCCTAAGTCTCCCGTGCCCATGCTGACAGAGGTGGTGCAGATCAACGGCAGCCTTCGCCCGGCGGTTTTACCTTGGACGTCTACCCAAGAAACGGTCGACTCCGCGCTGTCTGGCTTGCCCGACCAAGAGCTTTTGGCGCAAAAGGTGATTGAGCGGGTTGAAAGTCAACTCGCCGAGCTTTTGCCAGAGCTTTTGCGCCAGTCAGTGGACGATGTGATCCGAGAGCATTTGGGCGATAACTCCAAAGCCCCCTGAATTTTTTGGCAAATAAAAAAATTTATTCCATACTTTTAGGTTATCTTATGGTTTCTAATTTTTTGGAGATTTCATATGAAGCTTAAGTTAACAGTAGCCTTGGCCATGGGTGTCGCAACGACGATGAGCATGGCTCAAGAAGTCGTCAAAATCGGTCACGTCGCCCCCCTCAGTGGCGCCATCGCCCACTTGGGCAAAGACAACGAATACGGCGCACGCTTGGCCATCGAAGAACTCAATGCCAAAGGCGTTTCCATTGGTGGCAAAAAAGTCAAGTTTGAGTTGCTGGCTGAAGACGATGCTGCTGATCCAAAGCAGGGCACCGCTGCTGCACAAAAATTGGTGGACTCCAAAGTCAACGGCGTCGTGGGTCACTTGAATTCAGGCACCTCTATCCCTGCTTCCAAAATCTATAGCGATGCAGGCATTCCCCAAATTTCTCCTTCCTCCACCAACCCCAAATTCACACGCCAAGGCTACAAAACCACCTTCCGCGTGGTGGCTGATGACGTGCATCTGGGTGGCACCCTGGGCCGCTACGCTGTGAACGACCTCAAAGGCAAGAACATTGCAGTTATTGATGACCGTACTGCCTATGGTCAAGGTGTGGCTGATGAGTTTGAAAAAGCGGCCAAAGCTGCTGGTGCAACCATCGTCGGCCGTGAATTCACCACCGACAAAGCCACCGATTTCACCGCCATCTTGACCACGCTCAAAGGCAAAAAACCTGATGTTGTGTTCTTTGGCGGCATGGACGCGGTTGCTGGACCCATGATCAAGCAGATGAAATCGCTGGGCTTGAGCGCTAAATTTGTCGGCGGTGATGGCATTTGTACCAACGAAATCATCAAACTTGCAGGCGACGCCATTGGCGATAACCAAGTGTTTTGTGCTGAAGCCGGTGGTATTGAAGGCAAATCAAATGAGGCTTTCAAAGCCAAGTTCAAAAAGCGTTTCGACGTAGATGTACAAATCTATGCACCCTATGTGTATGACGCTGTCAATTTGATGGTCGATGCCATGGTCAAAGCCAATTCGTCCGACCCAGCCAAATACTTGCCTGTGTTGGCCAAAACTTCTGGCTACAAGGGTGTGACTGGCAACATCGCATTTGATGAAAAAGGCGACATCAAAAATGGCGCTTTGACTTTGTTTACTTACAAAGCCGGTAAACGCGAAGAGATCAAAATTGTTCGTTAAGCCTGTTTGATCTGAAGTTCCCAGCTCGTCTTTTGCCATGCAAGGACTTCTTGCAGCAAAAGATGTTGGGATTGGGGGAACCGCTGTGGCCACAGCGGTTCTATCAGAAGCTCAAATCGGTTGGTTTGTTTTTCAGATAAACGCAGCTGTATTTTTTTATAGTCAGGGTCGCGTCTGGCGTGGCACAAGATGACAGCCAATCGCAGGCACATGAGCTGGCAAGCAAAGCCCACGTTCGTGAAGTCAACATCCAGTTTTCTAAGCTTTCCTTTGTGTCCCAACACCAGCAGACTCAGGCGGTGTAATTCGCTCAGAGCAAAGCCAGGCGCATCGGTATTGTCCAAAATATAGGCACTGTGCTTGTGCGAATCGGTGTGGGATATTTGTGCACCAATCTCATGTAACTGAGCCGCCCAATCCAATTTTTTGTTAAGTCGAGGCCAGTCTTGTTCCGCTTCTTTGCCTGTTTCTAATTGTTGTAGAAAATGGCAGGCTACTTTGCTCACCCGCTTGGCCTGCTCGGTATCGACTTGAAATGCTTTTTGCAATCCAGCCACCGTGACTGATCGGGTATCTTTGCTTTGGTCTTCGCGCTCAATCAGGTCGTACAACAACCCATGCCGCAAAGCACCTGGGGTCACCTGAAGAGCTTCAATTTTGAACAACTCAAGCACCGCGTGTAAAACCGCCAAACCACCACCAATCACTGCGCGGCGATCTTCTTTGAGACCTTCCATGCGCAAACTGTCGACGTGACCAACTCTGATCAGGTGGCGTTTGAGCCACTCCAAAGACTCCAAAGTGATGGTTTGGTCCGACCAGCCTGCGCTGCCCAGAACCTCGGCCACCGCACTGACGGTTCCCGACGAACCAAAGGCGGTATCCCAAGCTTTTCTAGGAAAAAAATCGACCGCTTCTTCTAGAACAGCCTTGGCCGCTACTTCCGCTTTGTAAAAGGCGGCTTGGGTGAGCTCGCCATTGGCGAAGTATTTGAGACTGCTTGAAACACTCCCCAGTCTGTAGCTTTCCAGTTTGGAGGTTTCCTGTTTTACCCCCAAAATGAACTCGGTAGACCTGCCGCCAATATCGATCACCAAGCGACGCTCATCGGTCTGGGGTAAAAAATGCGAAACACCTTGGTAAATGAGCCGAGCTTCTTCTCGTCCTGACACCACCTCAATGGGAAAACCTAATAGCTGATGGGCTTTATCCAAAAAAACATGTCTGTTTTTAGCTTCGCGCAGCGTTTGGGTTGCCACTGCCCGAACTTCATTGGCCTTGAATCCTGCCAACCGTTCAGCAAATCTTGCCAAGCACTCCCAGCCGCGCTCCATGGCTTCTTTGCTCAGATTGCGATCCTCGTCCAAACCGCTGCCTTGTCGTACGGCTTCCTTGATGTACTCAGATCTTTGAATGAGGCCATGGCTATAACGGCAAATTTCGAGGCGAAAGCTGTTCGACCCAAGATCGACAGCTGCGAGCAGGGAGCCATTTTTCATGGTTTCAAGACTGCATTCGTGCAGATAGTGATTGGAAATGAATGAATTATTACTATCATATTTTTAGTAAATGTTCAATTATGTGTCGAAAATATGACCAATAAGTGACAGTAAAAAGTAAGTAGATTCAATATATTGAGATTGAAAACTGAACGAATCGAATGAAAGATGAGTCAATGTAAATTTTAAGGTTAATAAAGTCAGATTAATTCGGTGAACTAATGTATTCCCGAAGTTAAAGACACGATACTGTCATATTCTTTTTTTAGAGTCTTGAGAATCAGTTGTAATTTTCAGTCGTTCAAAGTTTTTCAAGGAGAAAA
>Ga0214917_10003613_pt1 | contig 17741 bp, 21 predicted proteins | sample LL_1208_BB_MetaG_FD_177983 | JGI IMG/M metagenome (GOLD analysis project Ga0214917, IMG submission 177983) | Freshwater microbial communities from Lake Lanier, Atlanta, Georgia, United States - LL_1208_BB | ecosystem: Environmental > Aquatic > Freshwater > Lake | place: USA: Georgia | collected... | reverse complement strand
TCAGATGTTAAGTCCTACCTGACGGCAATGGCAGAAATTGAACGATGGGAGCTCGATCGGGTTCGGGTTTACCAGGACGGCAGCCGCTATGTTCGACTACGTCGAAAGATTTATCACCTACAACGAACTGCCTAGCGAAATCTAGAGACTGCGTACGAAACGATCCATTACTCGGGCTCCAAACTCTAATCCAGTAGTTGGTACTCGTTCATCTACACCGTGAAACATTGCACTGAAATCCAATTCCGGTGGCAATAGCAATGGTAAGAACCCGTAGCAAGTGATACCTAGAGTGCTGAATGCTTTGGCATCTGTTCCACCACTAACTGTGTATGGCACCGGCGTACCAAATGGGTCCTCAGCACGGATGGCAGCGCCCATCGCATCAATTAGCGGGCCCTCAAACGGCGCCTCCAGCGCAATGCCGTTAACGACATCTTCGAGCACCACACCAGGAGGCAAGAGATTTTCAATGTCCTTGATTAGTTCATCCTCGTAACCAGGTAAGAATCTGCCATCAATCATTGCTTCGGCAGCACCCGGGATGACGTTGTGTTTATATCCAGCATTCAACATAGTTGGATTAGCAGTATTTGAAAGTGTGGCACCGATGATTCGAGCGATCGGACCCAGTTGAGCAAGCAATTCTTCTGGATCATCTGCGCTTAATTCCATACCAAGCGCGTCTGATACTGCCTTAATGAAATCTCGAACGGTTGGCGTGAGTGCAAGATCAAACTTGTGATTTCCTACGGCCGCTACAGCTTCAGCCAATTTAGTCACTGCGTTGTCGTTGTTAATGAATGAACCGTGTCCAGCCGTACCTTCAGCCTTAAGTTTCATCCAGCGAATTCCCTTTTCGGCCGTCTGCACTAGATAAAGTCGAACATCATCGCGAAGAGTCAACGAGAACCCGCCAACTTCACCTACCGCCTGTGTAACACCGCGGTAAAGTTCGGGACGATTCTCAACTAACCATCCAGAGCCATGTTCACTGCCTGCTTCTTCATCTGGTAACCAATCAAAAACAATAGTTCGATCTGGTTGCACCCCATTGCGGGCCCAAGACCGAGCCAGCGCCAAGATCATGCCGTCGCCGTCCTTCATGTCAACCGCGCCCCGACCCCAAATCATGCCGTCATGAACTTCGGCAGCAAACGGGTGGTAAGTCCAGTCCTTAGCCTCGGCTGGGACCACATCTAAGTGACCATGAATCAATAACGCAGGCTTACTTGGATCCTTACCTTCGATTCGCGCATTTACACCTTGACGTTTACCGCTTGTGGTTTCGTACCGTTCACACTCAATGCCGACTTCTTTAAGTTTTGCTTCTACATACTCGGCAGCTAGCGCCTCGCCAGGTCCGCTTCCGTCGCCATAATTTGAGGTGTCGATTTTGATTAGATCTCGGACCAGTTCGACAACTTCGGAATCTACATCTGCAAGTGGCTCAATTGACATAGTCATAGTCTGGCGCATCGCGTGAGTTATGTCCGCATGCATTGCTTCATTTGAGCCAGATACGGCTCAGCAGGTACTATTACTGGGCTGGGCCAAGCCCGGCACACTAGTCCGAGTGGCGGAATTGGCAGACGCGCTAGCTTGAGGTGTTAGTCCCTTCACAGGGATGGGGGTTCAAGTCCCCCCTCGGACACAAGACTGCGATTCGGCTCAGTCTTTTCACGTGAGGTGGCTATGGCAATTCCCAAGGTCATTCTCTTCTATGGTTTCGCACCAGTAGCTGATCCTGAAGCACTTCGCCTATGGCAACACGACTTATGTGAGTTTCTTGGTCTAACGGGTCGAATCATCATTTCCCCGCATGGGATCAATGGAACTCTAGGCGGTGACATTAATGATCTTAAGGGCTACATCCGAAAAACCAAGATCTATCGAGGATTTAACAAAATCGACTTCAAATGGTCCGAGGGAACTGGAAATGACTTTCCAAAGTTAAGTGTGCGCGTGCGCGATGAAGTCGTCTCTTTTGGCGCTCCTAATGAACTCAAAGTTGATGAAAACGGAATCATCGGTGGCGGAACTCACCTATCACCTACTGAAGTCCATGACTTAGTTGAGACTCGAGGCGATGAGGTGGTCTTCTTCGATGGTCGCAATGCTTACGAGGCAAGAGTAGGTAGATTTCGAAACGCAATCGTTCCAGATGTGGATACAACTCGTGATTTTGTGGCTGAATTTGAGAGTGGCAAGTACGACCATCTAAAGAGCAAACCGATTGTTACCTATTGCACTGGTGGGATTCGCTGCGAAGTGCTTTCAGCAGTTATGAAGAGTCGCGGCTTCGAAGAGGTTTACCAAATTCAAGGTGGCATTGTGCGATACGGCGAGCAATTCGGAGACGATGGACTTTGGGACGGTTCACTTTACATTTTCGACAATCGAATGAGTATGGATTTTTCGGATCACACCAAAGTTCTCAGTACCTGTGACGACTGTGGCGTCCCAACTAAAGACTTTTATAACCGACATGAATCCCAGGGCCGAAAGTTAGCATTGCTCTGCAGCAATTGTGCAGCTAGTAGCGGAGCAACTAAGCCCAATACTGGCGACGAAGAAATTGCTGGCTAACTAGTTAAGCCAACGCAGCAATTACATCAATTTCAAGCAGCAAGCCAGGGATAGCAAGCGCAGTAACTTCAACTGTTGTATCAGCTGGGTAAGGCTTTGAGAAATACTTTTCGCGACATTCGATGATCGTCGGAAATTGAGTCATGTCAGTCATGTAAATGTTCACTTTAAAAACCTTGGACAGATCGCTTCCTGCGGCAGCCAAAACAGTCTTTAGGTTTGCAAAGACTTGATGAGCCTGTGCCTCGAAATCGTTTTCACCCACAATGGAACCGTCTGCACCTAGAGCGGCCTGCCCTGAGACGTAAACCACGCCGTTATGAACAGTTGCCTGCGAGTAATGAAATGGGCTATCCCATGAGTAAGGGCTAGCAATACCAGTGTGACTCATCAATCCTCCAAATGAATTTAGACAAGATTGACACGACTTTCCGAGAATTTCAGGCGAATCTGAAACTTAAGCAGTTTCGTTAAGTGGGCCAGTTTGTTCTAGGGCGCGCAAGTTTGCAATGCGCTCCTCAATCGCCGGGTGGGTGGCAAAAAGCTTTGAAGTCATCTTGCTATCCAATGGTGACTCGATCCACAGGTGAGCGACTGCGTTAGATTTTTGGTGCACCACAGTGCTGTCCGAGGCCAGAGTTTCAAGCGCCCGTCGCAAACCTGTTGGATTGCGAGTAAACGCGACTGCTGTGGCATCTGCTAGCGATTCTCGGTTTCGTGAGATCGCTGCCTTAAGTAAAACAGCGGCAATCGGTGCAAGAATCGCTGCCACTAATGCTGCGATCAAGACAAATGGATTCGATCCCCCATTTTCATTGCGCCTACCCCCACCAAAAAAGCTGATGCGGAGCAGTAAGTCACTCATTAACGCAATAGCTCCCGCCGTCGTTGCTGCGACAGCTGAAACTAACGTGTCGCGATTTGCGACATGAGCTAACTCGTGGGCTGCGACGCCTTGAAGTTGCTCCCGATCCATAACTCGCAGGATCCCAGCTGTGAAAGCTATCACCGCGTGCTCAGGATCTCGTCCAGTTGCAAAAGCATTGGGTGCATCATCTTCGACAATGGCAACTTTTGGCATTGGCAAACCTGACGCAATCGTGATTTCCTGAACTAAGTTAAAAAGCTGAGGCGCGGAGTCGTGGTCAATCAACTTTGCACCCGTCATAGTTAGCACCAGTTTGTCTGACGAATAGTACGAACCCCAGACACCAATCACGGAGATCCCGATAGCAAACGGCAGAATTCCGATACTCGCGTATCCCAGATATAACGCAAACGCATAAATGACAAATGCGGTCAGGCTACCCATGACACCGAGAAGCAACAAGGTCTTTCGCTTATTGCTTTGTTGTTGCTCCCTGAAGTTGGACAAGTTTTTCCCTATCTCAAACTATCTTCGAACTCATTAATTGAACGAGACGTTAGGAACTACTCGCTTGCCTGGGTCATCCACTACATAGAAATCGCGCTCTGAAACTTTTGCTGGTCCAGCGAAGAATTTACCTGGAATGGAAACTATCGATTCATTAAGAGAACGAACCGTGTCGTTGTAGTACTGGCGAGCAAAACCTACTTTATTCTCAGTTGCAGACAGTTCTTCTTGCAATGAGAGGAAGTTCGCTGAAGCCTTGAGATCCGGATACGCCTCTGCAACAGCAAGCAAACCGCGCAATGCTTGAGTCAACATGCCATCTGCTTCAGCGACTGCGGCTACCCCTTGAGCGGCTGTAGCTTGAGCCCGCGCTTGAACTACTTTTTCGAAAGTTTCTTTTTCGTGAGAGGCATAACCCTTTACGGTTTCGACCAGGTTAGGAATTAAGTCGCCTCTACGTTGTAGTTGTACTTCGATTTGGGCAAACCCCTCGTCGACAGCAACATTTAAACGCACTAATTTGTTGTATTGAGCAATGCCGACAACTACAACTAGAGCTAACAGGCCAAGAATTACATAAATAGCAGTCATGTCTTCAGATTACCCGCAAGAATGTGAATCAAACCTCGAAATCGGGAATTTAGACGAGGCTGGCTCGATGCTCTTCATCATGAGTCAGAACTTGAATGATCAAACCAGCTACGTCGATTGTGCCAAATGCCTCGTGATTGGCAGTAGCTGCCCATTGTTCAGGAGTTAATTCCTTGACTGCCGTGAGCAACTGGGTGCGGGCCGACATAGCTAATGCTGATACTTCTTCCAAGGCAACGTCATGAAACCTGTCAAAGGTTGCGGATGCATCGGGTTCCCACCAGACAAAGCTGGGGTTCTCATCCCCTTCGTCGTGGGCTTTGCACATTTGCCTAATTCTGGGAATCCAAACTTGCTCATCAACTTGAGAGACATGACCTAAAACCACCTGCGCCGGCCATTCTCCGGGGATCGCAAGATGAACTTGGTTTGCCGCCGCTGCCTGAGCTGATTGAATCATTCGATCAATTGACATGACTAGCTCAACCATAAGAACGGCAGGAGGATTAGTCATGATCTGATTGTGCCCTACAACTGTGTGACATTTCTAGTTTGGCAACTCAGTCTTGGCGCATTCTGGCTTACTCAAAATTGACACGAAAACTTCCTTTTCCGAATCAGTTACATAAAGTGACCACTTGGTCTTAACCGCTACTTGTGTTGCTATAAATTTACATCTTCCAGGCTTATATGGCGGCAACCAAGAAGCAGCATTTGCATCACTTTTCTCTCGATTCAAAGATGCGATGGTAGCTATCAAGTTCAGTGGATCGTTCGCATAATCAACACGCATCTGATCTGACCACAAGTCAGCGCCCATTTGCCAGGCGTTCTTAAGTGAAACAATGTGATCGATTTGAGCTCCACTCGGCGCAGTTTCAAACGTGTAAGTCTCATTGGAATATGGATCCGTCCAGGTACCACCAACTACCTTGCAATCCCCCGTTCCCGACTTGAAGATCGCTGTTGTGAAATCGCGTTTCAAAATGTCGTTGCGAGTGTCACATCCATTTCGATCTACGTCTTTCCAGGCGCTGCCAAATGCATCTCGACTGTAGTTCGTTGTTGCAGCTCTACCCCTGATCTGCAAAGCCTGGGCAGCCTTGAGTGCGTTAGAGGATTCCGCACTTGGCGTAGGAATCGACGAAGATGTATCTGGAGTAGGCCCAGCAGTTGCAATAGGTTCTGCAGAGGCAATTGCAGTTGTTGTCCCTGATGGAACATTTGATGGCTGTTCGATGGGAGTAGTGGCGCCAGGAGTTGATGGTGGTGAACTAGCGGAACTTCCACACGAACTAAACAGCCAAATGCCAACTACTAATGCGAAAAGTGAGTAAACCTTTTTCACCAGATAATCCTCTGTCGACCTTGTCTTTCGAGTATTTCATTAACTCTAGAAAACGATTTGGAACCAAAAAAACCACGATTCGCGCTTAACGGACTGGGATGGGCGGATTGAACAATTGAATTTGAATCAAATATCTGAGCAAATTGCCTAGCCTGTTTCCCCCACAGGATCGCAACAACCTCGGGGTTTGATTCAATAACGAGCGACAGAATGGCTCGAACTATGGAATCCCAGGGCCAACTTGCATGCGCGGCGCGGACGCCCAATTCCGTGGTGAGAGAAGTGTTCAGAAGTAGTACGCCTTGTCTCGTCCAATTTGTAAGCGTGCAATCACTTGTTGAGGGACTACCGATGTCGGCAGCAATCTCTTTGAAAATGTTTCGCAATGAACCAGGAAGCGGTTGCGTTCCCTCACCTACCGCAAATGCCATACCCGTTGCCTGGGCCAGATTGGGATAAGGATCCTGCCCAATCACAATAACCGAGACGTTTTCAGGTTTTAGGGACAATGCTGCGAAGATCTTTTCTCGATAAGGCACAACACATGCACCTTCAAGTTCGGTTTGTCTAATCAACTCATCAATTTCAGCGATGTCCAAACTGACACTTGCTAAACCGCGAGCCCAATCATTGGGTATGAGACTGAACAAATCCGGCTTCATGCGACTAGACCAGGCTTGGAACCCATTCACCTGCTTGCGCAACGAGAGTGCGCAAAGTTTCAACGCCTTCCGCCTCAAGTTCCAAAAGCGGACCTCTAGTAACGGAGCAAGGTGCACCAAGTAGACCCATGAGTGCTTTCGTTTTTGCGATGTAGCGACCGGATTCAATGTGTTCAAGTAACGGCAGCACCGCAGCATGAGCTTGGGAGCGGGTAGCAGGATCCAGAATTCCGAAATGAGCCTTTGGCAGGGCATTAGCCATGCCACCAATCCAACTTGTCGCTCCAGCATTAAAGAATGACGGACTGTCGGCATCGGCACCACAGACAATTTCGATTCGGCCGGCGTAGCGCTCGTTGAGCAATGGAATTCTTGTTAAGTCACCCGAAGCTTCCTTAATTCCAATCACGAATGAATTGTCAGCCAACAAGTCGAGTGCTTCTTGGTCGAATGGGACGCCGGTGCGAGCTGGGTAATCATAAAGAACTGTTGGCAACTTAGCGGCATCCACGACAACGGCTACGTGACTTGCTAGTTCAGAGGACGTTGGCAAAACATAAGCCGGAGCTGCAACCATGAGGCCATCGCATTTAAGCTCAAGCGCCAATTGAGCTTGTTTGATTGCCTCCTTCGTTGACATTCCACCAACACCGGCGAGAACGGGGACACGTCCATGAACTTGTTTCACAATTGTGTCAATCACAGTTTGACGCTCTTCGAAATTCAGAGCATAAGCCTCGCCAGTTGTGCCGGCCGCAACAATACCTGAGATGCCATTGGAGATCATTACCTCCGTTAGGTGTGCAATTGACTTGGTATCTACCACGCCGTTGGTATCGAACGGGGTTACTAACGGGACGTGAACGCCACTGAGATCCATAATCTCTCCTTGCTTGTACTCTTAATTGTGCCGTCCCCAATCTATCCGCAACCGGACGATGTTTTGGAACATCCCCACATAAGGACATTTCACGCGCGACAAGGTCGGATGTCAGCCAGTCGTGAAATGGCGTTAAATACCTTGGTGCCAAACTTCGAGATTTCAGAGCTAAATCGGCCGATAGATCTCAGGAAAGTTCTCAAAACAGACAACATAATTGTTGATTTCGGATCAGGTATGGGCACTCATGCCATTGCTCTCGCGCATAACAATCCAAAAATCGGTGTTTTAGCGATTGATGTTCATACTGTTGGGTTAATTGCGATAGCTGAAACTGCCACCGATTTAGACCTTAAAAACATTCGCACGCATGAAGGAGATGGCATTGATGTCATCAAGAGCTGGCTGCTACCTGAGTCCGTTCAAGAAGTGCATGTCTTGTTTCCTGATCCTTGGCCAAAAGTGCGCCATCACAAGCGTCGACTCATCAATCATTCGTTTTTGGAAATGGTCTTCACTGTCCTTCAACCTGGCGGACGCATGATTTTTGCCACTGATGACGAGTCATATTTTGCCGCTGCAAAAATAGCATTTCTACAGTTTGGCAGATTTAGAATGAATTTCGAAGACTGGGACATTCCACTAACAACATATCATCAGCGTGCCAAACGTCTCGAGCACAAGATCTCGCAACTTAGTGCGAGAAAAGCCTAGGATTTCGCTAAAACCTTTTCGATGGTGTTCAGGATTTCATTCCAATTGGAAGCGAATCCAGGATGTAAATTAAGTTCAGAAACTTTCGAACACTCTATCCACTCAGCTAGTTCGGCCTCTTCATTAACTTGGAAAACAACTTCCCTTGAAGTTAACGCGATCACGGTGTGATAACTCCAGTCCTCGTGATCTGCCCACATATTGTCATGCACAACTTGAACCAGGTCAGGATTAATCGCTAACTCTTCAGACATTTCACGAAGTGCTGACTCAATTGCCGTCTCGTGCGAATCTCTGGCACCTCCCGGAATGCCCCACACCCGGCCACCGTGAGTCCACTCAGCACGTAATTGCATGAGAATAGATTTCGAATCTGGATCAAGTAAAACTACGCCGGCAGCGCCATATTTGCCCCAATGCCGTGATCCGCACTTGCAGTCAATCCAACCATCACCATCACGCTCAGCCATCTAAATACAAAATCCTAAGAAAGAACGCCGGCGTGAGCTAGGGCAAGCTGAACTAAAACGTCTTGCCCTCCAGTCATCTCGACCCGAACATTTTGTGAGATTGCTTCCGCAGGTGTTAGCCAAACTAGATCCAACGCATCTTGACTTGGCGCGCAGTCCCCCTTCACTGGAACCAAATAGACGAGTGAGACTGCGTGTTGTCTCGGGTCATGGAATCCAGAAACTTCCGGATCTGGAAAATATTCTGCGACTGTGAAAGGGGCTGGGTTCGGTGGGATCTGCGGCAAAGCGACGCTGCCTAAGTCCTTTTCAATGTGGCGCAATAACGCTTCTCGGATTCTTTCTCCATAAAGCACGCGACCGGAGACAACTGCTCTACTTATAGATCCGTCGGGTCGACCTCTTAAAAGTAATCCAATTTTGACTACTTGACCCGTTTCGTTTACTCGAACTGGAATAGCGTCGATGTAGACGATAGGTAGGCGCTCTCGGATTTGCTCGAGTTCTTGGGTAGTTAGCCAAGCAGATTGCACATCAGTAACGTCGGTCACGCATTCATTATGTCAATGCTGACGCCAACTTGCGCGACAATTCCATTTAGTCTTTGGCTCTGCGCCCGCGACTAGGTTGCTTTCCTTGTGCGTGCCACCTTTGATCGCCAAATTCGACAGCAAGTGGAATGCCAAATGTGTGCGACATGGGTTCGCTCGAAATCACATCATGAAGATCACCAATCGCCGAGATTTGTCCTGATTTGAGCAGTAATGCATGGCTGAAATTCGGTGGGATCTCTTCTACGTGATGTGTAACCAGAATTAAACTTGGTGATTTCTCATCACCGGCTAGCTGTGACAGCCGAGACACTAAGTCTTCCCGTCCTCCGACGTCTAAACCTGCAGCCGGTTCATCCAAGATCAATAGTTCGGGATCGCACATGAGCGCGCGAGCGATCTGAACTCGCTTGCGCTCGCCCTCTGAAAGATTTCCAATTCGTCGGTTAGAAAAGTTGGCAAGGCCCCATTCACCCATCAATTGATGGGCTCGATCACGATCTATTTGGTCATATCGTTCCCGCCATCTTCCAGAGATGCCGTAAGCCGAAGTTAGGATGCTATCTAAAACTGTTTCTTCTGGTGGCAAGAGCGCGACAACTGCTGCACTGGAGATGCCTACTAACGTCCTAAGTTCTCGGACGTCAGTTCGACCCAGTTCGTAACCAAGTATTTCCGCTTCGCCACTCGTTGGATGCATAAAGCCCGAGCAAACCTGCATCAACGAAGTCTTTCCAGCCCCGTTTGAACCCATAACTACCCAGCGTTGACCTGTTAGAACTTGCCAAGAGATGTTGCTAAGAATCTCGTTGGCACCGCGTCTTACGGTGACATTGCGAAGGTTCAAAATCTCTAACACACGAGTAATCTACCTCTTGAGTCAGGTAGGTAATCCCGTAAGGTATCTACATGTCAGAAGCGCCTGCCTTTCCGACCTCGGTGGTTTTAGGGCTCTGGCTGAATGCAGCTCAGGTTGGTTCGATTTCACAGACCGATGCCACAAACGCCTTGGAGACAATAACTAACCGAGTCCACATCAGACATGAACTGAATTGGCCCGACACCGAAAAATCAACCTGGCTAGATTTGGTGCGACAAGTGGTTTCCATGCCGTTACCTGTTGCAGTTGCCCTGCCAGTTGATGGTGACCCAGCAGGGGTTCCCCAGCAAGTGCTCCTAACTGCGAAACGAGATTGTGGGGTTGTGGCCATTAATGGGGACTTACTACTATTCCAAAACCTAGATTCGGAATGGGTTTTAGCGAGAGTCGAAAACAAGGTAATGCACTATGACTTGAATCAAACTAGGCGCATACTTACCGAGCAGATTGCCATTTCAACGGCACAACTGGCAGCAAGTGATTTAGTCGGCGACGAAGCTGAAATTGTAGAGTCGCTAGATGCCTTCCGCTCTCTGCACCTTCCACCACACCTCTCTAAACGAACAACTGATTCTCTCGAAACCGCCGCGAAGATCTTACTTGTAGCCAGAGGTGCCGTATCAAAATCGATCGCAATGCATAGCCCAAGTATCGATCGTTTGCGGCTAACGCATCTAGAGGAATTGATCGCAAAGAGTCGTACGGTTTTGCAGTCAGTCGTTACAAGTTGACGATTTAAGGTCCACCCTGGCTATGGACGCCGCCATCAACATGAATAATTTCGCCAGTTGTTGCAGGGAACCAATCTGAGAACATCGCAACACAAGCTTTGGCAGTTGGTACCGGGTCTGAAGTATCCCAACCAATTGGCGCTCTCCGTTGCCACATCGGACCAAACTCATCAAAACCAGGAATTCCCTTAGCTGCTGTTGTGTACAACGGACCAGCTGCAATCAAATTAACTCGTACGTTCTTTGGGCCGAGATCTCTTGCTAAGTAACGACAAGTCGATTCAAGTGCTGCTTTGGAAACGCCCATCCAGTCATAGAACGGCCAAGTTACCGTGGCATCAAAGTCGAGCCCAAGAAGTTGTCCACCGCGTTCTTGCATAAGTGGAAGCGTGGCCATGCCCAGTGACTTTAACGAGAAAGCCGAGATTTCCACGGCAACTTTGACGTCATCCCATTCAGTATTAAGAAAGTTGCCTCCAAGAGCTGCCTCTGGGGCAAACGCGATTGAGTGCAATACTCCGTCCAAATATGGAACGTGTTCGGAAACTGCTCCGGCTAGGTTCGCAAGATCCTCTTTGTTAGTGACGTCAAGCTGAACGATAGGTGCTTCGTTAGGTAGTCGACCCGCAATTCTCTTGGTCAGACCCGCTGCTCGTCCAAAGGATGTTAAGACGACAGTTGCACCTTGCTCTTGTGCCAGTCGGGCAACGTGAAATGCGATTGAGGAATCTGTTAGGACGCCAGTAATCAATAAGTTCTTGCCTTCAAGGATTCCCATAGTGTTCTAGTGTCCCATACCTAGTCCGCCATCAACGGGAATGACTGAGCCCGTTATGTAAGTAGCTTCCGGAGATGCCAAGAAAGCGACCGCATCGGCGACCTCAGCTGAAGTTCCATATCGACCCAGTGGGATGTTGCTAACAATCTGAGTTTTGCGATCCTCAGACAGAACCGCAGTCATATCAGTGTCGATAAATCCAGGAGCAACTACATTAATTGTGACTCCGCGAGATCCAATTTCACGAGCGAGTGAGCGAGCAGCGCCAACTAAACCAGATTTAGATGCTGCATAGTTGACCTGTCCAGCTGATCCCATGAGAGCAACCACACTTGAGACAAAAATGATTCGACCAGATCTCGCTTGGGTCATCGACCGGGTTGCTCGACGCGCTACTCGAATCGCGCCAAACAGGTTGGTATTGAGAACATCATCGATGTCTTCGTCCGCCATACGTACCAGTAACTTGTCCTTAGTTATCCCAGCGTTGGCTATGGCTACTTCAACTGGCCCGAATTCTTCTTCAATTCTCGTGAAGGCAGCGTCAACGCTCTCGGTGCTGGTTACGTCGCACTGCACGACGTTGAGTCCGCTTATGGGGTCCCCACTACGACTTGTAACTACAACCACGTCACCCAAAGCTTCGAATTTTCGAGCGATAGAAAGTCCGATTCCGCGATTTCCACCTGTTACCAACACAACTCTTGACATGTATAAAGGCTACCGCCTACGCCCATAATCTATGGCTAGGGTTAAGGAACCTAGAAAGTATGCGTAAATGATACATATTCCGAATACTCCAACACCGGAGTTGCTTTCGTCGGCAGCCCTAGAGGCGGCCGCAAGTAATGGTGCAACTGTCGCCCAGTTTCGCCTCGCAAAACACGATATGCGCGGAGTTTCTTTGCGGGATGGTGATGTAGAGAACATTGGTTCAGAATCTAACGTTGCGCTAAGTGTTCGAGTTGTTCATTCCGGCGCCTGGGGTTTTGCGGCAACCACCGAGCTCACCGTTCAAAGCGCCGCATCCACGGCTTTTAGAGCCATCCAAGTGGCCAAAATCAGTGCACAAGTTGCAGCCGACGAAGTAGCACTGGCTGATGAACCAATTCACGGAAAGAAGTCTTGGACTCTGCCTATCGAAATAGATGCCTTTGAAAAGACGGATTCCGAGATCATCGATTTCTTGCAGAACTGGAATCACAAGATATCTGGCTCATCCATAGTGAGTCACATTGAAAGCAACATTGGAATGGGTCGCGACCAAACTTTCTATTCAGATTTGCTTGGCAATGAGATCTCGCAACAACGTGATCGAATCTCTGCAGCCTTAACTGCAGTACATGTGAGTGATTCCGGATTCGAAGACATGCGCACCTGCGCGCCGCCGGCCGGACGCGGTTGGGAGTACCTAACTGGCACTGGCTGGGATTGGGAATCTGAAATAGCGCGGATTCCAGAGTACTTGGATGAAAAAGTTAAATCACCTTCCGTGACACCAGGTGCTTGGGATCTCGTGATTGATCCAACTAATCTCTGGCTGACTATTCACGAGTCAATAGGTCACGCCACAGAACTAGATAGAGCTTTAGGTTACGAAGCAAACTACGCTGGAACTTCGTTTGCGACCATCGATAAGTTGGGCAGTTTTAAGTATGGCTCCCCCATCATGAATGTCACTGGTGACAGAACTTCAGACCACGGACTTTCAACAGTTGGTTATGACGATGAAGGTGTAGCGGCCCAAAAGTGGGATTTAATCAAGGACGGAATCCTGGTCGGATATCAAACTGATCGCTCGATCGCGAGCAAGATCAAGATGGAACGATCCAACGGATGCGCATTTGCCGATTCTGCACTGCACTCACCGATTCAAAGAATGCCTAACGTTTCACTTCAACCCGGAACTGAAGCTTTGACCACTAAAGATTTGATTTCTAACGTCGAGTCGGGAATCTACGTTGTTGGAGATAAGTCTTGGTCAATAGACATGCAGCGTTTCAATTTTCAGTTCACTGGACAGAGATTCCACGAAATCAAGAACGGTGAGATTGTTGGGCAACTCAAAGATGTGGCTTATCAATCTAAGACTCCTGATTTTTGGGCCGCAATGAGACAGTTGGGCGGACCGAGCACATATTTACTGGGCGGTGCTCTAAATTGCGGTAAAGGGCAACCTGGTCAAGTGGCTCCAGTAAGTCACGGTTGCCCGTCTGCAACATTTACCAAAATCAACGTCCTCAATACCCGGGATGAGAGCGCCAAATGAGTGAGATTTCATTACCTGAGGCAGTTGAAGTTGCACTGGAGTTGCTTGGCAAAGATGGTGGTGTAGTAATTGGTGGAAATAGCGCAACCAACAACTTGCGTTGGGCTAATTCTGCCCTCACAACCAATGGTGACTCCATAGATCAAACCCTCTCCATATCAGCATTTGTATCCGTTCCGGGTGGGGTTGCCACTGGCATGTCGAGTGGACAAATCCGCAGCCGAGACGATGTTGAGACTCTTGTAGCTGCAAGTAAAGCTTCTGCAGTCTCCGCAGGGCCAGCTGTAGATGCGATGGAATTGGTTAAAGGACCATCTGACGAGAACTTTGCAGACGCAGCGTTAACTTTAGATGTGTCAGAGATCTCGCACGTAGCTGCCGGATTGGCTGAGGTTTTCGCGGATCGAGATCAAGAATTTTTTGGCTACGCTGAACAATCTCTTGATACAACTTATGTAGGTACATCTAGTGGAACTCGCATGAGGTATTCAGAGCGCACCAGTCGCTTTGAATTATGCGCAAAGAGTCACGACCGGAAGCGCTCCGCCTGGTCCGGTCAAGGTGGGAGGTCATTGACAGATGTGAACATTAGTACTCATCTGTCTGATGTGACAAATAAACTCAAGATTCAAAAAAATCAGATTGAAACAGATGCTGGACGTCACCGGGTCACATTGTCGCCTAGCGCGGTATCTGATTTGTTGATCTACATGTTGTGGAGTTCAGCCGCGCGAGATGCTGCCGAGGGACGTAGTGCGTTTTCTAATGTAAAGGGTGGGACTCGAGTAGGCGAATCACTTAGCGAGCGAAAATTGAATCTTGCAACCGATCCAAATTTGAAGGGTATTGAAACTTTTCCTCGCGTTGTCAACTTAGGCTCATCAGCATTAGGAAGCGCATTCGATACTGGGATTGAAATCGGTAGAAGCGACATCATAACTGATGGCGTATTGACCGCACTTGGAAGCAGTCGACATGCGGCGCAAGAAGCAAAACTTCCATTCACTCCCCTTACGGATAACATCTCGTTAGTTGATGCGCAAGGAAGTGGTTCACTCACGGATCTAGCTCAGCGAATGGGTGATGGTCTACTAATTACTTGCCTTTGGTACATCCGAGAAGTAGATCCTCAAAACTTGCTTCTCACTGGACTAACCCGTGATGGTGTTTACGTAGTTTCTGGCGGTGAAATTATTGGGGCAACAAACAACTTCAGATTTAATGAATCCCCAATAGACATGTTGTCTCGAGTCATTGATGCAGGACATACCGTCCCGTGCCTGCCGCGGGAGTGGGCAGATTGGTTCTCGAGGGCTCAAGTAGCTCCGTTGGCTATCGAGTCGTTTAACCTCTCGACGAGATCAGACGCGATTTAGGCATCTTCCAGTCTATAACCTAATTTCATACCAACTTGTATGAAGGTAAGGTCTCCATCGCGCAGATTGCCGCGAATTTCGGTAACTTCAAACCAGTCAATGTGCCGGGTAGTTTCTGAAGCGCGCTTTAAGCCATTACGAATCGCTTCATCGATACTTACTGGTGAAGTTCCAACAATTTCAGTTAAAGCGTAGGTTCGGGTGGTCATTTTGAGCTCCTGTGGAAATGCCAAATCGTTAGTATCACCGTAGTCTAGAAGAGTCCCGAGAGCGTCAGTAGGTAGCCATGAAACAAGAGCCTGAAGTATTCAGTATCTCTTGCGTTGAAACTGGCCTGTCTCAGGACCAAGGTGGCCGGCAGCGTCGTTATTTGATCAGTATGGGTCTTCGCACCGCATGTTTTGTCGGAGGAATCATGGCTGATGGTGTACTTCGCTGGGTGTTGATTGTTGGTGCAGTAGCACTGCCCTACTTTGCTGTAGTGATCGCAAATGCTGGACGCGAACGTGGTGGCTGGGCCGGCTCAGGCGATTTTGTACCGTTGAACAACGAAGCACTTGAAGCCGGTCATAATCCCACGAAATAGTCAGGCACAATAAGAGTTGTGAGTGCCTTTAAGTTCCTTCTTACTCCAAAATGGACATTGGTAACTCTTATTTGTCTTGCCATGCTCCCCGCTTTTCAGGCGCTATCTAATTGGCAGTGGCATCGGTTACACGATCGGCAGGCTTATAACGTGACGATACAAGCCGAAATTGATAAGCCACCTGTGGCGCTTTCAGAATTGACAGTATCCGCACCCGAATCAGTTACCGTACCTGCTGGATCCCAGTGGCGAACCGTACAAATGACTGGTTCTTGGTTGTCTGGCAATCAAGTATTAGTTAGAAAGAAGAGCTTAGAGTCAGACCTTGGCTTATGGGTAGTCACTCCATTACGACTATCCGATGGCACAGTAGTAATGGTTAATCGCGGTTGGATTGCGGCTGCGAATTCCGCAGTTGATAGCCCCGTTGTGGCAACAGTGCCTGTCGGCACCATTGAAGTTTTAGGTAGATTGCGTGAAGTTCAGGATAGAACTAAGCCAGCACCCAGCGATCTGCCTGCTGGACAAGTTGATCGAATTATCCCGTTGGAGATAGTGAGTGGTGCAACGACGTTAAGTAACGCTTATGTCGAAATGACGGCAAGTCGACCCGAATCCAAATCTGCTGACATTCGCACCTTGCCTGAACCTGAAGTTACCGAGGGCGCACATCGATCATATGCCTTGCAATGGATGTTCTTTGAAATTATGACCGTAATCGGTTGGTCTATCTTGGTTCGAAATGAGTTCAAGGAGCAGCAGAAGATAGCTCTTCGTTAATCTTTACCCTCGGCAAATTGCCGATGATACAGGTCGGAATATACGCCTCCAGCTGAAAGCAATTCTTCATGCGTACCACTTTGCACAATTTCGCCATCGTCAATCACTAAAATTTGATCCGCTTGGCGAATTGTCGAAAGTCGATGTGCAACCACAATCGAAGTTCGTCCCTTAAGAGCGACAGCCAGGGCTTCTTGGACTGCTAACTCATTTTCCGAATCAAGATGGGCAGTAGCCTCATCAAGTACGACAACATCTGGAGCTTTTAATAGCAATCTTGCGATGGCAAGTCTTTGCTTTTCGCCACCTGACAAACGGTGTCCCCTATCACCAACGACCGTATCCAAGCCATCAGGCAAAGCCCGAATCATTGGTGCAATTTGGGCACTCTCGCACGCACTCCAAATCTCCGATTCAGTTGCCTCGGTGTTGGCATAAAGCAAATTTGCTCGGATTGTGTCGTGATACATGTGAGCGTCCTGCATCACTACTCCCACGATCCGATGCAGTGATTCCTGCGTCACATCCTTAACGTCAATTCCAGAAAGTTTCACAGTGCCTGATGTGGCATCGTATAGTCGCGGTACAAGCGCGCTGATAGTGCTTTTACCAGCGCCAGAGGGACCAACTAACGCAATCAATTCACCTGGCATAGCTTGAAATGTGATGCCTTTAAGCGTTAGTTCACCAGTTGCTCGAGACTCCGGCTGAGCTACAGACTCTAGGCTCGCTAGTGAAATTTCTGCTGCCGATGGATACCTGAAATCAACATTTGAAAATTCAACGCTAACGCCACCGCGCGGCAGTTCCTTTGCATCTGGCTTGTCTTTAACCATGGGTTGAAGATCTAAAACTTCAAAAACCCGCTCAAATGAAACCAGAGATGTCATGATGTCTACCCGTACGTTGGCTAAGGCAGTTATTGGGCCATATAACCGACCAAGTAATGCAGTAAGTGCAAGCAGCGTTCCCAATGTCAAAGAACCATTGATAACCGATGTACCTCCCATGCCGTATACCAAGGCGGTTGCCAGCGAGCCGACTAGAACCATGGCCGTGAAAAATACGCTATTGGACATCGCAATTCGAATACCCATGTTTCGAACGGCATCAGCCTTTTCGGAAAACATTTCCGACTCTCGCTTTGGCGTTCCAAAAATT
>Ga0214917_10003612_pt1 | contig 17741 bp, 14 predicted proteins | sample LL_1208_BB_MetaG_FD_177983 | JGI IMG/M metagenome (GOLD analysis project Ga0214917, IMG submission 177983) | Freshwater microbial communities from Lake Lanier, Atlanta, Georgia, United States - LL_1208_BB | ecosystem: Environmental > Aquatic > Freshwater > Lake | place: USA: Georgia | collected... | reverse complement strand
GCGTAATCAGGATGGGTCTGGGGAGGGGCATTTAGTGGGGACCAATCCCCATGGCTCCAAGCAAAGCTTGGAGCATAAATTCAATCCGCGGGAGGCGTAACTTGGATGGGTCAGGGGGTGTGCATAACGGGGACCAATCCCCATGGCTCCAAGAATGAATCGTTGGTTGTGAAAAGGCAGGCCTACCCAATAGGCAGATTTTCTCTATAACAAATGGAGTGACCTCCAAGCTTCAGTCGATGAAGGGCAAAGTGGTGCTGATCACTGGCGCCACTCGTGGGATCGGACGTGCGGGAGCTCTCCGCCTGGCTACCTTGGAGGCAAAGTTGATCTTGCTGGCTCGACATCGGGGGCGTCTTGAGGAGGTCGCCCGGCTTTGTCGCGCAGCCGGATCCCCCGAGGTCAGAATCTTCGTCGTGGATTTGTCCTCTCAAAAGCAGGTTGCCGAATTGGGGAAAAAGTTGATGTCCTCCGAGCCAAGGCTGGACGTCCTGTGGAACAATGCGGGCGCTTATCACACTGAGCGAAAGGTGACCGAGGAGGGTTATGAGAGAACATGGGCGACCAACCATCTCGCTTACGTGGGTTTGACCCTAGCCCTTCTCCCCTTGCTTGAGAAAGGGGATGATCCGAGGGTGATTTGCACGGCGTCTGAAGCACACCGCTGGGGAGGGGTTGCATGGGATAATTTGCAGGGGGAAAGCCGGTGGGACGGATGGAGAGCCTATTGTCTAACAAAACTGACAAATCTGCTCTATGTCCTGGAGCAGGGGAAACGACTGGGGGATTCCAAGGTCAGAATTTGCGCCATGCACCCCGGATTGGTGAACTCAGCCTTGGGGGACGAGAATCGCGGAATCGGGGGGATCGCGTTTCGGTGGTTGAAACGGCTTTTTGGAAAAAGCAACGAGCAGGGGGCCGATACCGCAGTGTGGCTCGCTTCAAGGGAGGAGAGGCCCGCCCAGGGTGGGTATTATGCAAAGCGACGTCAGATCGTTCCCTCTCGAGCGGCCCGGTCGGCGGCGGATGCCGAGCGTCTTTGGGGTATGAGTGGAGGCCAATCGTGAAGCTAACAATTGGCTCCCTGGAATTGAACACGAATTTGTGTCTCTCCCCTTTGGCGGGATACACCAATCTTCCCTTTCGAAGAACGGTCCGGGAGATCGGGGGTTGCGGTTTGGCGACAACGGATCTGGTGAATGCCCGTTCCCTTCTGGAAAACAATCGTCGGGCGCTGGAGTTGGTGGCCACCTCGGCTGATGATCGGCCTTGGGCGGTGCAGCTGTTCGGAGCCGTCGCCTCGGAGATGCGGGATGCCGCCAAAAAGTGCGAGGATTTGGGGGCGAACTCCGTCGACATCAACATGGGTTGTCCTGTGCGAAAGGTGTGCAAGGTCGGAGGGGGTTCGGCGATGATGACGGAGCTGGCGAAGACGGCGGAGCTGGTTCGCGGCATGGTGGCGGCGGTGAAAATTCCGGTGACGGCGAAGATGCGGCTGGGCTGGGATGAAAAGAATCTGACGGCTCCGGATCTGGCGAGGGCGTTGGAGGAGGCGGGGGTGGCGGCGATCTTTGTCCATGGCCGGACACGGGAGCAGGGTTTTTCCGGATTCGTGAACCTGCAGGGGATCGCGGCGGTGGTGCGGGCGGTGAAAAAAATTCCTGTGATCGGCAACGGGGATGTGACCACCCCCGAGGGGGCGGAGCGGATGATGAAGGAAACCGGTTGCGCGGGGGTGAGTGTCGGACGGGGTGCTTTCCTCAATCCATGGATTTTTCGCTCCACCGCCCACTACTTGGAAACGGGGGAGCTCCTGCCTGAGCCGGATTTTGAGGAGAGGATCCGGGTGATGACCCGGCATCTGGAGCGAAACATCGAATTTTTCGGCGAGGAGAGGGGATGTGTTTTGTTTCGGAAAGTGATTCCCTGGTATGCACGCCGATTCGGTCCCTCCAGTGAGTTTAAGAAGGCGGCGGTCCGGATTTCGAGTCGGGCGGAGTATGAAAAAGCTTTGGGAGAGTATCGGGAGTGGCGAAGGCAATTTTTGGACGGGCAGGGCGAGCTCCGCGACCCATTCCAACCGGCCAAGCTGGAAGCCGTGTTTGCAGGTGATGGCCCCTTGCAAAGAAATGAGATCCCTGTGCCCAAGGGTCCGGTGGAAAACTGGTAGCATGAAATTTGACTCCAGAGATGCCTTCTTCAAAACTGGAATCGTGAAAGTCCCGGATTTCTCGAAATGGCGTTGACCGTTTTCAACCAGGGCCCGCTGGCTCTTTTTTCCCTCTCCCTGCCTTTGATCCTCGCCTTGGCAGTGGGCATGTATCTTCTCCTTGAGGTGGGGGCATGGCTGGGAAGGAAACATCTGCAGAGCGGTAAAGGGGTCATTCAGGAAACCCTGGGTGTGATCGACGGCCCGATCTTTGCCTTGTTCGGGCTGCTGATCGCCTTCACCTTTTCCTCGGCCCTCAGTCGCTTTGATGACCGAAGAAAGCTGATTGTGGAGGAGGCGAATGACATCGGCACGGCGTACCTGCGGCTGGACCTTCTTCCCGCGAGGGAGCGCGTCTCTTTGCAGGGGCTGTTTCGGCAGTATGTGGAATCCCGAATCCGGACGTATCGCCTGATCCCTGACATGAGTGCGGTGGTTGCCGAATACCAGCGCACGCAGAATCTTCAGTCAGAAATCTGGCGCCAAGCGACCGCCGGTGTGAGCCAAACTCCGAATGTCCTGGCGGGAATGCAGCTGATTCCCGCCCTCAATGCGATGATTGACGTCACCAATACCCGCACGGCCGTGATGCAGTTTCATCCGCCGTTGATCATCTATGCGATGCTGATGATCATGTCTTTGATCACCTCCATGCTCGTGGGATACCAGATGGCGAGCATGAAGAGGCGAAGCTGGCTTCATGTGGCCCTCTTCATTCTCTCCATCTCCATAACCTGCTACGTGATTTTGGATATTGAGTATCCGAGGATGGGACTCATCCGGGTGGACGCAGCCGATTCGATTCTGATGGATGTCCGGGAGGGCATGAATCCTCCCTAGGCTGGGGCAAAGCGAATGGGCCACCTCTCCGAGACAGGCGCAGGTTCTTTACCAGCCGCTGTTGGAGAGGGAGCTGACGATCGCTTGGGCAGCGTTTATTGCTGCCAGGGGGTATGCCTGACGTTGTGACTCGGTTTGGTCACCCTGGACGAAGAATGTCGTTGTGCCGATGACCGTGGAGTTCGGGACTACATCTTTCTTCTCCTTCATGTTGTAAAGGCGATACTGAACGGTCACAAGGAGCTGAAACTGCAGGGTGGTCAGGAACTGCTGGGTGGATTGACGGATGGCAGAACGCTCCACTTTTTTGATGGTAAGCTCCAAGATGGCATCGCTTTCGTCTTTGCGGGCATGACGGAAAGTCCCGTCGCGATCCAGTTCCTGCAGGACGGCGTTGGTCATGATCCCGGGGAGGTCGGTCTCGTCCGTTTCGTTCTGAGCGGTAGGCACGTAGAGAACACGGACGTCCTGGAGATCTTTTTTCTTCGGGGTGCTCCCCATCTGATAATTGGCGCAGGACGCAAGAGCCAGAGTCAGGACGGCGAAGAGGAATCCTTTCATGGATTTTGGAGATTACGTGGCTGGGCCTGGGGATTCGATCTAAAACTGATCTTGGATTGATCCACAGTTTTCGTCTGCTGCTTGCTTTCGGAGATCAGGTCCTCCAGCACCCTTTTCCTTTGCCTGGCTTCCTGACCCTGGGCCGAGTCGGGGGTTTGGGTAAGAACCTCATTGTAGTAAACCAGGGCTGCCGGATAGTTGCCTGCTTTGTCATAAAATCGTGCGACGGAAAGAGAGCCCCCACTCAGCCGCTGCTGCAGCATGGCGATATTTTCTGCCGCCTGCTCCGTCTTATCGCTTCGTTTGAAACGGGCGAGATAGTCCTGAAAGGCCTCGATCCCCTTTTGGGCGGCGGTTTGATCATACTCGGGTTGGCGCGCGGCTTTGGTCCAGACGTACCCGATCTGATACTGGGCATCGTCGATCAGGTCGTTTTTCGGGTACTTGTCGAGGATCTCCTCATAAAACTTCACGGCTTCCGGCCACTTTTTCTGCTTTTCACGGGCCAGGCCGCAGGAAAACGTGGCGAGGGGGGCATAGGGACCGAATGGGGCGGCCTTGATGATGGTCTGGTAGATTTCGACGACCTTGTTCATGTCCGCGGGCATGGGAATCTTCCACATCATCTGGTGCTGGCCTGCCAGATAAACGTTTCCGATGGCAAACATCCGTTCGATCGCAAGGTCCCAGTACTCATTGGATGCGGTCTCCTCCACCATTTTTTTGTAGGCTTTGTAGGCATCCCAGTACTTCGCCAAGTGCTCGTACATTTCTCCGACTTTGTACTGCGCCTCGGGCCGGTGAAGATCGTCGGGATTTTCCTTCACGAAGTCCTGATAAATCTTGAGGGCTTGATCGAAATATTTGATCGAGTTGGCGTTGGCCTCGCCCCCGCGGCGGTCGGTCTCGCTCCTGAGACGCTTGGCTTCCTCCATTTTTTCTTTTCCCAGTTGACGTGCGGCCTCCGCGGCCTCCTTGTCCCCCAGCTCGGTCATCCGGTCGGCGGCTGCAAACTGTTCGTCCGCATCCCGCTCGATCTGTTCCACCTGCTCGTAGGCCTTGCCGATGGTTTCGGCATTTTTGGCGGTTTGAAGGACATCGCTGGCGGTGCCACGACCCCCCAAAATATCGGATTCAAAGGTGAAGCCCTCGCCGGGGGTATAGTTTGAAAAATTGAGGGGGATCTTCGTATTTCCCTCGGCCAGCCAGTTTCCCTTGAGATCGATGTACCCCCAGGAGGGGCCTTGGGAGTCGCCGTTGAGGAGTCGGGATCCGATTCTGACCCGTGCTTTGCCGTCCCGAAATCCGTTTTCCACGGCCTCGATCTTTGCGGTGGTGTCCTGACGTCCGTCCGTCCCGACACGGGAGGGCGCCCCTTTCTGGGGCAAAGCGGCAGAGATCAGGGCCTGATCGATCATCACCTTTCCCTGCGGATCGACAAAGTTCCAGACGCCCCCCGTGAACTCATTGTCCTCCCGATGGCCTCCCAGATTCACGGCGGCGAGGCCTTGGGAAAAGGGCAGAGCCTCCGCATACTTCGGCGGCACGGTGAAGGTCCCCGCCCGATCGATGTAGCCCCAAAGTCCGTTGACCTGCGCTCCCGCCCGATCCTCCGAGAAAAAGTAGACCTGATCGAATTTTGGGGGGACGACCATCTCCCCGTCTTTGCTGATGAAGCCCCATTTGCCCTCCCATCGGACAGCGGCCAGCCCCTGGCGAAAAATTCCCGCATTCTCATATTTGGGTTGAACAAGATATTTGCCGGAACGGTTGATGAAGCCCCATTTTCCATTTTCCGCCGCCGCCGCTGCGCCATCACTGAAAAGGAATGCGTTTTCGAATCGGGGCTCGATGACGAACTTGCCCTCGCCGTTGATAAATCCCCACTTTCCATCTTTTTTTACCGCGGCGAGAAAATCGGAGAACGGCAGTGCCTCCTCGTACTGCGGTTCCAGAACATATTTACCCAGGCGGTTCACGTAACCGTAACGACCGAACCAGGCTTTTTTTGGCAGCAGATCAACGCCTGTATCGGACTGGGCGTGGAGGTTTCCCTGAAAAGAGACAAGTATCAGGAGGCAGGCCATTGATAGGCAAGGGGTTAGTTCTTTTCTAACTATCACGGAGTCAATATTTTATCGGGAAAGAGGGGGTCGTCAAGATGACGGAAAGAGTGGAATCAGGGGAGTGTATCGGTAGTGTCAGGCGATGGGTACGCTTATGAAAAGCCTCTGCTTGCCGATTCTTTTGATTGCAGGGTTGTTGAGGGCGGATGAAGTCCCCGCCGAATTCACGGTGATGGCTTATAATGTGGAGAACCTGTTTGATGTGGACCGGGTCGCACCGTACGACGACTACATCGAAAACCCGACCGATCCGAACAGCTACAGTCCGGCAAAACTTGCGCGAAAACTCAAGACCCTGACCGCGGTTCTGAAGAGCGTCAACGAAGGAAAGGGACCCGATGTGGCCATCCTGAATGAGTTGGAGGTGGATCACACGCCGGAATCCGCCGTGACCGACTACCCGGGGTTTCTCAAGAAATACGAGGGAACCACATATGAAAAGATGCTCGGTGAGGAATTGAATGATGAGTTGCGAGGATTGCCGATCGAGGCCTGGCTGCGCAAGGCCCTCGAGGACGAGGGTCTCAAGGGATATGATCTCGTGATCGGGGAAGTTCCAAAGCAAGCGAAGGAGCATGAGGATGCCATCAAGGTTGGTATTTTGACCCGTTTACCCGTTCTCTCCCACCACACATGGGATACCCCCTCGGCGCGGGGCATCGTGGAAGTTCAACTGAAGGCGGGGGACGCCACATTCACCGTGCTGGGGAATCATTGGAAAAGTGGTGCCGGAAATCCTGCGATGGAAAATACGCGGCTTGGAAATGCAAAAACCGTCCGGGACCGTCTGGATCAGATCCTGCAGGAAAATCCCCATGCCGACGTGATTCTGGGCGGGGATTTCAACACCCAATACAACCAGGGGCAACGGTATCCGTTCATGACAAAAACCGCGATTCAGGATGTCCTGGGATCGCAGGGGGATGCGAAAGCCCTGGGGGGGGAAGGCAAACCGGATCTCTACAACCTTTGGTTTGATGTGGAACCGGGCCAGCGATACTCGGACGAATTCGACGGGGAGTGGGGCACCTTGATTCAGCTTTTGGTCACCCGCGGGTTGGGAGATGGCAAGGGGGTGGAGTACGTGCCCGGAACTTTTCATGCGGTCATCCTGCCTGGGGTGAATGCGCGGGAACCCCTGGGGTTGCCCTGGCGTTGGACGAACTACGGACCGGGGTGGGGAGCCAGTGATCATTTTCCGGTGGTGGCCACCTTTCGGCTTTCGGATGGGACAACACCCGCTTCCGGGTGTGTTGCAAAAAGCTCCTTGCCCCAAAAGGAGGCCCTCAAGGTGGGATACGAGAGGGTGGACAGAAACAAGTTGCGTCATGCGGATGTTTTGGAGAGTGCCTCGCCGGAGGAGATCGCCCGGGCGATCGGGGAGATTTTCATCGTGGAGGGAACTTTGTCGAAAATCCGACCCCTCGAGATCGAGGTGGGGACAAAACCTTACTCGCTCCACTCCTACGATAAAAACCTGAAGGATGCCATTCGTGCCATGGCAAAGGGGAGTCGGGTGAAGCTGATCGGGCAGCTGGGTTTGTATAAGGGAAAACTGCAGTTTGTCGTGCAGGATTCGAGTTGGATCAAGTAACCATCAGGCACGCCCGGCTTCCTGGGTCATGAGGCGGAGCCTTTGCTCGACACCCTGTGACAACTGTTCCCATCGAAAGCGCCACGACCAGTTGCCCTGCTCCCGACCCGGTGTGTTCATCCGAGTGCTCGATCCCAGCCCCAGAACGTCCTGCAAAGGATAGATGGCGGTGTTGGCGTTGGAGCGGAGGGCAAGCCCCATCAGGTCCCAATGGATCTGGGATCCGTTGGAGGAGAGATAGGTCCTGACATTGTGTTGTTCCCGGGCGATCTGATCCAAGTTTCGGGTGGAGTCCTGGCCGGGTTCGCTTTGGTACCATCCGACCGTGGTGTCGTTGTCATGGGTTCCGGTATAGACGACGCAGTTGGCGGGATAACTTTCCGGACGGAATTCCGCGGCTTTGGGATCATCCCCAAAGGCAAACTGGAGAATTCTCATCCCCGGAAAACCCAGGCTTTCCCTAAGGGCGTCAACATCCGGGGTAATGACTCCCAGGTCCTCGGCGATGATCGGGAGATCTCCCAGGGCCTGATGGGCGGCATCGAACAGCTTTTTTCCCGGTCCCGGAACCCAGCGCCCGTGGATGGCGGTCGATTCGGCGGCGGGAATTTCCCAGTTGGCGGCAAAACCGCGGAAGTGATCGATGCGGACGATGTCATAGAGATTCAAGGTGCTCCGGAGTCGGGCGATCCACCAGGCATAGCCCTGGTCTTCATGAACGCTCCATCGGTAGAGGGGATTGCCCCAACGTTGTCCGGTGGCGCTAAAGTAGTCGGGCGGCACGCCTGCGATGACGGTTGGGCTGCCGTTCGAATCCAGAAAAAAGAGTTCGGGATGACACCACACGTCGGCGCTGTCGTGGGCGACAAAGATGGGGATATCCCCGATCAGGGAAATCCCGCGTTTGCGGGCTTCCTCCCGTAGGGAGAGCCACTGGTGGAAAAAAAGAAACTGCAGAACCTTCCGTTGCTGGATCGCCGCCGAGTGTTTTTTCCGTGCAGCGGCGAGAGCTGCGGGTTCGCGCCGGCGAAGTGGCTCGGGCCAATCGATCCATGGGCCGTTCCCTTGCTCATCTTTCAGGGCGGCAAAAAGAGCGTAATCCTCCAGCCACTTTGATTCATCCTCACAGAACCGCATCCAGGCGGCCTTGAGGATCGGAGTGGCGCGGCGGTCAAACTCCCGGGCAACCCGCTGCAGGATTTTGGAGCGGGCCGCGAGGACAGGACCAAAATCGACATAATTCTCCGAAAACGTGGGGAAATCTTGAAGGTCCGCTTCCTGTAAAAGGGAATCGTCCCGAAGGGAGTCGAAGGAAATCAGTGCTGGGTTGCCGGCAAAGGTGGAGAGGGTTTGATACGGGGAGTCGGCATAACCTGTTGGTCCAAGGGGAAGGACCTGCCAAATCTTTTGCCCCATTGTGTTTAGGTGGGCGAGCCAGCGGCGTGCGTCGGGGCCGATTTCACCGATGCCGTAGCGGCCCGGAAGAGAGGTCGGGTGAAGCAGAATGCCGGCTTGGCGTGGAAAGGGCATGGGGAGCTAGCGGATCAAGATCCATCCGGCGAGGCCTAGGATGGGGATCAGGATGGGAAGTGAAAAACGAAGGATGTAGCCAAAAAACGAGGGCGTGCGGATTTTGGATGAATCGGCAATCGACTTGATCATGAGATTGGGGCCGTTGCCGATGTAAGTGGCGGCACCAAAAAATACGGCACCCAAGGAGATCGCCGCCAGTGTTGCGGGATCCTCGACGGCAAAACGGGCGACTTCGGGTTGGTCGAAAAGGTGGAGAACGGGCTCATGCAAATTCAAGGCGAGAGTCAGGAAGGTCAGATAGGTGGGGGCATTATCCAGAAACGCTGAAAGCGATCCTGTCATCCAGTAGTATTGCAAATTGGTCGGCCGACCCAGGCCGTGGGCGGAACTGGTGAGAAGGTGGATCACAGGGACCAGCGTTGCAAAAATCCCAAAAAAGAGCCATGCCACTTCCAGTAGGGGCTCGAGGGAGAAGCCGTTTTTCTGGCGAATGGAGGGGGAGGTGAGCCGGTACGAAACCAGGGCAGCCATCCCCATGATGCCATCGGAGACAAACCAAGGGGTTCCCCAACCACGGATCAGCACAGCCAAAAGAATGACTCCCAGGAAAAAAGCGTTTTTCCAGCCCTCGATCTGAAAGGATTCATGTGCTGTCTCCTTTTTCTGAATCGTGATCGAGGCACGGGCAAAGTTTCTGCGGTCGAAAAAATAGAAGACGGTGAGGATCAGCCCAATGACGAAGATCCACTCAAGCCAAAGGTGTTGCAGGGTCCAGAAGAAGGGAACCCCGCGGAGGTACCCCAAGAAAAGAGGGGGGTCGCCGATGGGGGTGAGGCAGCCTCCCACGTTCGCGACCACAAAAATAAAAAAGACGATGTGGTATCCCGTGATGCGATATCGGTTCATCCGGATCCAAGGACGGATCAGCAACATGGCGGCTCCCGTGGTGCCGAGAAGATTGGCGAGGATTCCGCCGATCATCAGGAAGATCACATTGCGAAAAGGGGTGGCCTCCCCCGCGACACCGATGCGAATACCTCCAGAGACCACAAAAAGGGATCCGATCAGGGAGAGAAAGCTGATGTACTCCTCCAGGCTGGCCAGGAGGGGGGCGTGGTTTTGCAGGATTCCGAGGTAGTAGGCAACCACCCCCAGGGCCAAGGTGAGGCTGATGAGGGGGTAGCGGCGGTGCCAGATGTGTGGGGCCAGAAGGGGGCCGAGTGCGATGCATAAAATCAGGAGGGCGAAAGGGGCCAAAAGCCAAAGGGGTGGAGGAGCGCCCATGTCCATGATGGCCAGAACCATCCCTCTTGGATGCAGGGAGTTAATAGCAGGGTCAAGCGGTACTGATTCTTCTTCCCTGGCCTTGCCCTATGGGAAACCCTGACTAGTTTCACCTATGTCGATGAGCACAAGCGAACTGGGCTACAACTCAAAAGTCGAAGGAAATGTGGTTCTGACCACGCTGGACGCGGCGGTGAACTGGATGCGCAAAAATTCGCTTTGGCCGATGCCCATGGGTCTGGCTTGCTGCGCCATTGAGCTGATGGCATCCGCCTCCACCCGCTTCGATATTGCCCGGTTCGGTGCGGAGGTGATGCGGTTTTCCCCCCGACAGTCGGACCTTATGATCGTGGCGGGGACGGTAACCTACAAGATGGCTCTGGCGACAAAACGGGTTTGGGACCAGATGGCGGAACCGAAGTGGTGCATTGCGATGGGAGCCTGTGCCAGCACGGGGGGAATGTATCGAAGCTATGCGGTTCTGCAGGGCATCGATCATCTGATTCCCGTGGATGTGTATATTTCGGGATGTCCTCCCCGGCCCGAGGCGGTTTTGGAGGGTCTGATGAAGCTCCAAGACAAGATTGCCCACAGCCGCGGTGTGGTGCTCGGTCAAAAACAGGCGGCATGAGCGGAGTCGCGGAGTCGTTGACAGCGGAGCTGCTTCCCGGGGCGGAAAGGCTTCCTGACTTTCGTGGCGAATCAAGCTGGGTTGTGCCGAAGGATTCGATTCCCGAACAAATGGCCGCCTTGAAAAAAAATGGATTTACCTATCTGGTGGATCTCACCGGTGTGGACAATCATGGGACCGATCCCCGTTTCGAGGTGGTGTACGAGCTGTGTGATCTGCGTCGCAGGAGACACGTTCGGATCAAGACGAGGGTGGCGGAAGGGGACGCGGTTCCAACGGTGTCCCATATCTGGAGGACGGCCGATTGGCACGAAAGAGAGGCTTGGGACATGGTCGGAATCCGATTTTCGGGTCACCCTGATTTGAGGCGAATCCTGATGTGGGATGGCTATCCCCATCATCCCCTTCGAAAGGATTTCCCTTTGTCCGGATTGCCCACCGAGATGCCTGATATCGCCTTTACCGCCCAAGCTCCCCTGGAGGGGGGGCCTTTTGTGACAAGTCCGGCCGAATCCACGCAGGACCGGGAGCCCCGGGCCAGGCCGATGGAGGAAAGAGCCCTGTGAGCACTGCCACGATCGAAGTGGGAGATACCCCCGCACGGGTGGCGGAACACGAGGAGGTGGGGGAGAAACTCGTCCTGAACATCGGCCCCTCCCATCCGAGCACCCACGGGGTTTTACGTCTGGTTCTGGAGTTGGATGGGGAGGTGATCACCCATGCGGACAGCGATGTCGGATATCTGCATCGCGGGGACGAAAAGATCGCGGAGAACATGACATGGAATCAGTTCGTGCCCTACACCGACAGGCTGGACTACATGGCCCCTTTGGCCAACAACGTTGCCTACGCCTGTGCGGTCGAAAAGTTGATGGGAATGGAGCTGCCGCCCAGGGCTCGGGTGACCCGCGTCATCTGTTGCGAGCTGGCACGGATTTCGGCCCATCTTCTGGGTCTGGGTGCCTTCGCCATGGATGTGGGGGCGATGACCATGTTTCTTTACACCTTCACCGAGCGGGAAAAAATCTACAACCTGATCGAACTTTTGACGGGAGCGCGTTTCACCACAAGTTTTACGCGGGTGGGGGGACAGACCCGGGATCTTCCCCCCGGGTTTTTGGAGGGGGTGAGCGAGTTTTGCGCCCAGTTTCCCGCCCGATTGGATGAGTTTTCCAGCCTGCTCAATCGCAATCGCATCTTTGTCGATCGCACAAAGGATCTCGGGGTCATTCCTCCTGACATCGCACTCGATTTCGGACTGACCGGACCGAATCTTCGTGGATCGGGGAATGACTATGACGTTCGTCGGGCTTTTCCCTACCTGGATTACGAAAGTTATGATTTCGAGGTTCCCGTTGGCTCGACGGGGGACTGCTATGATCGTTTCTCCGTCCGGATGGAGGAGATGAGGCAAAGCGTGCTCATCTTGCGTCAGGCCGTCGCCAAAATGCCCGGCGGGGCATGGCAGGTGCACGACCCGAAAAATGTTTTGCCCTCCAAGGACAAGGTGCTGACCAAAATGGAGGAGTTGATTCATCAGTTCCTTGTGGTCACCCAGGGTCCGGACGCGCCCGTGGGCGAAATCTATTTTGGCGCGGAAAATCCAAAAGGGGAGTTGGGGTTCTATCTGAACAGTCACGGAGGAGGCGTTCCCCATCGCCTCAAAATACGTGCCCCATCGTTCGCGAATTTGAGCATCCTGAATCACCTGTTGCCGGGACACACGGTCAGTGATGTTCCCGCAATTTTGGGAAGTTTTGATTTTGTGATGGGGGAGTGTGACCGATGAGCGTGCCTCTTCAAGCCGGCATGGAGAGTTGTGTTGGCCCTGAGAAAGGGGAGCTGACCCCTGCCTTCGAAAGCCAGGCGGATGAGCTTATCTCCCGATATCCTGTGTCGAAACGGAGCGCCGTCCTGCCCCTTCTTCACCTTTGGCAGGAGACCTTCGGTTACATAGGCCCAAGAGGGGTGGAGTGGATTGCGAAAAAACTTTCTCTCCAGGAAATCCAGGTTCTGGAGCTGGTGACCTTCTACCCGTGGTTTCGCCAGAAGCCCGTTGGAAGGTTTCATTTTCGCGTCTGCCGGACCCTGCCATGCGCGCTGGGGGGTTCCGGAAAAACCTTTGCGGCATTGAAAAAACTCATGAACCTGAGCTCCGACGGCCACGAAGGGGCGATGATCAGCGAGGATGGGTTGTTTTCCCTCGAATATTCCGAATGCCTTGCCTCGTGCGGCACCGCCCCGGTTGTGCTGCGCAACGATGAGTTTTACGAAAAAGTGGATGAAAAACGTGCCGCTGATCTTGTGGCAGGGTGTCGCTGAGGACTCCGATGGCAATCACCCAACATCGGCTCATTTTTAAGCATATCGATGCACCCGGGTACACCCGCGACATCGCCTGCTACCGGAAGCACGGCGGGTATGAGATGTTGAAGAAGGGCCTGGGCATGGGCGGTGCGGCGATCCGGGAAGAGGTGAAAAAAAGCCAGCTTCGGGGCCGGGGAGGGGCGGGTTTTCCCACCGGAACAAAGTGGGGATTCATCGACCCCTCGAAGGTGACCAAGCCCATTTATCTGATCTGCAATGCGGATGAGTCGGAGCCGGGAACTTTCAAGGATCGACAAATCATCTACAAGGATCCGCATCAGCTGATTGAGGGGATGATCCTCAGCTGCTTCGCCAACGGGGTGAAGCTGGCTTACCTTTATATCCGGTGTGAATTTACCGAGGGCTGGAGGATTTTGGAGACCGCTTTGGCAGAGGCCAAGGCGGCTGGTTTTCTGGGAAAAGATATCCTGAAGAGCGGATACGATCTAGAGATTCATGTTCATCGCGGGGCGGGAGCGTATATCTGCGGCGAGGAGACAGGTTTGATCGAGTCGTTGGAGGGGAAGCGGGCTTATCCGCGAATCAAGCCGCCCTATTTTCCGGCCGTGCTGGGTCTTTACATGTGCCCGACGATCGTCAACAACGTGGAGACCCTTTGCAACGTGAGGCACATCGTCGAGATGGGAGGGGATACATACGCAAAGATCGGCCGCCCCAACAACACCGGGACACGACTCCTTTGCGTCAGCGGGGATGTCGTGAGGCCGGGATATTATGAATTTCCCTGCGGCGCAGTGACCCTGGGGCAGTTGATTTATGATGTTTGCGGCGGGATCCGAAATGGGCGGAAGTTGAAAGCGGTCATTCCCGGAGGTTCCTCTGCAAAGGTCTTGCGGGCAGGGGAGACTTATAAAATGAAAGCCAAAGATATTCATGGAAACACGGTCGATCGGGAGGTGAGGCTGGAGGACCTTCCGATGGATTTCGACAGTTTGGCGGCCGCGGGAAGCATGGCGGGTTCGGGAGGGGTGATCGTCATGGATGACACGCGGGACATGGTGGAGTGTTTGGCAAACATTTCCGCTTTTTATGCCCATGAATCATGCGGACAGTGCACCCCGTGCCGGGAGGGGGTGCTTTGGCTGAAGAAGATTCTTGCTCGAATCGCGGAGGGACACGGAAAAGAGGATGATCCCGCACTTTTGAGGGATGTGGCGGATCGGATCGCGGGTCGGACCATTTGCGCCTTCGGGGAAGCTGCGGCCTGGCCGGTGCAAAGCTTTATCGGAAAATTCAAAGAGGAGTTTCAAATCAGAATACGGAGAAACGGTACGGCGGCCAAAACCGACACCGTCTCCCTGACGCATTGAGTCATCCATGAGCTGCTGTTCCACTTCCCATCCGATGAATCCCTGGAATCACGATGTGGCCAAGGACGAAAACGATCTGGTGGATGTGCAGGTGGACGGGGTTTGGACCCGGATGCCACGCGGTCTCAATGTGGTGGAGGTGGCCCAGCGGGCAAAGAAGTTCATCCCCCACTACTGCTATCATCCGAAGCTCTCGGTGGTCGGAAATTGCCGGATGTGTCTCTTTGAGATGGGCACACCCAAGATGGGACCGGACCGCAAACCGGTGCTGGGTCAGGATGGAAAACCGGAGATCGCCTGGATGCCCAGACCCCAAATCGGCTGTGCCACCAACATCACTCCCGGCATGGGAATCAAAACCGATTCCCCCTTGGTGAAGGACTGTCGGAACGGTGTGATGGAGTTTCTTCTGATCAACCATCCACTGGATTGCACGATTTGTGATCAGGCAGGGGAGTGCAAGCTGCAGGAGTACTCGGTGGAATACGGGACGGGGGAAAGTCGTTTCATCGAAAACAAGGTAAAGAAGCCCAAGAATGTCGACCTCGGAGCGCGCATCGTGCTGGACGATGAGCGATGCATTCTGTGCTCCCGCTGCGTTCGTTTTTCCAGTGAGGTGATGAAGGACGATGTGTTGGGCTTTGTGAACCGGGGAAGTCACAGCACGTTGACGGCCTATCCCGGAAAGAGTTTTGATAACGCCTACTCGTTGAACACGGTTGACATCTGTCCGGTCGGCGCCCTGACGAGCAAAGATTTCCGTTTTCAGATGCGGGTTTGGTTTTTGAAGGAGACCAAAAGCATCTGCACCAGCTGTGGCACGGGCTGCAACGTCACGATCGGTTCCAGGGAAGGAAAGGTGCATCGTCTGACCCCAAGGGAAAATGAGGCGGTCAACTCCCTGTGGATGTGTGATTTCGGGCGGCTGAATTTTCACTTCTTGGAGTCAAAAGATCGCCTCCATCGCCCCCTTCTTCGGGCCGCGGGGGAGCAGTTTCCCGGAACCTGGGCGGATGCGATTCAGCGGAGTGCAGACGGGCTGAAAAAGGTGAAACCTGAGGATATCGCGGTGGTAGCGTCCGGTCGTTTGACGTTGGAGGAGCTTTTTGTCCTGAAGCGGCTTGTGACCGAGCTGGGCGTGACCCGTGTCGATACCGTCCTAAACCTCGGCCAGGCGGATAACTTTTTAAGGAGTGGGGATGGAAACCCCAATCGTCGTGGCACGGAGCTGCTGGGTCTCTCCTCCGGGGGTAGAAAATTGGGGTCTTGGGGAGCGGAAATAGAATCAGGGAAAATCAAGGCTCTTCTGGTTACGGGAGGGGAGGATGTAGTCGCTGCGGGAATCTCGGCCGCGTCTTTGGCCAAACTTGAACTGCTGATCGTATCCGGAATTTCCGTCCATGAGACAACCCGCATGGCGCATGTGGTCCTTCCGGGTGCGGCGTTTGCGGAAAAAACCGGCTCGATGGTGAATGTTTACGGTCGATTGCAGAGAATGACCCGGGCCGTTCCACCGCCGGGTGAGGCGAGGGAGGAGTGGACAATTCTGAGGGATCTGAGGATCGCCTTGACGGGTGGCAACTCGCTCCACTCCGTTGAAGATGTGTGGAAATCGATGGCTGCAGAGGTCTCTCAGTTTTCCGGGCTGAGTTGGGCGAAGATTGGAGACTTGGGAATTCAAATCGAGTCGGTCAGCCAACCTGCCGAGAGCGTGACAGGATAGCTTGACCCAAGCGTTCGAATGACACTGGCAAACTTGTGAACATCCCGGATTGGCCTAAGGTAACGCCATGACCTTAACATTATCGACTCCGCGTAACTTCCGTCCCGGAGAGACCAAGGAGGAGCAGGTCAAAGTCGTCAAAGACGGCTTGGATGTGATCAAGGATCTGCCCCGTTACGCCAAAGAGGGGGCTCAAGCAATCGAACCGGACGATTTCATGCGTTTTAAATGGTATGGGGTGTACCAGCAGAAACCCAAGGAGGACGGATATTTCATGCTGCGAACAAGGATTCCTGGGGGACAACTGAATCCAGCGCAGCTTCGGGAGATTGCCGCCCTGACGGATCAGTTTGCCCATGGGTTCGGGGATGTGACTACCCGCCAGACAATTCAACTTCACTGGCTGCGGATCGAGCAGTTTCCGGAAATTTTCAAGCGCCTGGAATCGGTCGGGATTACTTCCAGCGGAGCTTGCGGGGATATCGCGCGGAATGTGGTGGGTTGTCCGGTGGCCGGGATGGACCCCGACGCGATTCTGGACGCTACGCCAGAACTTCGGGCCGTTGACGCCCACCTGACCAACAATCCGGAATTCTCCAATCTTCCCAGAAAATACAAGATCTCGATCTCGGGGTGCAGCATCATGTGCACCCAGCCCGACATTAACTGTGTGGGGGTGTTTGGATTAGAGAGAGGAAAAGAAAAAGGATACGGAATCAAGGTTGGAGGGGGACTTTCCTCTGCGCCACACTTGGCCCAGACCTTGCCTGTGTTTCTGAGGCCAGAGGACGTTCTGCCGATGGTTCATTTTACCTCCGTGATTTATCGCGACCACGGGTATCGTGACAAGCGGGCCCGGGCGCGGCTGAAGTTTTTGGTGGCGGATTGGGGGGCGGAGAAGTTCATCACCGAAGTGGAACGGGTCGCCGGCCGCAAATTTGAGCGTCACACGGAGTTTGTTTTTCCGGAAGACCCGGAATCCGACCACGTGGGTGTGCATGCCCAGACGCAGAAGGGTTTGTATTGGGTGGGGGTCTGCTTGGCGGGGGGACGGCTCACGGGTGCCCAGATGAGGATCATTTCCGATCTGTCCGACAAATATGGAGAGAAGGGAAAGGTGGGAATCCGTGGAACGAACAAGCAGAACCTGATCATTGTGAATGTTCCGGAAAAGAATGTCGCTGCTCTGAAGCAGGAGTTGGTGGCCTCCGGGTTAGTGGTCGAACCGAGCAACTTCCGCAAGGGATGCGTTTCCTGCACAGGGATCGAATTTTGCAACCTCGCGGTCGGCGAAACGAAGAATCGGATGATCCGTCTGGTTGGTGAACTGGAGCAGGTCAGCGCCCATTACCGAGACAAGGTGCGGATACATTTCAGCGGTTGTCCAAGCTCCTGCGGTCAGCACCAGTTGGCCGATATTGGCTTTCGTGGAGCAACGCGGACGGTGGACGGGGTGAAAAAAGAGTGCTTCGACATGTTCCTCGGCGGGAAGACGGGGGCTGATGCCCGCTTCAATGTTTTGATTCAGCCCAAGGTTCCGTA
>Ga0214917_10003611_pt1 | contig 17743 bp, 28 predicted proteins | sample LL_1208_BB_MetaG_FD_177983 | JGI IMG/M metagenome (GOLD analysis project Ga0214917, IMG submission 177983) | Freshwater microbial communities from Lake Lanier, Atlanta, Georgia, United States - LL_1208_BB | ecosystem: Environmental > Aquatic > Freshwater > Lake | place: USA: Georgia | collected... | reverse complement strand
CCTTGGCGTGAATCTTTCGTAATTGCCGCCGCCACCATTGCGGGTCGGTCATCCTGGCGAGTGCGCCTTGATCTGTCATGCCTTTGGCCTGGGGCGGCGCGATGCCGTTCTTTAATGCTTTGCGGGCCATTGCGCTGCGTAGCAATGCAGCGTCATGGAATAGTTGCGCCAGGCCCACGCATTGCGCGGTAAGTTCGTTTGCGCGTTCTACTATGTCCTGGTCGGTTGCCGATAGCGGCATCCTGATTGTGTTTAGCAGCGAAATAGTTTCGCGCATTTCGATGTTTGCGCGTCGGGCGAATTCCACTTCCTGAAAAATATCTGCGCCGCCTTCGCGCATACGCTGCCACCTACCTAGTAGGCGCTTGCGCCATACGCTAGGCAATTGGGCAGTCAGTTCGAATGCCCATTGGTGATCTTGGTTCCAGTTCATATTTCCTGGAATTGGCGCAAATATCGGTTGCCATGCTGCTGCTTTGGCCTGGGTTGTTGCCTTGGTTCGTTCAGTTTGTCGCAAAGTTGCCAGGCTAGTTGCTGGCTGTGCGTTTCGCTGACTACGCGCGGTTCGTTGTTATGGTTCTCATAACAGACGTAAAAACGATCTGCATCCTCGACTACGAAATAGGTTCTCATTTTCTTTGCTCCAAAAAAAAACCGCTTACTGCTGCGCTAGTCGAAGCCCCGATTAGGGGTAGCGCATGAGTAAACGGTCTTGCTGGCTTCGACACCACGCCGCTAATGTATCCGATTTCCTGATAGAAAAATACGATTCGCAGCTCACGTTTTCGCATTTATGATGCAATTCCGCAACATTTTTGGAGTAAAACCATGTTTGATCGTACCCGGAAAGAACCTTATTGCGCTGAATGCGCTGAAGCGTTTAAGAGTGAAAAACGTCATTTGCAGTCGGAAATCTTCCGCTATCAGCGTGATTTCCTGGAGTTGCGCCGCGAGGCCCAATCCATGCAAATTGAATTGGCAAATACCCTGGCGCTGCTTAAATTGCACCATGAAGCAAAACAGGAATTGTCCCAATGACCGGCTGGCGCAAACGTCAGATTGCTGACCAGGTTGATGCCTACGAATTGGCGGCGCAGCGGGTTGACCTGGCCCGCGAGTGCATCGAATTGCGGACACTGCTTAATGATTCCAGGTACTTTACGCTGCACTATGGAATGACTACCGCCACCGAATCGGAAAAGTCCGCGAGGGCTTTGCACCTGGCTGCGGTAAACAAAATCCTGGGCTTAGACGCGATTCACCCGCCACGGCCTATGCTTCCCATTGATGATTGATTCGTTCGTTTCGTTACTGGTGACAAAACTTGTTTTGTCGCTGGTGACGATACGTTACTTTTTTTGCTTGGTCTATGTGTATCAGGTAGCGCAAAAAATCTCTATTTGCTGTGCAAAATCTTGTCGATACGATCATGCGCCTGATCTGCCGTTTTTTCGGTATTTGCCATCCGCGCTTTAAGGTCTGCCAGGTCTGACCGGATTGCAACATACGCGCTGGCCCCGCCAATGGCTGCGCCGATTACGGCTTGAAAAATAACCGAAAAATCGATCATGATGTTTGCCCAGGTTTAGGGTATTTGGCTTTGACTGCCAAACAATCATTGATGTATGCCTGTACTTGCGCCTGGTCGCCTTTTACGATTCCATCCAAATAGTCAGTTACCGGCGGGTACTCTGATGCGCGGCTGCGCTGGTATTGCGTTGCCACCCAGTTTTTGTATTGTTCTGTTTCCTGGGCTGCTGCAATGTCTGCAATTTCCTGATCTGACAATGCTACTTCGGTAATGTTTCCGGTGCTTACGTTGCAAATTATGTTAGTCATTTTTTTGCCTTAGATATATGCAATGTTAATGCTACCTGCCGTAAAAGTTGCTGTGCCATTGTAAGTAGTAATTCTTAGTTGGCTTAATGGTGATGCCAAACTTTTGGAACCTGCACCAGTGAATACTCTATTTCCATTGTCTCCAGCATTGTATGTTGCTGAATATGTGTTTGTTGTTGAATTTTCTAAAATGATAGTAAACGTTGCTGTGAGGATTGTTCCAGAGTTATAAATTACATACCATCCCTGTTCATTTGTGCTGGAACCAGTAGTAACGTTTGCTCCTGGCCCTGCCGCACATTGTGAAACTGTGTAGCCGGTTGCTGATATTGCAGTTGATGTTCCTATTCGTACATAGAAATAATCTCCTGCACTTAATGAAACACCCACCATATTTACATATACAATTTTTGAAGTTAATGGTATTCCGGTGAATGTAACGCTAGTTCCGCTGGTTGTATCTACTGGCGTACCGATTGCTATTGCTGGTGCTGCTTGTGCTGGCACATAAATAAATGACATAGTTAACCCTTTTCAATCAAATAGTCTGCATTCTGCTTTGCGACGTTTGTCTAGTCCTGGCAAAACTTTGCCACCGCCTTTGTTCCATAGCAGCAATTGCTCTTTTGCGGCATCCCAATCCTGTTCGTTGATTTTGCGCCTAAGAGTGCTGGTTTGCAACCGGCCCACGCCCAAATTGTAGGCAAAATCCACCGCTGCATTGCATTTTTTTTCATCTGTCAGCAATATGGGGCAAAGTCTCAATACACCTGGTAGGTAGGTGTATTGCAGTTCATGTAACAGTAGGTCGGCTGCTGCCTCTACTGATATGGCCTGGTCTGCCAGGGTTACCTTAGTCCCATTGGCATAGTAGGTGCTGCCATAGCCAATCGTTGGGATACCGGCTGGGCATAAATAGGGCTTGCCATCCTTACCGAATCCCTCGAATTGCTTGCATAGTGCAATAGCAATGTCGAGTTTCATAGTCCGCGCTTTGCCAGTGTTCTATCTAAAAACCAATAATTCAGCGTTCCGCTAACCAGGGCCGCAAAGTCGCCTGACATCATTAAACGAAACACCTGGTCGGGTTGTGCGCCAGTTGCCCAGGCATTCCAGGCGAACCAAATATGAATGAATGACCATAACAACAAAATCCAATAGGTTACCAATGGCCTTACGCTGGCTGACAAACTTGCCACCCATCCACCGGCTGCTTTCACCATTTCGGTCTGCTGCTCGATGGCGCTGTTAAAAGCATTCATTACGCCGGCATCGACTGTTGCTTCGCGCTGCGCCCCGATTTCTGCTAGTTTCTGTTGTCCACGCACTTGCTCCAGTTGGCATTGCTGCTCGAACATAAGTCTTTCATGGGCGCGTTCATCTTTTTTGTCTAACCACTTCAAAACTTCGGGGGCCAGGCGAAATACGCCGCCAATCAAACTTCCGAATATGCCGCCGCTGAGTATTTCGAACATTAGTTTTTCTCCAGTAATAGGGTTAGCCACCAGGCGCTAAATCCTAGTAGCAAACAACAAATTCCACCAATCAGTAACCAGTTTATTAGTTCGTCTAATTCTTCTTTTTTTTTCCTAGTTTTTTTTTCGGCGAGTATTTCTTCCGATTTACGCCTGGCGATGATGTTGTTGCGTTCTATAAGCAATTGCTGCCAGGTATCGGCATGGCCTGACATAACCATGAAGTTGTTTAGGTCGCGTTCAGCGTCTGCCAATTGCTTGGCTTGCATTACGATTTCGAATGCCTGGGCTGTGTCTGATTTTGCGAATGTGCTTTTAGGCTTGGATGCTGCCTGTTGCACTACGTCTTTTGCCTCAAAAAATTTGAGTACATCCGCGCTTATCGCGTGAATGTCTTTTCCCATTTTGATTGCTGCCTGTACGCCTTTAATGGCGGCCTGGGCCGTTGCAAAGGCTGTAACTGGGTCTAGCATTGTGTTGTCCTACGCTGTCAAACCTTCGGAAAATCTGTCAAGTGCGAATTGGTATTGCCGGGGGTTTTGTTGGGCGCTTGAGTATGGTAGCGATGCCCAAACCTTGCTTGCCTTTTTGAGTGCGCCATCTATGTCGCCTTCCTGGATTAGCGATAGTGCGCCAATGTCGTCCAGCAATTGAACCGCTGCCAGGTCTTGCGACGCTGGCGAAAAGTCCGGTAGGTTCATTTTCTTTTGCAGTCCCTTCCAGGTCGGCTTTAGAAACTGGTATGCACCGGCTGCCGTTGAGACACATCCCGATTTCAGTCCTACCGCTGCACATACTGCACCAGGTAGCGGTACGCCTTGCAATTCTCCGGTTGCTACTGGATGGTCTGCCATGTTGTAAAACCGCTTGCCTCCATAAAAAATATGGTAGGCAGCGTCGTTCATTACATCATCGGGGTATCGGTGTTCGCTGGCCCGAATGGTGAACAAAAACGCCTTTACGTTGGCGTCCGGGTCATTGCTTGCTGTTGGGGTTGCGTATGTCGATGCGTTGTTGTCTGCATTCGCATCTGCCTCGCGCGGGGCCACGCTGGTGTCCTGGCTCGCAGTATCTACCTGAGCGTCCCTTGCTTCGTTTCCACGCGAAAAAAAATAGGCCGCTAGTGCCGCAAATGCGATTCCAGCGACTGCCTCATTTTTCATTAAGTTAAAAAGTCTTTAATGGCATATCGAATTTGGGGTCGTAGGTGTAGGTAATTTCCCCGGTTGTCGATATGTTGGCAATATAACCAGGCGGGGGATTTCCACCGTATTGCGCTGGCAATGCTACCAATGGTGTCATTGTTTGTTTACCTTTTTGGCTGTAAAGGTAATAACCTAGTCCAGCGAGCAAAATCCAATGTATTGTTTTCATGGTTCACCCAAAAATGTTATTTCTGTCGGGCCAATTCATACCTTGTTCGTAGTTACCCATTCCGCTGTATGCGTAACCCGGTGTTGGCACATAAGGGCGTGATGGATATACAAACCCTGTTTCATAAGCGTATTTCGGCGTTGGTACATAGGGACGTGATGGGTATACAAATCCGTCCCATGCGCCTGGCCCTTCCATTGGCCCGCCTACTGGGTTGTCCATTGGTGACAAATCAGGGGTAAACGAAACATTCTTGCGCTGCGACGTTATGTAATACAAATACGCCGCTGCCGCTGCGATCATTGCGATATGTACTGGTTTCATGTTAGCCACCAAATGTAGAGTATGCGTAGCACAATGTTGCGCCTGATGCGTCAGCGATTGCATACAAATCGTCTTGCGGTACTACTGCATCGAAAAATACGATCTGACCTGGAACCAGTTTCATAAATCCATTTGTCGATGCCTGGGCGCCGAAACCGATAAATACGTTTTGCGTACTCGATGCATTTCTAAATCCCAATGCGTTGCGCTTGCCAATTGGTGCGTCCAGGAATTTAACGCTGGCTGTGCCTACTGATAACGCAATGTCTTGCAATGATGCGTAGCGGTATGTTTCCCTGGCATTTATTGTGGCTCCACCATCTTGAAACGAATATTGCGCGGTATTTGTCGCCTGTGCAATATTGTTTCCTGTTGGCAAATTGTGGGGCGCACCCGGCATAAATGTCGGGCTATTCCACGCCTCCAATGGCGATAACCATTCCACCTGCGGGAAATTAGGGTCATTGGTCGCCATTTTTTGCCTTAACTTGTCGTTCCGTATGCGCGTACTAAAACACCTTCAAAGAAAAGGTCGATGTTGTACGCCTGGGATGCGTCGTAGTTTGACAATGTGACTGTCAGGGTCGAACGTCCCGAAACGATGCGCGGGTAAATCAGCGGGTTGGTGATATTGCCGGTAGTAGCATAGTTGAACAAGTCCGTTGCGCTGTTGGTGTACTGCTCATTGCTGCCGCTGTCAACGATTAAAACACGCGCCAAGGGTTGTGTAAGTGTTGCTGCCGTTTGACCGGCTGCCGCCACGTTTGCGCGAGCGTGTAGGCCCACGAAAATGAAGTCTGCATTTGCTGCGATGTTCAGCGTTTGCGTTGCGCTTGTAGCAGACGCCAATGCGGAAAATGTCAGCGTGTAACCATAGGGCGTGAGCAATAGCGGACGTCCCTGGTAAAACTTGGACGCATATGCCTCCAAGTCGGTAATCGTAAATGATTGCGATTGCATATTGTTTTCGCCTCAAGGTTGAAATTTGATGCCAGGATAGTTTGCGAGCATCCCGGCAAATCTCGTTTTCACCCGGAAAGGTGATTCTTATCGCATTACTGCGATGCGCGCATGAAGTATCCGTCCAGGATCACGCCGACGCGGGCGTTGAAACCGGAGGGAGTTGCTACTGCTGCGGGCCACTTCAAAACGATCTCGAAATTGACTGCTGGTTGCAGGGCAATTTCGGGGCTAATGTAGTAGGGGCGTCCGCTGATGCGTCCATTGACTGCGCCATTTTCTGCTGTACCCGAACCGCTGAAAGCAACATCCATGTTGAAGTTTGCTTTTGGCGGGAAAGCGATCAGCGGGGTTTCGCGCAGATAGTTTTTGCTCAAAACGTTCAGTTCCAACATACCTGATTGATAGAACGAATTAACGTCTGCCAATTGTGCTGCTACTGCTGCCGCCGGGGTTGAGTTGAAGGTGATGGGTGACACCAGGGTATAGGTGTTTGCCGTAGAAACCGAACCAGGAAAGAAAATCACTTCGATTGATTCGATCATGAATGCCTTACCACTTGGGAGAGTGTTTGGCAATTCCAGGTTGGTGTCCCACATAGTCTTGGCTGTTCCCGCAGTAGAACCTACTGCTGTGGTCAATCCTTGGCCTACTGGCGACGAAAAGAACGTCAGTTGCGATACACCGGCTGTGGCGTAGAGTTGGTAATCGTAGAACCGCTGGCGGACTACTTCAGATTGCGAGGGGTTGGTTACACGGCGAGCGTTGAAATCCGCTGCGGTAGGTACAAAATCCATTGCCATGATATTGGCCTTTCAAAAAAAAGTTAAAAACTAACCGGGCATTGCATTATGGCGCCGCCCGGTCTAACAATCAATAGTATGTCGAAACGCCTTCGCGCTTACTTGCCTTGCCACTTAACATAGGTGAAGTGCCAGGTTGCTGGTATGCGGACAAAAGGGGCGTAACACCTGGGCGGCTGTAAGCATTCATTCCCTGGCGAATCGGGCCTACCCGGTTTGTTCCTGGAATGATGTTAGCGGGGCTGTAATATCCCAGGCTCATTGTGGCGGGCAAAAATTGCTTCACCAGGTTGTAGGATTGAATTGCCAGGCTTGCTTTTGCCGCTGTCATGCTCAAACCACCAGTTACTTTGGACAATGCGCGTCCCGCTGCGACTGTGTAGATTGCTTTCATAGCAGTACCGGCGTTGATTGTTCCGGGTTGGCTTTTCAGCATATCGGGCAACATATTGTTGATATAGCCATAGGCCACATCCATTGCCAATGCACCACCACCACCAATCAAACCATCTTTAATAAGCGACATATAGCCGGTCATCATGCCGCCACCAATTGGATTACGGCGGCGCATTACACGGCGGCGCATTTTATGGATGGGGTTGGTTTTGCGGGCGGTATGCTTACGACGGCGAGCGTTTGTCAGCATAGTTGCATAAGGGTTGGCCTTGCGAGCAACCCGGCGTTTAGCGGTATGGGAAACCTTGCGGACGCCACGGCGTTTGCGCGGGTTAATCAAAAGCATTTCTGCCATATCGAACCTCTTTTCAAAAAAATGGTCATTTATCTGACCTGTCAACAATACCTCTTTCGGTGAAAGTGTAATTTCCACCTAAGAGAAACAAACTTTTTCCTTCCGGGCTTACCACAAATAACGGCCTATCGGCTTTGTGAAACTTGTGGATATATTTTTCGAGTTTTCCATCTCTGATCGTACTATATAGTATTCCATCCACTTCGCCAATGGCAACCCCTACGGCGGGCATCCCTGGGACGCTAACAGTCCCCAATTCCAGGGCATCATGGCCCGAAAATCGTTCGTATAGGTCGGCTGCCTGGTTAATTTGGCCTTTTACCCGGCTGGAAACACCGGCCCGACTGCTCGCGGGAACCGGATTCATGCGTACGCCTTTGGCAATGTGCTTGGGCTTTAGCAGGGTTGGAATATCACAATCCCAATTTGCCAAGGCTTGATTCACCCGGCTGCGGGGGTCTTTTGCCTTGGCCTTGCTGGTAAGTTTCGTTTTCATGCCGCCCATTCTCGCGCAAAATGCCTCGCGCCTGGCGGCTGCCACGGGCGAACGTTTCGCCTGTTTGACTGATACCGGGCGCTTGAGTGTCATTTGTAATTTGGCCTTACTGCTTGGAAACGTACAACTTCCATACTTTTTTGATAGTGATCTGCTGCTTTTTGAGCTAAATCAATGGCTTTTTTTCTTTCCGAAAAAGCGTGTAGGAATTTATTGCTTCCTGGCTCTCTAACACCATACATGCTGAAGTCTTTATGTCCCTTATATTCAATAACGTGTTTCACCTTACTAGGGTTAGTCTTTCGTTTTTCGTCATCCGCACCAATCATGGGGGCCATGCTGTAACGTCCCCACGGGTAAAACATCTCATTACCGTTGTGATCTTTTGTTAAACGATAGTTTGATTTCATTTGGCTATCAGTACCTTTTACAGTTACTGTCTTGTCTGTTCTAGAAACAATTGTTGCACCGATTTTGATGTTGTAGTCGCCAATTGATCGTGTTTCATAGTACTTTCCTACTTGAAATTTCAAACCATCCGGGTTGCGCTTCACCTTACCGGCCCGCTGCTCAGACAATGCCACCGCTATGGCCTGGCGCTGCGGGTAACCCTCATGCACCAGTTGGCTTACCTTTTGGCTTACTGTCTTTTTGGCGGGGTTGGTCTTTCGCTGAGTTGTTGTACCGAATTTTTTAATGAGTGCTTTCAATTTTCGAACGTCATCTCTTGCAGATTTTTGTTCTTCTTTTCCATGTTCACCCATTAATGCGTCATTGCTTACTGTTCCCGATTCGTGATAAATCTCTAAAACGTATTTTGCTTCGTGCAAAATTTCTGCATCGGTGTAATCTGAAATTTGCTTTTTGTCATCCTGGCTAATGTTCTCCAGGTCGTAGGCCAATTCACGAATGTTCATTGCCGCTTTAATAATTGGGCGATTCGATGGGTTGGCTTTGCGCTTTGTCGCCTTTTTTAGCCTTGTCCCATTTATAAAATTTCCATTTTCCAAAAATGTTTGTTTGTATGGGTCGTTCGCCTTTACATCCAATAATCTGTAAACGTCAGCATATCCACCTGGTTGCACTTTTTTGTAACTGACCTGGCCCAGTTCGCCTTTATCAGTAGTGACCATATCCCCAGTTTTAAAAATTGTTTCATTTTTTGTCGGGTTGGCCTTGCGCTTGGTCGCCTTTTTGAATGCGCCGCTGCGGGCCATTTCCGAAAAGCGTTTGCGGGCTGCGAGTTGGGCTGGGCTTGCTTTGGTTGGATTGCTGGCGCGTCCAGCAAATGAAAATGTCTGTTGTTTCATGGTTTAACCTTTTGTCAATACTTCATATACCTTAGTCGCACCATACTTCTGCAAAATTTTTTCAATTGCTTTTTTAGCGGCTATCTTAGGGCCATATGTAATACGATCTTTTACATCCATCACGCCGACGCGCTTTCCTGATTCTGCTTCACTGATTGCTGTCAATGTGCCATCCTCATGCGCGTAAAACTTAAATGCCACTTTGTTGCCGCCGTAGGAATTCATGGGTATGTAATGCGTAAACCCGAAATCGTATGGTGTTGGTACTTTTGGTTTGCTTGCACCGACTGACATTAAAAACGTTTTTTCAGACATAGGGTTTTCCTTATACGTCGGTATGGTCTTATGCGTCAGGCCAAACCTGGCCCAATCATGGTTGGTAAGTGCAAATTTCACCATTGACAGTAAAACGTCGCTGCGCGGGTATCCCAGGGTATCGGCGATCTTGCTTACATTGTCGGCGGTCTTAGGCTCTGCACGAAATTCCAGCATCACATTACGCGCCCGATACGCCGCTTGGCGCTCTGCCTGGGACGCATACTTGCGCGGTCGCGGGTTGCGTTTTGTCATAGGTGACGATACCTGTTTTGTCGCCCGTGACGTTATGGCCATTTTGTTACCGCACCTGTTTGTATGCACTAAACGCAAAATAGGCTACGGCCCCGATTGCTAACCATTTCACAATGTTGGAAATACTGCTTAATGGGCTGGCATTTGCCTCGACTGTTGCCTGTTCTATTTCGAGCTGTGTTTGTATCAATCTGTCCCGCTTTACCGGGTCGGTGACCGACGCGATAAGTTCCTGGTCGCGTAGGCGCTGATTTAATCCCTGCAACCAGGTATTGCCCCAAACAATCAGGGCCGCTGCGGTAGCCACCGCCGCCGCGATTACACCGGCTGCAACCAGGGGGACGACGCCAAGGGTTTGCGGTACTGTGACGTTTGGAAAATCTGCACCTACTAGGTTTGCCCCATTGACTGCCAGGTTAAGTGCTTCGGCTGCGACTCGAAATTCCCATTTCTTAGAATCGAAATCGTCCAGGTAGGTTTGTAGGTCCGCGGACAGTTTCGGGTCTATGTCATCCGACAATGCCGATTGCGCGGCCTTTGCCGCTGTATCCATACCATTTAATAGGTTTTGGAATTCAACGATTTTTTGCTGGTAATAGGACAATGTGACCGGCGAGTTTGTGCCGGTGAATCCATACCCTGCCCCTGCTGCGTCAAGCATGGTATTACCTCAAAAATAGGTTTGCGAAACTTAGCAAATTGGCTGCATCTGATGCGCCACCATGTAATGCGGTTGGCGTGTACGCGACGCCATACCCTTTGTGATGGCGCACGTTTTCCACCGGGTTTAGCAGCGTACTCGCCATGATGGGCGACTGTATGGGCGCTTGTGCTGGTTGGTAATTGGCGGCCTGGTATGGGCTTTCCAGGTATGCGGTTTCATAGTAGTAGTCCGAATCCGGAATCATGGGGTTGTGCGGTTCCATGATGCCACCCAATCCCGCGACTGATGGCGCAAAAATCGGCGTTGTTTTTCCTGGTACATAAAAATACTGGCTCATAATTTCCCCAATAAAAACGCCACGCCCGCAATTAAGAGCAATGGTTTAAGGTTGCCGGTTGTTCCGGTTGTTGCTACATCTACTGCCTTTTTGTCTGCGGCTGCGGCGGCGGCTGCCGCAGCATCAGCGTCGGCTTGTTTCTGCTGTTCCAAACGTCTTGCATTCACCAATGCAAAGTATGCTTTTTCGGCATTCATTTGTTTTTCGATTGATTCTTGATCTGCTTGTGCTGCCCTTGCTGCATCTTTTGCTATTTTTTCTGCCATGGCTGCATCGTTTGTGGCCTGGTCTGCTTTTTCTTGTTTCTGCATTGCGTCGGCTGCGGCTCTGGCGGCGGCTGCCGCTGCGTCTGCTGCTGCCTGTTGGGATACCTGTACCGCTGTAACCGCTTCCTTTTCTGCCGCTATTGCTGTTTGCTCATAGGCCACTGCTGCCGCTGCTGCTGCTTGCTGGTCTGCTGTTGGGTTGGTCACCAGGCCCGCCGTTGCATATTGTGCTTCGATGGTCGCCTGTTCCCTGGCTGCCGCTGCTCGAGCTGCCTTCTTTTGTGCTTCTTCGGGCGTATTTGCCAAATTTTGCAATTGGACAATCAAATACTGTTTGAAATCGTTAAATTTATTGAAAAATTCATTGTGCCAAATGACATTCCAGTATTGGATTTCATCCTCTGAAGGCTCACGGCCTAAATTTTGCCGATACAAATTGTTGAGTTGGTATCTGACCTGGGTCATCTCATCTTTGAGCGAATTAGTAATGAAATCAATGTATTCGTTTGTCAATCCATCTTGAAAAACGTTTGTCCATTGCGTCATTTCTGCTTGCGATGGTGCGCGGTTTTCAATTGCCGCATACAAATCATAAATTTTTTGTTCTGTATCCGTAGGCCCAGGAATTGACGATGCAAGCCCAGGCGGGCCGTTCAGAATTCCAGCGTATTCATTCAGAAACATTTTTATTTCCTCAAAAGTAAAAGCAACAAAAGTCCACCACCTAGCAGCATAAGAGTATTGCTGCTGAGTCCGGTTGCAGTGGTTACCTGGCTTATTGCCCCGGTTTGCTGTGTTGTCTCCATGCTTGTTGCCTTTTGGGTTACTGGTACGTTTGCCGCTGCTGTTGTGACTGCTGTTACCGCTGCCTGGCTCGTGATGCTTGTCTTTGCTGCTTTGGTGACTGCCGCATTACTTGCGCCCGCTGCCGTGTTTTTTGCAATGATAGCGGCGGTTGTAACAATGGCGGCTGAAACGTCCGGGTTGTTCAATACGCTATCCACCGCATTTGTCGCGTCCGTTGATTGCGTTTGCACCAGGGTATTTGTAACGTTGTTTTTTACCGCTTTGTCAATCGGTGTTCCTGTTGCTACTTGCAATGTCGTTTGTGCAATTCCATTGCTTACTGCCTGGGTCGTTGCAGCGTCTGCAAATATTTCTGCACCTGTCAGATATTCATTTACTGCTGCTGCCAGGGGCGGCGCAAAGTATGCAATTGCTGCGGCGATTAATGGCGCTGGTATGCCGCCTTTTGCTCTACGTTCTGCATACAAAAATTTTCCATTGGTATCGTAATACTGGTAAGTGCTATTACCTGGGTCGATGCGGTATCCGATAACGTCGCCATATGCTCTTTCGGATTTTCCTTCGTGACCGAAATTGCAATAGTTGTAAAGCGTATCGTAATGGTCGCCCCAATCTGCTGGAATCCATGCTGGTTTTGGTCGGTCTATTTTTTCCGGTTCTAATCCGCTGCAATAGTTTATTGCTGGTACTGGTGTTTGATTTCCAATGTCCGGTCTGTTCGGGCCTTCGCCAAGCGTACCCATTCCGCGCTGCTGCGCTGCTGGTACATCCTGGTAACCGGCGACAAACATATTACCGCCGACGTCCCAGGAATAGGATTCCTAAAAGTCCCAGGCCCAAAACCATTACCAATTGTTGCGTCGCGGGGGAAAGTCCCACGTTCACGCCTACGCCGGTATATTGGGCAATGTCCAGGGGCGGTAAACCCTGTTTTGCGCGTTCGATGTTAAGGCTCATTAGTTGCTGCTGCTGGTACGTCATGGTGACCGCTGTCATGATGCGCTGTGCGGTTGTCAACCAATCCTCACCAGGTGCGGCGGCTGCCGCCACCTTATCGTTAAACCCTGGTGCAAATGTATCTGCTTGGGTTTGCAGTTGATTTACCGAATTTTCAAATCCGATATAAGTTTCTTGGGGGTATGGGTTTACTGGTGTCATGATTACTTCCTTCTGCTGAGAGCGATTGCACCGATTGCCAATACGCCGATTATCAATAGGTTGTTTCCGCTTAGCAGCGAACCACCGGCCTGGCCTGGTAGGGTTGTCGTGCTGGTCTGTCCAGTTCGCGGGTCAAACGTCGTTATCGTGCCGTTTGCGTTCCTGGTAATGACTGTTCCATTTGCCTGTACTTTTGCCTGTCCAATGGGCTGGCTGAATATGTTTCCGGTCACTTGACCTGTCCCTTTCACCGCATTCACCACTTTGGTTACCGAATTCAAAATTGAAACGACGCCATCCACAAGTCCGGTTGTGACCTGGGTCGCTGTTCCAGTTGCCGTGTTAATCGTTGTAGTCGTTTGGTTACCAGTTGCGGGGTCTGTCGTTACTGTTCTAACTTCCCGGCCCCAATCTGCTGGGTCGCTAACTACTACGCCAGTTTGTCCGGTTGATGTATCCACCGAACCATCGGCGGCCCATGAAACAGTGCTTCCATCGTCAAATGTAAAATCTGTTGTTGTATCGTCGAACCAGGCATCACCTAACATAGTGTTTTCCTTTGTTGTTTCGGTTGGTATAAAAATAACGTCGTATTCTTCGGGTTCATCTTGTGGGGGCCAAGGTTGAAGCAATGCGGGAATTTGTGGCATTAAACTGCCTCCACCGCAATACTAACTGCACCAGGGGGCGCCCATCCTATCCCTTGCTGCTCTGTTGGGTCTAAGTCCACCCATTCACCATGACAATAAACCTGGATATAAACGTGTTCGTACATACCAGGTTGGTTGTATGCCGCGATCACAAACCTGGTCGGGTATCCGATTGATTCTAAAAGCGTCGCCAATAATGTTGCCTGGTCATCACAATCACCCAGGCGCTGCGCCAGGGTCATTGTCGGCGTCGATAGCGTTTCTACCTGGTGAATGTCTTTGCAGTAGCGTATGCCAGTTTGCACCAGGTTAAAAATTGCTTCGATCTCCGCATAGTCGTTTTTTTGCGGGGTTAAAAATACGGCCTGGGTCGCTACCTGTCGTATTTCTATGTTGGTTCGGTACTGCTGCACCAGGTTTCGCATTGCGCGAATAGTTTGCTGGATGCCAGGATAACCATCTTGAATGGTTACTACCTGGCCTGACAATTGGGGTTGTGGGGCGAGCATCATATAGGCGGCATTATTACGTCGCCTACATGAAAAAATCAAGTTTCGTCTTGGATTTCGAACATTTTTAACGATTTTTCCCTGGTTTCACGCATCCATACCTCGTGCGCCTTAACTTCGGGGGCCACCACCGATAGCAGTTCAAACCAATTTGGTAAGTCCATGATCTCCACCAGTTCATCGGGCAAAACGTCGTAAACGAATTTTGCGCCATCGTCTGTGGTCTTTTTTTGCTCTGCTAGGATTACCAGTTGTTTAAGGTATCCGCGCAGTTTCAGCATGGTTAAGGCTTTCATATCGGCTTGCTCCTGGCTTTCCGGTTGTGGTTGCGGTTGGTATGGTTGTGTCGGGTCGGGCGGCTGCGGGGCGGCTGGCGGCTGCGCCTGGGCGATTCCTGGCGGCATTTGTACTTCGGGCATCATGACCGGTTGTTGCGCGAGTTGCGCTTGCTGGCCCGCTGCCACCATCTCCAAAACCTTTGGCAACATTGACATTATTGAATCAGGCTCTTTTTCCTGGGGCATGATCTCTGCGGCTGCGCCTCGCAATTCCTTGATTGCTCCGACAATTTCCCCAATGCTGCCGCCGCTGCTTTGCTGGTTCATGCCCATAGCCTCGCGCATCATGGTCATCATGCTGAGCATTTTTGTCATTTCTTCCATTGGGTCTTTTTGCGGCGCTTGCTTCATTTCCACCAGGGCGTTGAGCATTTGCTGCTGACCATTGGCAATTGTGCTAAGTACCTGGGATAGTCCATTTGGCAGTCCAGGCGCTGTTTCTACGCCTTTGTTTTCTGCAATTTTTATCCTGGTCGAATTCCGAATCACGAATTTTCGGGTTTCCGGATGGGTTGCGTATAGGCGCAGTTCGTACTCGCCTGGCCCAAACTGGTCGCGCAAAATCTCGAAACTGCCTTCCTCGAATTCTGCCGGGCTGTACTTTCGGCAATATTCGCGTTGTCCCTGGACGATTCGGTAAACGTTCAGTTCTGCGCGTTCCTGGCCCTGGGCGGCCTGGAGTAGCGTCGCCACCCGGTCGGTCGCGGTTTCTTCTATCGGCTCATCAAAATCAGCGATTTCGGTTGGCGGCGCCGCGGCCTGGTCGGTTGGATGGATTCCCGCCTCTACCAGTATCGAATCACCAGTTGCGGTATTTGTCCACCTGGTGACCGGCTGGCCATTTGGCATTTCGAGGGTTTCGCCTTGTTGCCAGGCGGGGGGCGTGATTTTTCGTGGTCGTGCCATAGGGTTTCTCCGGGTAAAAATGAAAAAAGCCCAGGTAAATACCTGGGCTTTGATCTTAGTCGATCTAGGATTGATCTACATCGGTTTGCCTGATTTAACTACCGATTGCGGGTACTTTTCTGCTAAATCCTCGATCTCATCGTCCCACATTCCGCACCAATCATCACGTTTAACAGTAGGCCATAGGGCCAAAACCTGTACCTGGAGTTGTCCATTTGCCGGTACTGTGATGGCGAATGGCGTTGGCGGCATGGCCTTGCAAATCATCTGACCGGCCTGGGCTTGGTCTACCAGTTCCAATTTTGCGAATGTGCAATTGCTGCATTGTTCTTTCATAAGTTTCTACCTCTTAAATTTATCAAATACTGTTTGCTGTTCACGCATTTAATGCAGCGATGCGCTGTAGGTTCTTTTTGAAATTCATCAAAATTCACCGAAATTGGTGTGCGTAGTATGTTTCTACCGCAGGCGGTTTTGGCTGCCATACCACTACCACTTTTGTGTAGGTGAGTAACGCGCATTTTTATCCCCTGCTCCCAAGCATTGCGCCAATGGCTGCGACTGTCAGGATTAAACCTGTCCACCCGCCAATGTCTTTTAGGGTTGTCAGTATGTCGTACTTGTTGAATTTCCACCACCAATATAGGCGCTGCCGCCAGGTTTCATTGGGTTGTGGTTTGGTGTAGTTGCGTCCAAACATGAGTATGCCTTTCCGGGTTGAAAAAAAACGAAATTCTTATGCAAAAACCGCCCTGGTTCCATATATTTTATCGGGGGGTCGCCAAAAGTTGGCGAAAAGTGCGTCCAGGTCGTCGGCCTTGATGGGCTGGAATGGTTTTTCGGCCTGGTCTGCCGTACAGTTATTGACACAAGTCCAAGGGCGCGCTTTGCGCGCCTTTTTAATTACCCACGCATGGCGACTGCTCTCGCAAAACCAATGCACGAGCCGGGTTGCCTGTCCACCCATCCAGGCCATATGCGCCGGGGTATAGGTTTCCCGGTCTACTGTTTCGACGCCCGCTGGCTTGCCGTTTAATGGCTCGCCATAGCGTCCTAGTCCTGGTTGGTCTTTTTTCATCATGCGTATTTTGTACCTCTTTCCGCACGTTGGCCCGCCTTGCGCTACTAGGTATTTATCCCAGGATACTGATTCCTGGTCGCGGCCCGCCTTGATCTGCATCTTGTTTACTGCTTTCCATGCGTCCACCAGGTAACCAGGTGCGCCCGCTGGTATGTGCTTCACCCGGCGCAGTTCGCGCCAAACTGTTACCGGCGCACCGCCAATCTGTTGGAATTGTCGAATGTTCCAGGTCGCTGCCCAGGATTCCACGCGCAAACTGGTTTCGATTGCCGGGTTTCCATACAAGTCCTCGCCTACGTTTAGGCCATCTATATTCTTTGCCACATATTTGGCAATGTAGCCGGCTGCGCTTCCCTTTGCGGGGTCGATGGCCCGAAAATCTACCCGGTGAACCAATGCGCCAGGCTCTGTGCCGCTGTCTTGCAGGGCGTACTTAAGTACAGTTTTTCTTAATTTGTCCAGGGCATCCGCTGCATGGAAAATTAAAAAGTGCCAATGGGGGGTTCCATCGTGCTGTGGTTCAGCGATGCGAAAACCATAAAGGCCAATCTTTTGCCTGTTCAGCGATGCGCGAATCCTGGCCCATACCCGGCTTAAATATGCTTGCGCCTGGCGCGGGTTGGTGTTGTCGTACTTTGGATTTTCGATTACGGCCTGGCCTACTTGCCGCCACTTGTGCATCCGCGATGGGCAAGTAATTGTCATGAACGAACCTACATGGCCCAAATCTTTTGCGATGGTTTCAAACCCTGATATGCGGGTCATAAGTTCTGCGCGGCGTATGGCCTTGTTTGCGGTACTGACTGCCACCAGTTCGGCGAGCGTGTATTCCTGATCGTTTTCGTTTACTGCGATTGTGTTTTCAAGAATAGATGTATTACGTTTATTCTGCTGGATGCGCCTAGATACCGATTCTCCGCTGACGTATAGGTCGCGGTTCTTGTTGACGTATCCCAAACGTATCGCGCTGCCTTCCACGGCCTTGGCGTGAATCTTTCTTAATTGCCGCCGCCACCATTGCGGGTCGGTCATCCTGGCGAGTGCGCCTTGATCTGTCATGCCTTTGGCCTGGGGCGGCGCGATGCCGTTCTTTAATGCTTTGCGGGCCATTGCGCTGCGTAGCAA
>Ga0214917_10003610_pt1 | contig 17747 bp, 16 predicted proteins | sample LL_1208_BB_MetaG_FD_177983 | JGI IMG/M metagenome (GOLD analysis project Ga0214917, IMG submission 177983) | Freshwater microbial communities from Lake Lanier, Atlanta, Georgia, United States - LL_1208_BB | ecosystem: Environmental > Aquatic > Freshwater > Lake | place: USA: Georgia | collected... | reverse complement strand
TTCAACGCCTGGGCTCACGCCTTGGCAGCACCTTCGTAGATGGCGGAGTCCACCCACGCTTTGGCACTCGCAACTTCACAATGCCTCTTCAAAACGGCCAATACATCGAAGTTGTCTGCCCACTAGATCATCCAGCAACAGAGCAAACTCCTTGGAGCAAAGCTGTTAGCAAGAAAGCACAAGAAGGCGGCGGATGGCTTACTTGGGTTTTTGCAACTGAAGATATTTCGAAGGTTGAAGAGAAGTTTGGCCGCAGCGCAATCGAAGGTCACCGCACACGTCCAGATGGCAGCGATCTAAAGTGGAAGCAAATCGGTGTTAATGAGATTACCGATTCACGCGAACTTCCATTCTTCATCCAATGGTTAACAGCAGATCACCCATCACAAGATGGAAAGGCAGTTGCTGCAATTGAGAAGATTACGATTGCGGACACTGATCACTTGGCTGATTCTTGGTTTAAGTCAGAGATCCTTGGTGGATTAAATGGGGCAGATGTTGAGTTTGTGGATCCATCTTCAAACGATGGCGAGTACGGAATTGTCGCCGTGCATTTGATGACGCCGAGTGGTGTAGTGAGACTGGATTGAAAACTAATTATTGAGAAAATTGAATGCAGCAGTGGCTATGCCTCTTGCATCAATTCCATAAAACTGACGTAGGTATTTCTGAGAACCTAATTCGGCGTGAATTGAATCTGGGATTCCAATCCTACTTATTTTTTGAGAGAAGCCGTGAAGTACAGCATATTCAGCGAAGGCTGTGAAAAGCCCACCTAAAATTGAGTGTTCCTCTACTATCAAAATTTGACAAAAACTCTCGACTCGATTCAAATCAAGAGATAGTGGTTTTATTTGACCGACCGAAGCGACAGTGACATTTATTCCCATAGTTAATAGCAACTCCGCAGCAACCAAACATTCTGAAAGTATTTCTCCTGAAGAAATTATTAGTAAGTCTTCTCCACTGAAGTACTCGACCCAAAATGGAGAGTGGTAATTTTTTGCGTTAGGAAAACACTCTTGCCCCCCTTTATCGAGTCTCAAATAATTTGGACCACACTTGGCAATGCTTTCTCTCACGGCAATTCTTACTTCATTAGTATTTGAAGGCGTAAATATTCGCAATCCTGGAAGTGATCGCATTGCTCCGATATCATCGATGGCATGATGAGAATATCCTGCAGTGCCATAACTTAATCCAGCTCCAACGGCGACGATATTTACATCTAGGGAGTGATAGCAAACATCGTTCCTAATCTGCTCTAAACATCGAAAAACTGGAAAGTTCGCAATGGAATAGACAAATACTTTGTATCCAGAGGAAGCTAGTCCTGCGGCCATCCCAATCATGTTTTGCTCTGCCACACCTGCGTTAAGGAATCGTTTTGGATATTTGTCTTGGAATTTCTCAATAACTCCATATCCCAAATCCCCTACAATCAGGAAGGAATTTACCCCTTGATCGGTGATTTCGATCAATTCATCAATAAATGCGTTTCTCATAATTCAGGTTGAAGTTCACTTAAAGCAATTTGAAGGTCTTTCAAACTTGGGGACCTGTAGTGCCATTCAATCCTGTTTTCCATGAAACTCACCCCATAGCCCTTCGTAGTGTTAGCAATTGTCACTTTTGGTTTTGTAGAATTTCGAAATATTGCAGATGTGAGCGCAGCATGGTCATGGCCATCGCAAGTTTCTACATCCCAATTAAATGCATCCCATTTGGCAGATAGTGACTCAAGCGAAACTGTATCCTCAGTTGATGCGAGAGACTGCAAGAAATTTCTGTCGATTATGATTGAAAGATTATTTAACCCTAGATGACTAGCCAGTAACGCGGCTTCCCAGTTACTACCTTCGTCACATTCACCATCAGAAAGTACTACGTATGAATTGCCGTCAACGCCTGCCAATTTTCTAGATAACGCTCTGCCTAAAGCAAAAGGAAGGCCGTGACCAAGTGATCCAGTTGAAAGCTGAAGCACTTTTACAAATTTATTTGTAACATGGCCACCAAGAATTGCACCATCTTTTCCATAATTCTCTAATTCGCTGATTGATAAATAACCTGTGTGTGCTAAGACAGCATATACCCCGGCTGCCGCGTGGCCTTTAGAAACAATCAATTCATTTCCTAATTCACCCTGTTCGACAAGTTGAACTTCACTTGCAATGACAGAAAGAATGTCAATAACGGACAAGGAAGATGCAATATGTGATGAACTTGATCTTTGGCACATCAAGAGTGAAGAAATACGAGCCTTACGTGCAACTTTCTCACTATCCAGGCCCATAATGCAACTATACATCTTTGATCAAATTTAGATTGACCTATTAGCTATGTGGCTTTTTTGATAATTAGTTGAGTAGGCTCATACTACCTATCGAATATTTAGATAATTCGCCTTTATTGAGAAGTGAGGAAATATGGATAGCAGTGCGGAACTTGACCCGTATGAAATAATCCCTATTGATGTGTTGGACTCAAGATTTTTGGACGGAAAAATTTCTCGAGAATTAAGGTGGTCGTACATTCAACGTTATTTATTGGAATTCACGGATTTCTTAAGGAGAAATCATTGTAGAGATGTAGGCTTTGAAATTATCGAAGATCAGGTAATTTTGGCATTTCAAATTACAAATTCTAAGCCTGTGCGAATTAAAATGGTCATGAGTTTGAATGAAATCCGTGGTGTACCTTTTATAACCTTGGCAGAAGGGGAGTATGAACCTCTTATCACAAAAGTGATGTTGGAACTTTCAATTTATAGTAGCCACTTCTTGGATGTCGGTGCGAATATGGGATATTATGCGTTGGCACTTTCGACCAACAATCAAAATTTAAAAGTAGAAGCGTTTGAGCCATTAGAGAAAATGCAAGAGATATTGCGATTTAACTTAAAGTTAAATAATTTAGAAAAAAGTATCAACATTCATGAATATGGACTCGGAAATGAGAATTTTGTAACTCAAATCTTTGTTCCCAAGTTTACTGGTTCTAGTGGTGCTAGTTTGATGAAACTGCACCCAGAAGAAGGCGAACATGCTGTCCAAGCTGTTGAAATAAAAAGACTTGATAGCTTGATGTTTAATCTAGAAAATGTTGATTTGATAAAAATTGATGTTGAAGGAGCCGAATTCAGCACTATACAAGGTGCGATTAATTTGATCAACACAAATAAACCCACAATTATGGTTGAGTTGCTGCGGAAATGGATGGCCCCATTTGGTAGCACCCCCCAAGATGTTGTCACATTACTGCTTTCCATTGGATATGAAGCATATGCGGTTTCAGATGAAATAATAACTCGAATCGATTCAATCAATGAAAAAACTAGTGAAACTAATTTTCTGTTTTGTCATCCAGAACAAGTTAAACATATTGAGATTTTAGCGGGCTTCGTCAATAGAAAATAAATCATGCAGCCGAATCTCAAAATAATTAAATTGGGGCATTTATATGGAGAATAACGCCATTCTTGAAGTCAAAGACAAGAACGTGTTGATAACTGGAGCTAGCGGGATGATCGCTGGAGGTATCATTTTGAAACTTGTGAAGGAGGCAAATCTAGGATCCTTAGGTAATCTTAAATTATTCTTACTTACTAGGAATATTACCGCCAAGAATCTCAAGAAATTCGAAAAACTACCTTTCGTCAAAATAATCGATTATTCAGGACTTCATAAATTGAATCAAAGAGTAGACATTGTATTTCACACTGCTAGTCCTTCAAACATCACCCAAATTCAAGATTATGAAAGTTTACTATTTGCTAATTTAGGCTTACTGGAAATTATTCTGAATTTTGAACCACAGAAAATCATTTATCTATCAACAAGTGAAATTTATGGTGGTGGTGATACTAATGAAGAATCGATGGTTCCCAATTTTTCAAGAGATATAAAAAGACACTGGTACCCTTTAGTTAAGGCAAAAACAGAAGAAAGATTACAGAGTTACTACAGTAACAACCAGTCCGTTTCGATTAGAGTAATTCGACTTTTTCATACTTTCGGCCCTGGTTTAAGTGAGACGGATGGTAGAGCTTTTGCAGACTTTCTATGGGGGGCAGCAAAAAATAGAGAGGTTGTATTACTTTCACCAGGGGAACAAGTAAGAACCTTTTTATTCTTGGAGGATGCTATTTCAGGAATTTTCGCCGGAATTGCGCGAGCGGATCAAGATTATTTTATCTATAATCTTGGAAGTGACAAGCCATTTTCAATTTTAGAATTTGCGACAAAAATAGCACACGCAAGTAATGCCAAGGTGGTAATTCAGCCGAATAATACCTTTTTGCATTCACCTATTTCGACTATTGTCCCAAACTTAGATAGACTGAAATCTCTTGGATGGGAAGAAAAATTTGGCGTAGATGTCGGGATAATTGCCACACTAAAATGGATCAATTCAAAAATTTGATCAATTACGATGTGCTAAAGCCCATTTAGCCAAGGTGGTACATCGTTAAGTGCCAAAGAAGCCAATTCATTTTTTTCGTGCAACGTATCCATGGGCTGCCAGAAATCTTTATGAAGATGGACACTCAATTCTCTATTAGCGACAAGTCGAGGTAAAGCGCCAGTTTCAAATGGTTCATTCATTCCATCAATAAAATCGAGTACCGTAGGTTCTAACACGAAGAATCCCCCATTGATCCAACTTGCGTCTTCTATCCTCTTTTCTCCAAAGTGCGTGACTGTATTTTCTTCAAATTTCAATACACCGAAACGCGCTGGCGGGAGCACGCCGGTTAAAGTTGCAATTTTGTTTTCACGTTCATGAGTTTCAAGTAGTTTCTGGATATCGATGTTTCCAAGGCAATCGCCATAAGTTGCCAAAATTCTTTCATTTCCAACGTAGTTCAAACATTGAGCAATTCGTCCGCCAGTCTGCGTGTCTTGCCCAGTATCTAAAACCGAAATTTTCCAATCAGTATTTAGTTTTTTCACCCAGTCGTGAATTATTTCGCCCTTGTAGCCTGAAGCAATCACAAATTCTTGGAAACCTTGACGCGCAAAAATATTCATAATATGCCAAATAATTGGATATTTATCGATTAGAACCATTGGCTTCGGTTTGTTCGAGGTCTCCTCAGATAGTCTAGTTCCGTAGCCACCGGCAAGAATTATTACTTTCATTTGTACTCATTAAAAATCAATTCAAAACTTTCAATTACGTAATCTAACATTTCTAAAGTCAGTCCTGGCCACACCCCTATCCAGAAAGAATTTAGCATGACGTTATCGGTATTTATTAGCTCGCCAACGATTCGCCGAGGTGTCTCAATGAAAGCTGGTTGTTTCAACAAATTACCTCCAAAAATCAACCTTGTTCCGATTTTTAAGTTGTTCAACTTAGCAACAATCTCATTGCGAGACACGGGAGAGTTTTCTTTCACAGTAATTGCAAATCCAAACCATGATGGATCGCTAAGTGGAGTGGGCTTAGGAAGCAGCAGAAATTCAGAAAATGGCTGTAATCCATTTAATAAATAGGCCCAATTGCGCCTTCGTAGCTCTACAAAACTACTAAGTCTCTCTAATTGCGCAATTCCAATAGCAGCTTGTATATCTCCTGACTTCAGATTGAATCCTAAGTGGGAATAAGTGTATTTATGATCATAGCCATCGGGTAGGTCACCCAGCTTCCAGCCGTACCTTTTAAAGCAAGTGTTATCACACCCTGAGGCACACCAGCAATCTCTACCCCAATCACGAAATGATTCAATAATCTTTTTTAAATCAGACTTTTTTGTTAGAACAGCTCCGCCTTCACCGGTTGTAATGTGATGGGCCGGATAAAAACTGAGTGTAGATATGTCACCAAAGGAACCTAAAGGTTTATTGTCGTAAGTCCCCCCCAGGGCATCGCAAGCATCTTCAATCAACCAAATATTTTCTCGCTTGCAAAGCTCTGAAATAAAATTCAAATTAAACGGATTTCCAAGTGTGTGAGCCATCATAATTGCCTTGGTACGAGGGGAGATTGCTTCAATAATTTGTTCTTCTATTGCCACGTAGGTGTCTGGATCTACATCGACATAGACTGGTATTAAACCATTTTGTAAAATTGGAGTTACCGTTGTTGGAAATCCAGCAGCAACCGTTATAACTTCATCTCCGGGAACTAGCTTACGATTGCCTAATTTTGGACTAGTCAATGAAGTTAAAGCTAGCAAATTTGCAGATGAGCCAGAATTAACCATTAATCCATGACGTGTCGAAACTACCTTGGCTAGTAAGCGTTCAAATTCTTCAGTATGCGGACCAGCGGTCAACCAAAATTCAAGACTTGCACGTGTTGCTGCAAATAATTCTTCCTTACCAAAAACTTTGCCTGAAACCGGCACCGGTGAGACATTTGGCATAAAGGGCTTTTGCGGGTGTAATTCCATGACCGCTTCATTAACAAGAACGGATAAGAGAGCATCGAGATTAATTGACATTCAATTCTTCTCCCAATTTTCAAGTAAGGTACTTTTGCCCGAAGTGTAACGGTTATTTATTCAAATATTGAATTGTCGGTGTTGTCAAATATTTTTTATCGTTTTAATCGATTTGAATTAAGCAAGAAATCAATGTCGTTCAAACAAATTGAAAACGGGTCCTTTTTTTCCACTAGGAAATCGGACCACCATTTCATTGTTGATGCAATAGCCATTTCCTGAGTCCATGCTGAATCCCAAGCTAATTCTTCTCGGGCCAAGCTAGAATCAAGCTTCAGAATTTTTGATTCAGCGAATCCGGAGTCTTCCGTCTGTGACCACAAGATTTCTTTCACCTGTGGCATGTGCGCGACTGAAATGTTTACAACTTGTTGAACTGTTAACGCAGAGCCATCTGCACTAAAATTGTAAGCGGGAGTGCAACTCTCAGTCTTACCAATTGAATTGTTGAGGGCTAATAAATACCCCCAAAGTGGATCCAACACGTGTTGCCAAGGTCGAACGCTGGCTGGGTTTCGAATACTCACGGGCATCGAGTGAATAAATCCACGCACCAAATCCGGAAGTAGCCGATTGTTCGCGAGGTCACCACCTCCAACAACATTTCCTGCCCTTAGTGATGTAATTGGAATACGAGAAGTTTTTCGAGAAATCTCCCGCCAGGCATCTAGGACAGATTCTGTGCCAACTTTGCTTGCACTGTAAGGGTCTCGACCTCCCAATGAATCGGTTTCTTTAAATGGTTCACCTAAACCTAAATTTCTATAAACTTTGTCGGTTGTAGAAACTACCACGGCTTTTATTGTGGGTGCTTTAAGAGCGAGATCCAGAAGCTCAGCGGTTCCTTGAACATTTGTACTAAAGGTATCGAGTGGGTTCTTATATGAATCGATAACTAAAGGTTGGGCAGCTAGATGGATGATTGCGCCTGGCTTATTAATTTTGATGAATGCCTCGAGATCTTTTCGGTTTCGTATATCTCCGAACACGCCATCGATTCTCTTATATTTAGGAATTCTCAGGTAGAGTGAATTTGGATCTGGCGGAAGAGAAAATCCCACAACAGGAATACCAAGTTCTTGCAAAAGCATTGACATCCAAGTTCCCTTGAATCCGGTGTGACCTGTGAGCATAATCGGCCCACTCAGGTTTCTTAAAGGCGAGAGGTCATAACTCTTCATGAAACAACTATACTTCGAAATGATTCAAACCGAGCACAATTGAGCGCAGAAGAAATAGGAATAATATGTTAACGATCGCAATTCCTACTTTTAATAGAGTTGAGCGATTAATTAATTGCTTAAGTGCATTAGATGCAGAGTTAACCAGAGACGTTTACGACACAGAAATTGAAGTTATAGTCTCTGATAATTTTTCTCAAGATACGACGTGGTCATATTTACAGAATTTCAAGTTTACAAATGGCAGAATCAGATTTACCGCCTTAAAAAATGATAAAAATTTAGGCTCAGTAGCAAATATTAAGAAAATCATAGTTGCTTCCCGTGGGGCACATATACTTTGGTGCACTGATGATGATTATATTTTACCAGGGTCATTAAGATATCTTGTGACATTGATTAAAGATAAAAACCCGTCATATTTAAAAACTTCTTTAATTATGTACCTAGAAAATAGTAAAGAAGCAAGTTATTATGGGAGTCGAACCGACTTATGGCATCCAGAATTTTCTGCCCGCAATTTCATGGGAATTTTTAAGTATTCCCATATCTTAACCGGAACCATCATTAGCAAGGAGATAGCTGAGGCTTGGTTGGAACTTGATTCTTCAAATTGCTACCCGAGTTCAATGTGGTGCGCACTTGCAACAAATTCTAGAAATTTGGTGGCAACCCCTTGCTTTATCCACACTTGGGAAAATCAAATTTACTGGGAGTTGGACGTGAAAGTGGAGTCTAACATTGTGGATAGTAAATTTTTGCTTGAATCTGAACAAACGGCTTTATGTTTAGCTCTCGCCGAAATAAAATCCTTTGAAGACTCAATCTACATCAGAGAGTTTTACTTCAAAAGTAGACTTAGTTTAATCAAAATCTTAGATGACTGTTTGCCAAGAATCCCAATTTCTAGGTTACTAAAATATCAACTTCACTTCATCTTCAAGTCAACTATTTCTAAATTGCTGCGCTATTTCTTGGGTAAAAGCGCTAAACCAAAAGATTAGCTTAAACAGATCGTATTTTAAATCCTTGATTCTTGATTGCAGTCTGAATCGACCATAAGTTCAGCAAGCTCTTTCCATTGTGTTTTTGCTTGCCACTTTAATTCCTTAGTGGCCTTTGATGGATCACCAATAAGCGCATCAACTTCGGTTGGACGAATGTACTTTTGGTCAACTTCAACATGGTCCTTCCAATTTAAGCCAACCCGCGCGAAAGAAGCTTCAGCAAAGTCTTTTACTGTCGCCCCTACACCTGTAGCAACAACGTAATCAGAAGGCTTATCTTGCTGGAGCATGAGCCACATTGACTCCACATACTCTTTGGCATAGCCCCAGTCTCGTACAGCATCCAAGTTACCCAAGAACAACTTCTTTTTAGAACCATTAGCGATCTCAGCAACCGCACGAGTGATTTTTCTAGTAACGAATGTTTCACCACGACGAGGAGATTCATGGTTGAACAAGATGCCATTGGTTGCGTGCATTCCGTAACCTTCACGGTAATTTACTGTGCACCAATAAGCCATCAATTTTGCTGCCGCATATGGACTTCGTGGCTTGAAAACACTTTCCTCATTTTGCGGAGGAGGAGTTGATCCAAACAGCTCTGATGTACTTGCCTGGTAAAAACGAGTATCAATTCCTGATGATCGAATCGCTTCTAAAAGGCCAACTGCACCTACTGCATCGACCTGGCCCGTGTACTGAGGCATGGTAAAGGAAACCTGCACATGCGATTGTGCCCCAAGGTTGTAAACCTCGGTTGGTTGAATTTCACGGACTAAGTTGGTTAATCCAACTCCGTCAATTAGGTCGCCGTAATGCAAGAACAGCTTCGGGTCTGTGTCATGTGGATCTTGATAGATGTGGTCGATACGAGAAGTATTAAAAGTCGAAGAACGCCGGATTAAGCCGTGAACTTCGTACCCTTTACCCAGTAATAACTCGGCAAGGTATGACCCATCCTGTCCGGTAACTCCGGTTATTAATGCAACCTTGCGACTCATTTACGAACCTCTCCCCGAGTATTAGCACCTTTGTACCAAGCAATAGTTGAAGCAATTCCCTCATCAATTGTAATTGTGGGCTTCCAACCCAAAGCCAAGATTCTTGAGACATCCAGGACTTTCCTTGGCGTGCCATCTGGCTTTGATGAATCCCATTCGGTCTCACCGGTAAAGCCAGCTGCATTAGCAACCTTCTCAGCCAGTTGTTTGATCGAGAGATCTTGGCCAGTTCCAACATTAAGGTGCATGCTCGAATCGTATTTTTCAGAAGCAAGTACTACTGCACTAGCTAGATCATCTACATGTAAAAATTCTCGAAGTGGGGTTCCAGTTCCCCATAATGTAACTTTGCTTGCCCCTGTTTCTGCTGCTTCTACAAATCTTCGGATGAAAGCGGGCAATACATGTGAAGCCGTTAAATCAAAGTTGTCTCGAGGGCCATACAAGTTTGTTGGCATCAGAGAGATCCACTTGGTTCCATACTCTTTACGGTATGAATTAATTAATTCGATACCAGCAATCTTTGCAATTGCATATGCAGAATTAGTTGCCTCTAGTGGCCCTGTCATTAAATACTCTTCTTTGATTGGTTGAGCGCAATCACGAGGGTAAATACAGCTAGATCCTAAGAATATAAAATTAGGAACACCAGCCTTATGAGCAGCCCTCATCAAATTTCCCTGAATAGTTATATTGTCCCCAAGAAATTCAACAGGGTAAGAATTATTTGCTCCAATTCCACCCACCTTCGCAGCCGCATCAACAATGAGTGATGGCTTTATGGATGCTACAAACTCCTCTGTTTGTGAGGAGTTAAGAAGATCTACAACTGAACGATTGATTCCGATAACTGTCTGACCTTTGGTCTCAAAAGCTTTTACGATTGCCGAACCAGCTAACCCTGTCGCTCCAGCCACAATTATCGTCATAAACCAACCTTAACAGTGAAGATTAGTTCAATCTTGGAAGCCTGCTATCTATACTCACCTCATGAGTCTATCGCTCGCCCAATTCATCATTCTGGGCATCACTTCTTTTGCACTATCTGGAATATTAACTGCTCCCGTTCGTAGTTTGGCTATTCGAGTGGGCGCAATGGATGCTCCAACTCTTGAGAGAAAGACCCAAAAAGAGCCTGTCCCATATCTTGGTGGAGTCTCGATTGCTTTAACGGTGAGCATAATTACTTATGCGGCTGTCATCGCTTCAGACTCAACCACAAGCACCTTTTACTTAGCCAGTTTTGTTTTAGTCCCAGCTCTATTTATGGCACTTATGGGTTTGATTGATGACCTCAAAGGCCTACAACCACTTCCAAGATTGGCGATCCAAACTCTCGCCGGGATAGTCGTATCCATAGTGCTCGTTTCAACTGACACCATGGGTGTTGCCTTTAATAACTCAGTGCTGGACATTGGAATCTCAATCTTATGGATAGTCGGGATTTGTAATTCAATAAATTTCTTTGACAACATAGATGGTGGAGCAGCCGGAACAGTAGGTATAGCGACCTTGGGAATTGCTTTTATAAGTTATTCAAGACAGCAGGAGTTGGTTTCGGCACTTGCAATTGTTACTGGCGGAGCAACATTTGGTTTCTTATTGTGGAACAAAGCTCCCGCGAAGATTTATATGGGCGACGCAGGTGCCCTATTCCTTGGAGTTTTACTTTCAGTTTTAACAATTCGGCTTAATCCAGGAATTGTTCCAAACTGGAAGTCACTAACAATTCCTCCAATTCTTCTTGCAATTCCAATTCTTGATACTTGCATCGCGGTCTTTTCAAGAATAAAACGAGGCATTTCTCCTTTTCAAGGTGGAAAAGATCACCTTTCGCACCGCTTAGTTAGAAAAGGTTTAGAGAGGAAAACTGCTGCAATCTCATTATGGGGGCTAGGTGCAGTTTTTGGTTTACTAGCAATTTCGATTTATACATGGCCTGATTCATTGGGCACACAATTGATTTCGGCAACTCTCACTTTGTGGATTTTGCTTTATATTTGGTTCTGGAAGATACCTTCGGAAGATTAATAACAGTGGCTTGGGCCGGGATCGAACCGGCGACCTAACGATTTTCAGTCGTTCGCTCGTACCAACTGAGCTACCAAGCCAAACAAGGTTCTGATATCGGCCTTAAATAAGTACGACACCAAAACCTTTGCGACCCGGACGGGACTTGAACCCGCGACCTCCGCCGTGACAGGGCGGCGCGCTAACCAACTGCGCTACCGGGCCTTAAGTGATTGATAAACATAAGTGGCTCTTATGTCACCGCTAAGACCTTTTAAAAACTTGCCTTTACTTCTTTTACTACAGGTACTGCGTGCCCCCAACGGGATTCGAACCCGTGTTACCGCCGTGAAAGGGCGATGTCCTAGGCCCCTAGACGATGGGGACGTTCTAAGGCTTGGCAATCTTACCCGTGATTAAGCGTGCGACCAAACCCGCTTATTGAGCACAAAAAAGCCACTATCCGCCGGATAACGGGCTAGTGGCTCTTCTGTAAAACGAGTTATGCGTTGTGGTTATAGACCCCAGCGAACAGTCACAGAAACAGTGATCTTCTGTTCTCCTAGATCGATCTGAGTTGATGCATCTTCAGCCTTAGCTGATGCAACATAAACAGGATAAACAGATGGAGCTGAATCTTCATTTAGATAAACAACCTTGCCAAGTTTTACACCTAACAACTTTGCATATGAAGTTGCCTTTGCCTTCGCGCGCTTTACCGCAAACTCGCGAGCAATTTCAGTTGCCTTGTCAGAATCTAAAACAAATGGTGAAGCGTTATTGATTTGAACATTGTCGCCACCTGTAGCGACGATTGCATCAACTACAGCTCCGGCTGTTGCTGCTGCGCGAACAGTAATTGTGAATGACTGAGTTGCACGATATCCACTGAGCACTGGAGTTCCATTGCTTGGATATACGTATTCAGGATTTACAGAAATAGATTGAGATGCAACATCTTTAGTGGCGATCTTGTTTGCAACAAGCGCTTTGCGAATCTCAGTTGAAGTTGTTCCCGCAGAAGCAAGCGCTTCCTTTGAGCTTTTACCCAAAACTGAAACTGTTGCACTTACTCGAACCGCATCTGGCACAACAGTTGTTGTTCCTGTTGCGCTAACTGTGATGTATCGAGCTACTTCGGCAGCATTGGCAGGAGCGACAAGTGCGCAAACTGCGATGAAGGCTGTTACTACAGTCAGGACGGTAATTATGCGAATTGATTTAATTTTCATGCCTTAAGTATCGCTTATTTACTTAAAATTGCCCAAGAAAACAGGTCAAAGCAATTGTGAGTAAAGCCTCTCGTGATGCTTAACCATGGCTTCAGAGGTAAAGTAATTTTTAGCTCTCTCCTGTCCAGATTTTCCAAGTTTGACCGCAAGAGTTGGATCAGCGAGTAATTTTGTAATTGCATCGAATAGGGCTTCAGACGAAAGTTCCGTTAATAGACCAGTTTCGTCATTGATTACGATGTCTGAAATCGAGCCGACATCTGTACTAACTATGGGAAGGCCTGCTTGGGCTGCTTGTATTAAAGTTAATGGGATTCCTTCATTGTCACTACACAAAATAGCAATATCAGATGCGCTCAAAATTAGTCCAATATCGTTTCTCCACCCCAGAAAATTCATGGGTAGCTCTTCAGCTTCCGCGAGATTCTTTGTTAATTCAAATAGTTCGCCCGCGCCCGCGACTAGAAGCTGAGCATTTATTCGATCCCTTTTTAAAGAACGTGCAATATCCACCAATCGATCAGGGCGTTTGATTTGGGTTAATCGGCCAACAAAGACCAGATAAGTAGTTTCTAAATTCAAATTCAAGCTCTTTCTGGCTTCCAGTATTGATTGAATTGCAAGAGGCTGAAGTCCAGGAAAGATGACCTCGTACTGAGATTCATTTCCGATACCTACTTCAAGTAGGTCTTTCTTAACCTTGTTGCCAATAGCTACCAGTCGATGAGTTTTTCTAGCAAGAAACGTTTCAACGATAACTACAATTCTTGTCTTTCCCACACCGAAATATCCTTGTAGTAAATGGCCATGAAATGTATGGACTCGTTTAGCTTGTGGAGCTGCAATCAACCCAGCCAATCGCCCAAGCACGCCAGCTTTAGCTGTATGAGTATGAATGACATTTGGCTTGAATCGTCGAATCTCCTTAATGAGTAGACAAAACGCATTCAAATCTTTAACAATCGAAATTGATCTACCAAGACCGGGCAATCTGATAGCCACAACATCCTTCGCAACCTGATCTAGGTAATCGACTTCATTTTCATCGCAATATCCAGTCACCAAAACAGCATTGACCAAGCCGGGATCAAAGTTCCGCATCAAATCTGTCACCAAGACCGCTGGGCCACCCACATTCATGCGTGCTATCACCTGCATGACCCTTATCGGCGACTTCGATACCATGGCAACATTCTCCCTCAAAACAATGGATAATTGCCCGTGTTATGAGCAAATCACCATTTATTTCACTCTGCACCGAAGGCACCATTCGAAACGCGGCAGAATCACTGATGGCTGGGCATTTAGTGGCTTTCCCAACGGAAACTGTTTACGGCCTAGGGGCAGACGCGAGAAATCCAGATGCAGTGAAGAGAATTTACGAAGTAAAAGGTCGTCCTGCTGATCACCCTTTGATTGTTCACATATCTTCGATTAATCAATTGGATAAATGGGCTCAAGATATTCCGGAGTACGCAATTTCATTAGCTCGTGCATTTTGGCCAGGGCCAGTGACTTTAATCCTTAAACGAAGAGACATAGCCAAAGATTTTATTACCGGAGGCCAAGAGACCGTAGGTTTGAGAGTTCCAAGAGATCCAATTGCGCTAGCTTTAATTTCCGAGTTTGAAAAGATTTCAAATTCCGCAATTGCTGCGCCAAGTGCAAATAGATTTGGACAAGTCTCACCTACTTCAAGTTCCGATGTCCTAGAGGAGCTGGGGGATTTTTTGACTTCGGCAGATCTAATTCTTGAAGGTGGAACTTCTTCTATCGGAATTGAGTCCACGATTATTGACTGTTCTGGGATCGCACCAGTAATTCTAAGAAGTGGTTACGTAACTAAAGAAGAAATCGAGTTGGAACTAGGAGTTAATAACCTCGTTGAGTTTCGAGAAACCAAAATCAAGTTCAGCGGCTCATTTGAAAAACATTACGCACCAAAGTGCCAAGTTATTTTAGGTAACGAAATTATCGCAAATGGTGCCTTTTTTGCCTTGGCCGAAATAGAAACGCCTATTGGAATGGTTCGCCTGGCTTCACCCGCAACGGTGGAGGATTTCGCCAGATCTTTATACTCCACATTCAGACTTGCAGATAAGGAAGGCTTCTCCACTTTAAATGTTTGTATTCCTCAGGGAAACGGAATCGCTGTGGCCCTAAGGGAAAGACTCGTTAAGGCTGCTCGAGGACGTTAATTCTAGTTCTAACTGCGTAATACATCCGTTAGGATTAGTCAGTTAACAAGTGGGGCCTATAGCTCAGTCGGTAGAGCAACGGACTTTTAATCCGTGGGTCGACGGTTCGAGCCCGTCTGGGCCCACTTTCAAGTTTTTCACCACCAGAAAAGTACACTTTGAGAATGAAGGCGATGACCGGAATCAGATTCGTAATTTGGGGATTACGAAACTCAAGACACAGTCATAGATATATCCATAAAGGTTTTTATCAAACCTTGACTAGATTAAATGCCGAAGTGCTTTGGCTAGATGATCTTGAGAAAAATCGTAGCCTAATAAAATCTGGAGATTTAATTATAGTTTCAGGAATCGCTTGCAACTTTTTGCCGGTAAATGAAAAAGCTACCTATATTCTTCACAACGTTGATGACCCAATCATTTCGAATTTGAAAAATAAAATATTTCTTCAAGTATTTACTAATGACTCAACAGGAGAAAAGATTGATGAAACCGTGTCTCTTTGGAATGATAAACACAAGACGCTTTATCAGCCCTGGGGCCTTCCAGAATCTCTAGAGAATTGGCTTAAACCTAGGGATCTTAGGACTAAGAATGAGAATTGGATTGGTGCAATTTGGGATAACGAATTAAATCAGGGCAATCGGAAACAGTTGGAAATATATAGAACCGCCTTGAAGAGTAAGGGAATAAAGTTTAGGAAGTTAGGTGGAACCAGAAGTATTTCAATAGAAGGGTTATCTTCAAAGAAGTCTTTCGAAAAAGTTAATCAATCTAGAATTGGTGCGGCAATAGTAGGTAGCTGGCAAAAAGAAAATGGATACCTTCCATGTAGGGCGTTCAAGAATATTGCGGCTGGAGCGATACCTATCTCAAACTCAAACATGACAAATGTTTTCGGGGACGGATACTTATTCGTTCCGAGTATAGAAGAACTCGTAGAGGTCTCTTTAAGTATGGATTATGAACAAATTAGGGAGAGATCGGAAAGTTGCAAAGAGATAATTGGTGCTTATAGCTATGATCGGGCCCTACAGAGAATGGTCAATATTGCATTATGAGTGCCGATATCAACATTGTTACCACAGTAAGTGCATGGCCGGAAGCATTAGAGGCACAGCGATACCTATTAGACAAATATTCCGAGGAATCATTCAATTTCATTGCAGTTATTGATACATCTCCGATACCGAATCCTTGGAATTTGTGGGATTCAAAACTGCGAAAAACTGCTGAGAAAATAGCACAAGTGTTTTGTCATGAAGTATTAATGATGCCCGAAGAACTTCACTTCGATCGGAAAAAAATATTTCCAGAGACGAAGGCATTAAAGTCAAAATATTCTAATGAACGTGCCGCGGATGCCCTCCAATTAGTCTTCGAAAGAAAAATATTAAATTCTTCTATTCCCACTCTAATAATAGATAGTGACATGTTCCCAATTTCACGATTTAGCCTGAGAAAATCCTTGGTATCAAAACCGATTAGAGGAGTAATCCAAGAAAGAAAAGGTAGATTTGGTCAAGAAGCAAAATATTATTGGAACGGGCTATTAATGTTAGATCCTCCAAGATTGAGATATCTTGAAGACTTTTCATTTGACTGTGGGAAAGTGGGAAGATTAAAAGTTGATACGGGGGGTCAAAGTCATTGGTGGATAAAGAAAATAGAAGAAATGGGGCTTGGGGAAACTTTGGGATATATCAAGCACCACAGTAGCTTGAATTGGCACATAAATGATTTTGAAGGCATTATTCCCGACGCGATAAAAGAATTTATATTAAGTGACGATAGAAATGATGCGGGAAAGATTTATTCGGAAATTTACGATCAACATTTCTTACATTTTAGAGCAGGTAGTAACTGGCGTGAAGAATCAGCACTGGTTGTAAAAGAGCGAAACCGTAAGTTTATTGCGAGTTGCATTCTTTGAGTAAAACAACATCACGACGTTACATTCAAACTACAACGCAATTAACAACTAGAAGGATTTCCACAATTTGTTAAATTGCTTAAGTATGCAAACGGGTTGTATTTCAAATTAAATTTTATTCCAAGTTTTTAAAGCTTGATTCCAGTAAATAGGGGAAATGATTTTTGCATTTTTATTTAGAACTCCTGCCACGAATGCAAATGAAGACTTAGATAGAATTAAATAATCTGAATTAGCCATAACCTTTAGGGAAGAAAGCGGGTCATTAGCTTCACTTTCAATTACGTTCTCGTACTCTCTAATTATGCGTGTTTTACACTCAATCGCGCGATTGAAGGTATCCAGATCAACTTCACCATCTTGACCGGACACTCCAATATTCATCAAATATTCAAATGTAGATTTTGATATTCCCAACTTAGAGGGAGTCGGCAAAGCTTCCTTAAAGTCAGAATGTAAATTTATCTTGTATCGGGTTCCGAGATGATTTAATTTCCGCGTAATTTGGTTTAGGGATTCATAGTAATATTCTGGGTCCAGGTATCTCTCTGTATTTGTGGCAAAATTTACAAATCTGAGATGGACGCTGATTTTAATTTCATCATTGGATTCTATTTTTTCAATAGCTTTATGGTTGTATTCGAGTTTTGAGTATAAATTCGCGTTAAATTGTATAAATCTGTATGCATTTTCAATTCTTACTTCAATTTTTTTCTTGAGAAATAAAACTGGTA